>Ga0208316_1001141_pt1 | contig 16958 bp, 15 predicted proteins | sample MalvireepMed_231_FD_184240 | JGI IMG/M metagenome (GOLD analysis project Ga0208316, IMG submission 184240) | Marine viral communities from the Global Malaspina Expedition - Malaspina viral metaG DeepMed_231 (SPAdes) (version 2) | ecosystem: Environmental > Aquatic > Marine > Oceanic | place... | reverse complement strand
CCGGAACTTGGGTCCGCGGCAAGAGCCTGGCCGCGCCGCAAGGGGTCAACACGCGCCCCACCTCCGACCGCGCCCGCCAGGCGATCTTCAACATCCTGGAGCACGCCCCCTGGTCGGTCGGCTTGCGGGACCTGCGGGTAATCGACCTGTTCGCGGGCTCCGGGGCGCTCGGCTTCGAAGCTCTGTCGCGGGGCGCCAAGTTCTGCCTGTTCGTGGAGACCGACGAGGACGCCCGCGGCGCTATCCGCGAGAATGTGGACGCCATGGGCCTGTTTGGCCGCACCCGGGTCCACCGGCGCGACGCCACCGACCTGGGCCTCCGCCCGGGCGGGGATGGCCCCGCCTTCGACCTGGCCTTTCTCGATCCGCCCTATGGCAAGGGCCTGGGGGAAGCCGCCCTGCCGGCCCTGGCGCAGGGGGGCTGGCTGACCCCCGGCGCCCTGGTCGTCTGGGAGCGGGGGGCCAGCGAACCGGCGCCGACCGTGGCGGGCTATGAAGAGATGGACGCCCGCGACTATGGCGCCGCGCGCGTCCACTTCCTGCGGTTCTCACCAGAGGCGTGAGGTCGTCCGGTTGTCCTGCCGGCTGCGCAGGTTGGCCAGGCCCTCCCGGGTGATCCGGTAAGGCCCGCCGTTGCGACTGGAGATGAAGCCCCGCCGACGCAGGGCCTTGAAGACGGCCAGGTCGCAATCGGTCAGCCGCCACCCCTCTCCGGTGATGCAGTCGACGTCGATGATATGGCCGCGATGGTCACGGACAGGGCGAAGGGTGGCCCCCTGGGCGAGGGCGTGCAGCGTCCTTTGCTGCGGTTTGGAGATGTTCAAGGAAGGTCGTCCGGTGGTCAGGCATAGCCATGCCGCCCGCGCGCCGACGCGACGCGGATTGCGGGGTTCGCGCCTGCATTCCGTGCGGACGTTTCTCACGTCCGCGGACGGCTCAGGCTCGGCGGCTCATCGCAACGGGAGACATAAGACCCTCTTCCAGAGGCGCTGAGGCTAGCAGGATCGCAGCCCTCGGCAAGATGGCGGCGCAGCGAAAACAGCCAAGCTCGGCCATTGCGACAGTTTTATGAATATTCTCAGACGGTTGAGGCCCTTGGAGCTTCACTGTCCGTTTAAGGTTGCCGGGCAGTCTCCGCGCATTATCCGCGGGAATTTTTCATCGCCATGTTGGCCACGCTTTTCGACCTGGCGGATCCGGTTTCGCCGATCCGACCCGACACCCAGGGCGAGCGGGTCTATGAGCGGTTCCAGGCCGAACCTGACGTTCTGGCCATCGCGGTGGTGGACGAAGAAGGCCGGCCCATCGGCATGGTCGAGCGCAACGCCTTCTTCGTGGCCATGGCCGCCCATTACGGTCGGGCGCTCTACGCCCTGCGGCCGATCTCTCTGCTGATGAGCCGCAGCCCCCTGGTGGTCGAAGGCGACGTCACGGTGGCCGACTTCTGCGGCCAGGCGCTGGCCGAGCGCGCCTCGGAGCTTTTGCAGGGCTTCATCGTCACCAATGGCGGCCGCTATGCCGGCGTCGGCAGCGCCCTGTCGCTGCTGCAGGCCACCAGCGAGGCCAATCGCCGCCACGCCGAAGAGATGACGCAGATCGCCGACACCCTGGGCCGGGCCGAGGCGCAGGCCCAGGCGGCGCTGAGCGCCAAGTCGCAGTTCCTGGCGGTCATGAGCCACGAGATCCGAACGCCGCTGAACGGCGTGCTGGCCATCGCCGACATCCTGGAGCGCAAGCTCGCCCAGCCGGAACTGGCCCCCTACATCCACACGATCCAGGATTCCGGCCAGACATTGCTGCGGCTGCTGACCGACGCCCTCGACCTGTCCCGCGCCGAGGCTGGCCGGCTGGACCTGAATGAGGAGCCCTTCCACCTGGCCGGCCTGCTGGACGATGTGGCGTCCCTCTGGACCGCCCGCGCCGACGCCAAGGGGATCGGCCTCGCCTTGTCCTATGAGGGGCTGCAGGACCAGTGGGCCCTGGGGGACGCGGTTCGCATCAAGCAGATCTTCAACAATCTGATCAGCAACGCCCTGAAATTTACCGACCGCGGCGGCGTCGAGGTCTCGCTCGCCTGCCAGCGCCAGGACATGTTGCTCGACGTGGAAGGCCAGGTTCGGGACACCGGCTCCGGCGTCCCGGCCGATCGCCTGGCGCAGATCTTCCAGCCCTTCAGCCAGACCGAGGCTGGGGTTCGCGAGGGCGGGGCGGGGCTTGGCCTGTCCATCTGCCAACAGCTGGTCGAGCAGATGGGCGGGGAGATCGAGGCGCGGCGGAACGCCGGACCGGGATCGACCTTCGTGTTTCGGATCCCGCTCTACGACGTGCCAGCCGGCGAACCCGCGCCTACGCCCAACGCCATCGAGACGGTCGGTGGTGCGCAGAACATCCGGGTGCTGATCGCCGATGACAACGCCACCAACCGGCTGGTCGCGTCCACGCTCTGCGAGATGTTCGGCGCCGAAGCCCATGCGGTGGAAGATGGCGAGGCCGCGGTGGAGGCCGCCGCCGCGGGCGGCTTCGATCTCATCCTCATGGACATCAAGATGCCCCGCCTCGACGGCGTCGCCGCCACCCGGCGCATCCGGACCGAGGGCGGACCGGCCGCAGGCGTCCCGATCATCGCCCTGACCGCCAACGCCGATCCCTGGGACGCTGCGGCCTATCTGGCGCAGGGCATGGACGCCGTGGTCGAAAAGCCGATCAAGGCCGAGCGCCTATATGAAACCATGCGCCGGCTGCTGGACGTGGCGGCGGAAACGCCTGCTGAGGCGGCGGCTTAAAGCCGCTTGACCCTCACCCTTCGTGAGGGCCCATCTGCCTTGTCCATCGGCGAGGACGAGGTTTCGTGACGGATTACACGGTCAAGACGGTGGCCCGGCTCTCGGGCGTGAGCGTGCGCACCCTGCACCATTACGACGAGATCGGCCTGCTCAAGCCCACGCGGATGGGCGCCAATGGATACCGATACTACGGGCGTGAGGCCTTGCTGCGGCTGCAGCAGATCCTCTTTCACCGCGAGCTCGGCATGCCGCTGGCGGCCATCGCCGCCCTGTTGGACGACCCCGGTTTCGACCGGGTCTCGGCGCTGCGATCCCACAGGGAGCGGCTCCGCCAGCAGGTGGCTCGCGGCCGTCAACTGATCGAAACCATCGATGTGACCCTCGCCGCCCTTCAAGGAGCGACGAAGATGGACGAGACGAAGATGTATCTGGGCTTTGAGCCCGAGACCCAGGCGCGCCACGAGGCCTGGCTGACCGAGCGCTACGGCGGCGGGATGGACGACCGGGTCGCCCAGTCCAAGGCCGGATTGGCGGCCATGGGCTCATCGGGAGCCCAGGCCCTGATGGCGCAGGGCGAAGCGCTGGAGGCGGAATTCGCCCAAGCCTTGCAGGCTGGTGCGCCGGCCGATTCGGAGTCGACGCAGGCCCTGGCCCGGCGCTGGTGCGACTGGATCAGCCGGACCTGGAACCGCGCGCCTGACCGCGCAGCCTTCGCGGGCCTCAGCCGGCTCTATGAGGATCATCCGGAGTTTCGCGCCCGATATGAGGCGCGTTGCGCCGGCCTCACCGAGTATCTGGGCGTGGCGTTGCGGGCGTTCGCGGAACGGGAGCTCGCCTAGGCTCTAGCGCCGGCCGAACAGCCGCTCGATGTCGGCGAGCTTGAGCTCCACATAGGTGGGGCGGCCGTGGTTGCACTGGCCGGAGTGTGGCGTGGCCTCCATCTGGCGCAGCAGGGCGTTCATCTCGGGGCCGGTCAGCCGTCGGCCGGCCCGGACCGAGCCGTGACAGGCCATGGTGGAGCAGACCTCGGCCAGCCGTTCCTTCAGCGCCAGGGCCTGGTCGTTTTCGGCCAGGTCGTCGGCGATGTCGCGCACCAGGCCGCCGGCGTCGGTCTCACCCAGCAGGGCCGGGGTCTCGCGCACCAGCACGGCGCCGGCCCCGAAGGGTTCGATGACGAGACCCAGCGCCGCCAGCTCGTCGGCGCGGGCCACGACTCGCTCGGCCTCGGCGGGGTCCAGCTCGACCACCTCGGGGATCAGCAGGGCCTGGCGGGCCACCGCGCCCACGGCCATCTCGGCCTTCATCTTCTCATAGACCAGCCGTTCATGGGCCGCGTGCTGATCGACGATGACGACGCCGTCGCGGGTCTGGGCGACGATATAGGTTTCATGCACCTGGGCCCTGGCTGCGCCCAGGGGATGGTCGACCAGGTCCGGCGCCGGGGCTGGGGGGCGGCCGTCCTCGGAAAATCCGGACGGGGCGTAGGCGCCGGGCTCATAGGCCGGTTCGTGGCGGGCGGAGGTGTCGCTCAGGCCCGGGATCGCCTGGGCGAGCGCGGGTCCCCATCCGCCGCCGCTCCAGCTCGAAAAGCCCGCCGCCGAAGCGCCGGGGCGATAGGCCGGGGCTGGCGTCATGCCGGGGCGCAGGCCCTGCAGGGCGTCGGCGGCCACGGTGGTCGAGGCCCGATGGCCGGCGCCGGCCAGGGCGTGGCGCAGGCCGCCGACGATCAGGCCGCGCACCAGGGCCGGATCGCGAAAGCGCACCTCGGCCTTGGCGGGATGGACGTTCACATCCACCAGGGCGGTGTCGAGTTCGAGGAACAGCGCCGTCAGGGGGTGACGGTCCCGGGCCAGGAAGTCGGCATAGGCGCCGCGCAGGGCCCCCTGCAGCAGGCGGTCGCGCACCGGGCGGCCATTGACGAACAGATACTGATGGGCCGCATTGCCCCGGTTCAGGGTCGGCAAGCCAGCATAGCCCGATAGGCGCACGCCCTCGCGATCATGATCGATCAGCAGGGCGTTCTCCGAAAACTCCCGACCCATGATGGCTGAGAGCCGCGCCAGCCGGCCCACATCGCCGGCCGGCTCGGCGGGCAGGCGCAGGACCTTTCGCCCGTCGATCTCGAGGCTGAAGCTGACCGCCTCATGGGCCATGGCCTGGCGCTTGATCTCGTCAGCGATGGCCATGGCCTCGGCCCGCTCGGACTTCATGAATTTCAGCCGCGCCGGCGTGGCGTAGAAGAGGTCGCGCACCTCCACCCGCGCCCCGTGCGGGCCGGGAAAGGCGGCGGGCGAAACCTGGCCCATGGCGCCGCCATCCACCCGCAGGGCGTGGGCGTCGGATGCGCCGCGGGCGCGGCTGGTGATGGAGAGCCTCGCCACCGAGCCGATCGAGGGCAGGGCCTCGCCCCGGAAGCCCAGGGTGGCGATGCGCAGCAGGTCATAGTCGCCGGCGTCGTCGGGGGTGAGCTTGGAGGTGGCGTGGCGTTCGACCGCCAGCAGCAGTTCATCCGGCGACAGACCAAAACCGTCGTCGGCCACCAGGATGCGCGTCAGGCCGCCGCCTTCCACCTGCACCTCGATCTGGCGGGCGCCGGCGTCCAGGGCGTTCTCGACCAGCTCCTTGATGGCGCTGGCCGGCCGCTCGACCACCTCGCCGGCGGCGATGCGGTTGACGGTTTCGGGGGGAAGACGGTGGATGCGCATGTTCGAGCCTGGGTGCAAAAGGCAATATAGGACGATTCAGGCTGCGGGGGCGGCCCCTCCTTTTGGGACGGATGAGGAGAGAGATCATGCGCCTGATCACCGTGCTGTGCGGATTGCTGCTGCTGGCGACGCCTCTGGCGGCGTCGTCCCAGACCCCGACCCTGCCCCAGGACCCTGATGCGGTGCTGGTGGAGGAGCTGGTGGTTACGGCGCGCGAGATCGGCCCGGCCTGGTGGCGGGTCTCGGACGGCGACTCCACCGTCTATGTGATGGGCGTGCCCTCGGTGATCCCCAAGGGCTCGGGCTGGGACCCCAGCGTGCTGGAGCGGCGGCTGGAGGGGGCCAACCGCGTCATCCTGCCGTTCAACAACGCCAGCGTGAACCTGTTGACCGTGCCCGGCGCGGTGATCAGCCTGATGCGCCTGCGGTCCGGGACGCCTTACGAGGAGACGCTGGACCCGGCCCTGCGCACGCGGTTCGCGGCCGCCCGCACAAAGGCCGGGCAGGAGGCCGACCGCTACAAGACCCGCAACGGCATGGCCGCGGCCCTGCTGCTGGTCAGCGACTATCGCGACGCCGCCAGCCTGACGGCGGCTGATCCGGCCAAGACCATCGGCCGGATGGCGCAGGCCCGCGGCATCCGCGTGGAGGCCAAGACCTATGACGCCGCCCCCTTGCTGGCTGCGGTGGTGCGGACCCCGGCGGCGGCCCAGCGGGCCTGCGTGCTCGAAGCCCTGGCGGCTGTGGAAGCGGGGCCAGCCTCCGCCCAGGCCGCGGCCCGGGCCTGGGCCTGGGGACGGGTGCGCGAGGCCCTGGGGGGCGAGCGGAGCTATGAGCGGTGTGTCGCCGCCGCGCCCGGGGCCGCGGAGCTGGATGCGCGGCTGAAGGCTGATCAGACCCAGTCCATCGTCAATGCGCTGCGCCAGCCCGGCCACAGCATCGCGGTGGTGCAGCTGCGCCCCCTGTTATCGCAGGGGGGCGTGCTCGATCGGCTGGGCGCCCTGGGCTATGAAATCCGCACGCCGGCGGAGGACTGACCCTTAAAGGCCGGGCAGCTTGATCCGGCTGTTGGACTCGCGGCGGATGACCACCTCGCCGCCGCCGGTGAGGGCGTCGATGCGGGCCTGCTCGGCGGCCGGATCAATGGGGCCCGACAGGTCTTCGCCTGCAGGCGCGGCCGGGGCCTCGTCGCCGCGCCAGAACATCACGCGATTGGCGAAGCTCTCTTCCTTGTGGGCGATGTCGCCGAACTCGTCGTCGACCACATAGCGGATCAGCGGATCGGCGCCGGCGACGCCGGCCTTGGCCACCAGGGCCTGTTCGGCCCGGCTGCGGTTGAGGCCTTCACGCTCGCCGGTCAGGGCCGCACGGGCGGCGCTCTCGGGACGCAGTTCCTGGGGCTGCGGCTCGCCAGGCGCCGGCGGGCGCAGGGCATAGTCGGGCGGCACCACCAGGGGCGCCTTGGTGACGACGCGGAACTCGTCCGGGGTCACCTTGGTCATGCCAAGCGCAGAACGGGTGGAGCTGCAGCCGGCCAGACCGACCGCGGCGACCAGGGCGCCGGCGAGAATCACGCGGTTTAGGGTCATGACAAAACGCTCCTAAGGCCGCCCCCGGCCGGAAAGTCCATTGCATTAGCGCAAACAGGGGGGCGGCGCCAATCTCCTTAGGGGGTCGCACCCTCGGGTTTGGTGTCCCGCTGGAGGCTGTCGAGGAGCAGCAGGATCACGCCGATGGTGATGGCCGCATCGGCGATGTTGAACACCCAGGGAAAGTAGAGCCGCGAGACGTCGATGAAATCCACCACCGCGCCGAACCGCGCCCGGTCGATGGCGTTGCCGATCGCCCCGCCCATGACCAGGCCGAGCGCCGCGCCCATCAGGCCCCGGTCGGCCCGCCTGGCCCAGAAGGCCAGCACGATGGCGACGACGACGGAGAACCCCACCAGCAGCCAGCGCCCCAGGTCCTGGTCGGCGCGCAGCAGGCCGAAGCTGACCCCCTGGTTCCAGACCATGGTCAGATAGAAGGGGCCGATCACCTGGTCGCTGATGCGCGAGGGCAGGTCATGGACGAACAGAATCCAGTGCTTGGACAGTTGGTCGAGGACGATGATGGCCAGGGCCAGCCCATAGGCGGTCCAGCCGTGGCGATTGGCCAGTTTCACGAGACCCGCCTCCGATCAGCGAATTGGCCCAGGGCCATGGCTGGGCTTTATGGGGTCTTGGCCGCTCACGCGCCAGCCCCGCCATGGGCGGCGTCCCAGGCGGCCACCGCCTCGGCGTCGCGCAAGGACAGATCCGGGTAGCGCGGATCGCCGCCCACCTCCGGCAGGATGCGCCAGGAGCGGGCGCACTTCTGGCCCTGGGCCCGCAGGGGCTCGACCGCCACGGCGGGCGTCTCGGCCAGGCGGAAGGCGTGAGCTGGGCCCTCGCCGACACTCAGCGTCGCCTGGCTGGTGCGGAACACCTCGGCGGGATCGAGCCCGTTAAAGGCGGCCATCAGGGCGGGATCGCTGATGTGGACCACCGGGGCCGCCTCGAGGGCCGCGCCCAGACGCTTTTCGCGACGTTCAACCTCCAGCGCCCCGGTCACCACGGCGGTCACCGCCTGGACCTTGGCCCAGCGGGCGGCCTCATCGGGATTGGCCCAGGCGCCGGGGGTCTCGGGGAACACCCGCAGGGCGTTGGAGCCGGCTTGCGGGAAGCGCAGGGTCCAGGCCTCCTCGGTGGTGAAGGGCATGAGCGGCGCCAGCCAGACGGTGAGACGTTCGAAGGCCGCGTCCATCACCGTCCGGGCGGCCCGGCGGCGCAGGGCCGAGGGCTGGTCGCAATAGAGGGCGTCGCGGCGGACATCGAAGAACAGGGCCGACAGATCCTCCTGGCAAAAGGCGATCAGCGGCCGGATGACGTCCTGGAAGGCGTAGGCGGCGTAGGCGTCGCGCACCTCGCCATCCAGCACCTGAAGCCGGTGCAGGATGTAGCGCTCGAGCGGCGGCATGTCCTCAAGCGCCACGGCCTCCTGGTCCGAATAGCCGGCCAGGGCGCCCAGCATGTAGCGCAGGGTGTTGCGCAGCTTGCGATAGGCGTCCGACGTGGTGGCCAGTATCGTCTTGCCGATCCGCTGGTCCTCGGAATAGTCGACCATGGCCGCCCAGAGGCGGATGATCTCGGCCCCGGACTCCTTGATGATCTGGTGCGGATCGACCGTGTTGCCCTTGGACTTGGACATCTTCTCGCCGTTCTCGTCCATGGTGAAGCCATGGGTGAGGACGCCGTTATAGGGCGCGCGGCCCCGGGTGCCGGAGCTCTCCAGCAGTGAGGACTGGAACCAGCCGCGGTGCTGGTCGGAGCCTTCCAGATAGAGGTCGGCGGGCCAGCGGGTGTTCTCGCGGCCCTCCAGGGTGAAGGCGTGGGTCGAGCCGGAATCGAACCAGACGTCGAGGATGTCCTCGACCTTCTCGTAGCGCTCGGGGTCGTGGGCGCCCAGGAAATCGCTGACCGGCCGGGTGAACCAGGCGTCGGCGCCCTCGGCGGCGATGGCCGCGATGATGCGCGCGTTGACCGCTTCATCGTGCAGCGGCTGGTTCGTCTCCTTGTCGACGAACATGGCGAGCGGCGCGCCCCAGGCCCGCTGACGGCTGATCAGCCAGTCGGGGCGGCTTTCCACCATGGTGCGGATGCGATTGCGCCCGGCCTCGGGATAGAAGGCGGTGGCTTCGATGGCCTCAAGCGCGGTCTCGCGCAGGGTGCGCCCCCCGTGCTGGGGGGTGTCCAGGGGCTCGTCCATGCGGATGAACCACTGCGGCGTGTTGCGGAAGATCACCGGCGCCTTGGAGCGCCAGGAGTGCGGATAGGAATGCTCCAGCCGCCCGCGGGCCAGGAGGCCGCCGGCCTCGATCAGCTTGTCGATGACCGCATTGTTGGCAGGGCCGAACTTGCCGGCCTTCTTGCCCTCGGTCTCCAGCACCTTGAGGCCGCCGAACAGGGGCACGTGCTGATAATAGGCGCCGTCGGCGTCCACGGTGTCGGGGATCTCCCGGTGGCCATGGGCCAGCCAGACGACATAGTCGTCGGCGCCGTGGCCCGGCGCGGTGTGGACAAAGCCCGTGCCGGCCTCTTCGGTGACGTGGTCGCCGGCCAGCAGGGGAACGCTGAAGGCGTAGTGGGTGTCCAGGGCGGCCAGCGGATGCTCGCAGACCATGCCGCGGCAGTCGATCGTCTCGACCCGACGCCACTTGGCCACCTTGGCGGCCTTGAAGACCTCCTCGGCGAGCTTGTCGGCCAGGATCAGCCGGTCGCCCGGCTTGGCCCAGGGTTCGAAGGCGAGATCGGTCTCCATCGCCTCGACCAGATAGGCCCCATAGGCGATGGACTCGTTGTAGGCGATCGCCCGGTTGGCCGGGATGGTCCAGGGGGTGGTGGTCCAGATGACCACGCTGGCGCCGCGGGCCGCGTCGGACCCCTGCGTCACCGGGAACTTCACCCAGACCGTGGGCGAGACGTGATCGTGATACTCCACCTCGGCGTCGGCCAGCGCGGTGCGCTCCACCGGGCTCCACATCACCGGCTTTGAGCCGCGATAGAGCTGGTTTGAGGCCACGAACTTGTGGAACTCCGCGACGATGGCCGCCTCGCTGCCATAGTCCATGGTGGCGTAGCGGTTCTCCCAGTCGCCCAGGACGCCCAGGCGCTTGAAGCCGTCCTTCTGGACGTCGATCCACTGGCCGGCATAGGCGCGGCACTTCTCGCGGAACTCGGCCTTGGAGACCTCGTCCTTGCGCCGGCCCTGGCCGCGCAGCTCTTCTTCGATCTTCCACTCGATCGGCAGGCCGTGGCAGTCCCAGCCGGGCACATAGTCCACGTCGTAGCCCATGGCGAAGCGCGAGCGGACCACGAAGTCCTTCAGGGTCTTCTGCAGGGCGTGGCCGATATGGATGGCGCCGTTGGCGTAGGGCGGGCCGTCATGCAGCACGAACAGCGGCGCGCCAGCCGCCTGGCGGGCCTTGCGGGCGGTGTTGTAGAGGTCGATCTCCTCCCAGCGGGCCAGGATCTGCGGCTCCTTCTGCGGCAGGCCTGCGCGCATGGGGAAGTCGGTCTGGGGCAGAAAGACGGTGTCGCGATAGTCGCGCCCCGCCTGTTCGGAGGAATCGGTGCGCTTTTCAGCGTCGTCGGCCATGGGGTTTTTTCGTCCAATGGGGAGCGGAGAAGGGCGGAACAGGTCCCGGCGCGCGCTGGATCAACACTCCGGCGGCGTCACGCCGGGCGTGTAATTCGCAAGGATTTCCGGCCGCTCGTCATCGGGGCGTCCTAGCAGACCGCTGCAGCCCGGGCGAGCCCTTTAGGGGCCGCCGGCGCTTGGAGGCCGCCCCTTTTAGAAGTCCGGCATCAGGATCTGGCGAGCCTGGGCGGCGTCGCGCATCACCTGTTCGACCATGGCCTCCAGGCTGGTGAACTTCAGCTCGGGCCGCAGGAAGGTGATCAGGTCGGTCTCGATGGTCTGGTCGTAGATGTCCTCATCGAAGTCGAACAGCCAGACCTCCAGCACCGGGGCCACTTCGCCGACGGTGGGATTGACGCCGATATTGGCCACGCCCGGCACTTCGCGGCCGTCGGGCAGGCGGGTGCGGGTGGCGTAGACGCCGAACCGCGGCTGGACATAGTCGTCCACCTGGACATTGGCGGTGGGGAAGCCGAGCTCGCGGCCCAACTGCCGGCCCCGCTGCACCGGCCCCTCGATGGCGAAGGGGCGGCCAAGGATGGCGGCGGCGGCCTCGGGATGGCCGTCCCGCAGGGCGTCACGCACGCCGGTCGAGGAGTACTTCTCGCCGCTGTCGTCGGCCACGGCGCCGGCGACCGAGACGCCGAAGCCGAATTCCTGCCCATAGTCCTTCATGGTCGCGGGGCTCCCTGTCCGGCCCTTGCCGAAGGAGATGTCGAAACCGACCGCCACGTGCGCCACCCCTAGGCCATCATGCAGGACCTGCTGGGCGAAGTCGCGATCGGTCAGGCTCGCCATCTCCTGGTCGAAGGGCAGGATGTAGAACAGGTCCACGCCCAGCGCCTCAAGGGCGCGGGCCTGCTGGCCCGGCCGCATCAGGCGAAATGCCGGCGCATTGGGCGCAAAGATCTGCCGCGGGTGCGGATCGAAGCTGATGACCCCCAGCGGCGCGCCGGTCTCGTGCGCGGCCTTGGCGGCCAGGGCGATCACCTGCTGGTGGCCGCGGTGCACCCCGTCGAAATTGCCGAGCGCGATGGATGCGCCGCGGTCGCGGGCCATCAGGCCCTTCCATCCCTTGATCACGCGCATGTCAGGCGCCCCGCTTGGGCAGGATGACCACGGCCTCGCCATCAACCACGGTCTTGCCGGCGACGCTGCAGACTGTGGCCAGGGTCGCCTGGCCGCGGCGGGGGTCCAGGGCGCGGACGGTGACCGTGGTGGTCACCTCGTCGCCGATGCCCACCGGCCGACGGAAGCGCAGGTTCTGGGACACATAGACCGAGCCCGGGCCTGGCAGGCGCGTGCCCAGCACGGCCGAGATATAGGCGCCGGTCAGCATGCCATGGGCGATGCGCCGCTTGAACGGCGTGGTCGCGGCATAGGCCTCATCCAGGTGCAGGGGATTGTCGTCGCCGGACACGGCGGCGAAGGCCTCCACATCGGCGGCGCCCACCGTGCGGGCGATCTGTGCGCTCTGGTCCAGAGTGAGGTCCTCGAAGAATAGTCCCGCCAACGAAACGCTCCCTTTTGGGCCTGAATAGACGCAAGCCGGCGCAAAGCGAAGGCGCTTGCGCTGGACGCGAGACCCGATCGGCGCCGATTATGGCGCGGTCAGACTTCCAATGGGGTGAGCGATGAGAATGTTCAAGCCGGGCTTGGTTGCAGTCGTCCTCGCCGTCCTGACGGCCGTATGTAACCAAACGCCGGCCGATCCGGCCCCGCCGCCGCCGCAGACGCCGGTCGCCGCGGACGCCGCCTAGCGGCGCAACCTACCAGGCCAGGTCGGCCATGGCGAAGCGAGCGTGGGCGCCCTCCTGGCGGAGCAGGGCCTCGACGGCCGCGGCGTCCAGGCCCTCGGGCGTGATCGTCTCGGCCCCGTGGATGCCGGCGGCGATGAACAGGACGTCGAGGCCTTGGGCGTTGGCGCCCTTGACGTCGGTGGCCACCCCGTCGCCGATGCACAGCATCCGCCCGCGCGCCACCGGGCCGCCGGTCAGGCGCTCGGCCTGCGCCACACAGAGATCATAGATCGGCGCGTGCGGCTTGCCGGCCATCACCACCTTGCCGCCCAGGGTCTCGTAGAGCTGGGCGAGCGCGCCGCCGCAATAGATCAGCCGGTCACCGCGCTGAACCACGATGTCAGGGTTGGCGCAGACCATCTCAAGGCCGCGGGCCGCGGCGCCTTCAAACCGGTCCCTATAGTCCTCGGGGCCTTCGGTCTCGTCGTCGATCGGCCCGGTGCAGGCGATGAAGGCGGCCTTGTCGAGGCTCTCGAAGGACAGGCCCAGGCCCGAATAGAGCGGCGCGTCGCGATCAGGACCAAGGCGCCAGGCGGGACCAGGTGCGCGTTCGGCCAGCAGCAGGCGGGTGGCGTCGCCGGAGGTGACGAAGGCCGACCAGGCCTCGCGCGGCACGCCCAGGGCGTCCAGTTGGGCCACCACATCGGCCGAGGGACGCGGCGAATTGGAGATCAGGATCACCGGCCCGCGCTCGGCCCGCCAGCGGGCCAGCGCCGCGCAGGCGGCCGCAAAGCTCTCGCGGCCATTGTGGATCACCCCCCAGACGTCGCTCAGCAGCACGTCATAGTGGTCGGTGAGGTCGGATAGGCCCTGGGGCGTCTGCGGCGCGGTCATGAGCCGGGGCGGTAAAGGTCGCCGCCCCCGCGGTCAATGCGCCTTGCCGGGTTTGGCTTAGGCGCGACCGCCAGCGCGTCGGCGCAGGCCCTGGCGCAGGAAGTCGGCCGGGGGATCGGCCTCGGCCAGGACGGCCTCGCGGATCGGCCGCGGCTCGCCGAACAGGTGGCCCTGGCCATAGCCGACCTCGAGCTCCAGCAGGTCGACGATCTGCCGCTCGCTCTCGACCTTCTCGACGATCACCTCGACCCCATAGCGGCGGGTGAGCTGGCAGAAGTCCTCGGCGGCCAGGTCGGGCAGGGACTTCAGCACCAGACGGCCGTCCAGTTCGATCATCTCGTCCAGCAGCATCTGCGCCCCGACCCGGACGAACTTCACGTCCGAGCGCGACAGGTCCTGCAGGTCGAAGTCCAGGTCGGTGACCTTGTCTAGGGAGAAGCGGAAGCCCAGATCGGCCAGCTTGGCCATGTTGCGCGCCTCCACCGAGCCGCGGGCCTCGAAGGCGCCCTGGCCCAGTTCGAAGATCAGCGCCCCGGCCAGATCGCGATTGGCCGCCAGCATGTCCAGGAACTGCGGGAAGAAGCTCTCGTCCCCCAGGCTGGTGGGGGCGACATTGCAGAAGATGCCGACCTTGCGATCCTGCTTGGCCAGCCGCCGGACGATCTGCACGCAGCGGAACAGCAGCAGGTTGTCGATGGCCGTCATCAGGCCCTCGGCCTCGGCGACGCTGATATATTCAGCCGGCATCAGCACCCGGCCGCTCTCGTCACGCAGGCGCGAGAAGCTTTCGTAGAAGATCGTCTTGCGCTGGGGCAGGGCGACCACCGGCTGCAGGTAGAGGTCCACGCGATTGTCGGCCAGGGCCCCGCGGACAGTCTCCAGCAGGACGGCTTCGCGGCGGGGGTCGTGGCCCGGGCGGGTCTGAAGGGGGGCGGAGGTCATCCGCTCCTCCAGGCGCTGACCCATGCGCTGGACCAGGTCCTCCAGCATGTGCACCTCGCCCGACAGCTCCTCGGAGCGGCGCAGGGCGTCGTCGGTGACGGTCTCGACCACTTCAGAAAGACGGGCGTCCACCCGTTCCACCTGGTCGATCAGAATGCGATGGGCGTCGCGGATGGCGGCGATCTCGGCGCGGAGGCCCGAGGCCGTCAGGGCGTGCTCGATCAGGCCGTGGAAGGCGAAGGCCAGGCCCAGGCCGCCGACCAGGGCGGCGACGCCCGCGCCCCAACCGCCGCCGTTCCGCCAGAGCGAAAGGGCGACGATCAGCGCCAGACAGAGATAGGCGCCGCAGAGCAGCGCAAGCGTCAGCCTTCGCATGAACCCGCCTGTTCGAATCGCCTGGCAGTATCAGCTACGCCGGGCGCGCAAGTCGAACAGAATAGCGATTAAGCTCAGCCTGGGCGCCGATCGGCCGCAGGCGCACGCAAGGTCTAGCGGGTGGGGACGGGGTTTTCGCCGCGGTAGTCGTAGAAGCCGCGGCCGGCCTTGCGGCCGAGCCAGCCGGCCTCGACATATTTCACCAGCAGCGGGCAGGGGCGGTACTTGGAGTCGGCCAGGCCATCATAGAGGACGTTCATGATCGACAGGACGGTGTCCAGGCCGATGAAGTCGCCCAGCTCGAGCGGGCCCATCGGGTGGTTGGCGCCCAGCTTCATGGCCGTATCGATGGCCTCCACCGTGCCGACCCCCTCATAGAGGGTGTAGATCGCCTCGTTGATCATCGGCACCAGCACGCGGTTGACGATGAAGGCCGGGAAGTCCTCGGCGTTGGCGGTGGTCTTGCCCAGCGACCGGGCGAAGTTGACGGCGGTCTCGTAGGTCTCGGCCCCGGTGGCGATGCCGCGGATGATCTCCACGAGATTCATGCGCGGCACGGGGTTCATGAAGTGCAGGCCGATGAACCGCTCCGGGCGGTCAGTGGCCGAGGCCAGGCGGGTGATGGAGATCGACGAGGTGTTGGAGGCCAGCAGGGTGTCGGGACCCAGGTGCGGCGAGAGCGCGCGGAAGATGGTCTTCTTGACCTCTTCGTTCTCGGTGGCGGCCTCGATGGCCAGGTCCGAGGCGCCGACGGCCTGAAGCTCGGGCGCGCCCTTGATCCGGGCGAGGCCCGCGTCCATGGCGGCCTGATCGATCAGGCCGCGGGACACCTGGCGGGCCATCGCCTGTTCAATATGGGTGAGGCCGGCGTCGATCCGCTCGGCGCTGACATCGTGCAGCAGGACGTCATAGCCGCCCAGGGCGCAGACATGCGCGATGCCGGAGCCCATCTGGCCGGCGCCGATCACGCCCACCGATCTGATCTCAACCATGTCCACTCGCCCCAAATCTGCGGGCCGCCTTCAAGGCCGCCTCTGGTCTGTGACGGCTTTCTAACATGGGGGACGGCGGCCCCGCCAAGGTCTTTATGCTGCGCCGCAATGTGATCGGGCGTCGGTTTGTGCCCGGAAAGCCGCAGTTGCGAACAAAACGGGGGAAACGAAACGAGGCGACGCCCGGGGGCGCCGCCTCGCTGCAAGCTCTGAGCGTGGCTGCGGCCTTAGCCGAGGGCCGACATCAGCTCCGGCACGGCGGTCTTGTAGTCCGCCACCAGGCCATAGTCGGCGACCTGGAAGATGGGCGCATCGCCGTCCTTGTTGATGGCGACGATGACCTTGGAGTCTTTCATGCCGGCCAGGTGCTGGATGGCGCCCGAAATGCCGATGGCGATGTAGAGCTCCGGCGCCACCACCTTGCCGGTCTGGCCGACCTGGTAGTCGTTGGGGGCGTAGCCAGCGTCCACCGCCGCCCGGCTGGCGCCGACGGCGGCGCCCAGCTTGTCGGCCAGGGGCTCGATGACCTTCTGGAACTCTTCGGCCGAACCCATGGCGCGACCGCCGGAGACCACGATCTTGGCGCCGGTCAGTTCCGGACGTTCCGACTTCACGATCTCTTCGCCGACGAACTTGGTCGCGCCGGCGCCGGCGCCCGCATCGATATCCTCAACCGAGGCCGAGCCGCCTTCGCCAGCCGCCTTGAAGGCGGTCGGACGGACGGTGATGACCTTCTTGGCCTCGGACGACCGCACGGTCTCCAGCGCGTTGCCCGCATAGATCGGGCGCACGAAGGTGGAGGCGTCGACGACTTCGACCACGTCGGAAATGTGCGAGACATCGAGCTTGGCCGCGATGCGGGGCGAGAAGTTCTTGCCCTGCGAGGTGGCGGGCGTCAGCACGGCGTCGTAGCCGGACATCAGCGGAACCACCACGGCCTCGATGGCCTCGGCCAGGCCGTGACCCAGGTCGTCGCTCTGGGCCAGCAGGACCTTGCGGACGCCTTCGATCTTGGCGGCGGCCTCGGCGGCGGACTTGGCGTCCTTGCCGACGACCAGGATGTCGATGTCGCCGCCGATGGCCTGGGCGGCCGAGACGGTCTTGTGGGTGTTGTCGCTGAGCGCGCCGGCGTTCAGGTCGGCGATGACGAGTACGGCCATTAGAGCACCCCCGCTTCATTCTTGAGCTTGGCGACCAGATCGGCCGCGGTTTCGACCTTGATGCCGCCGCCACGCTTCGGCGGTTCGGCCACCTTGATCACCTTCAGGCGCGGCGCCGTATCGATACCGAAGGACGCGATGTCCTTGGTGT
>Ga0208316_1001134_pt1 | contig 17013 bp, 19 predicted proteins | sample MalvireepMed_231_FD_184240 | JGI IMG/M metagenome (GOLD analysis project Ga0208316, IMG submission 184240) | Marine viral communities from the Global Malaspina Expedition - Malaspina viral metaG DeepMed_231 (SPAdes) (version 2) | ecosystem: Environmental > Aquatic > Marine > Oceanic | place... | reverse complement strand
GTCGGAGAAAACGAAGCCACCCACACTTGCTTGTGTGAGGGCTGCAGCCATCGATACCGATTCCGGCATCGTGTGGTTATTGGCAAGCGCATCAGTAACGCTCGCAGCAAAAGAAATCGTTTCTGATTTAACAACCCGATTTGTCGAGCTGCCGTCTAACGTGGCAGCAACACTGATCGAATTACTTAGTGCAGCAGTATTCCAATTTGTTGCAATGCCACTCCAGGGCAGCGGTGATGCTTGTGACCATTTCACGGCTTGAGACTGAGATTCCTGATCTGCAAAGCTGAACCGCTGTGCCGATCACGAGCATCTTGAGATTCCAGGTTGCGAACCGCTTTGTCGAACAATGCACCCCAGACAGCCAGGCGTTCATCATTCATTAAAAAAGGTTCAGCCGCCATTAGTGCGCCGTAAAGATAGATGTCAGGGTTCTGCGTCAGCATGGTGGTCGTCGCAGTCGTACCCGATAACGGCGACACAGCGCGGTAATAGTCGATGTCGAGTTCGAGCACTGAATCCGGTGATGGCCCGAGTCGAATGTCGTTCGCGACAATGGTGTACGCGGTTGGTGTGCCGGTATAGGAACCTGCCCATACCGAATCCATATTTTGCGGCGACAGGTATTGAAGAACCCGAATCGGATCTTGATTTATTCGGAGCGCACGCATCTGCCGGTAGTCCGTTGGCAGTGCGTAATTACGCTGTCCTTTGACCGTGCTTGCGGTGTAACGCCCTTCCATCAGCCGAATCCGAAGCATACGATTCATTTGCGCTTCGGCCAACGTAATAAATTCTGGAATGCGATCGGAAAGGTCAGATCGGTCGAGCCAATTACTGACAGCGTCCTGCAGCTCCGTGTAAGTGCTGATCGCCATAGATCTGCTCCTACTGGGTCAGTTGCGAAATATAAAGATTGCCGGCCGTTGTGACTTTGATCGCTGCAATTTTCTCGCCAGGTGTGACCTTCACAAAGTAAGGCCAGTCTTTGACGATGTACATGCCGTTCGTTGCGGTCGCAGTTGGCGCAGCCTCGACCGAGATATAGCAATTTTGGTCAGCGACAACTTCGACCATAAAGCATTGAGCGGCAACAGCAGCAGAAGCAACACTGGCGTCAAACGCTACGACCTCATTGACTCCGCTTGGACGAAAATACATAGATTGATTCATCTGTGATACCTACAGTTGGGTTGGTGCAACTTGGAAAAACTTGTTGTCTGGATCGTTCAGATACTTCGCAAGCAATTTTTTATTGCGATCGATCTCTCCATTGGTCTCTCGCATCCATAGTTCGTACACAGTCACCGGAATCCGATGTGTGTGATGAAAAAATTCGTGACGCTTGCCTGGCATGTTCTTTTTGCCAAACGCGTTGAACTTACGTTTGTTGTCTTCGAGGATCGGACCTACGTCTTGAACAGTATCGATCGTGATGCTGCCATCCGGTTCCTCGATGAAGTGATTCGTTCGACAACCGAATTGGTCGAGCAGCCATGTCTTAGCCATTAGAAAAACCTCTCTTCGTCAACACGCGCACCCGGATTTCTCCAGTCGCGCCGCACTTTCCGCTCACGATCAGATTTATCGATCAGCTTCTCGATTCGTTTAGCAGCCTTTTCTAAAGACATTCCCTTTTTAGGCGCTGGTTTCTTTTTCGCCATTCGGTTCTCCAAAAGAAAAGGGCGCCCGAAGGCGCCCTCTCTGTACTAATTAAAACTACGTTTAAGTGATGTCAGCAACCACACCCGAAGATGCTTCGTTCTTGGCACGAAGTCCGTACTCAACGAGGACTTGCCGTTTGGCGCTATCGCCAGTACGACTCAGCTCGTGGACTCTCCAAGGACGCAGGTAAGCAACATCCCAGTACTCATAGTCGATTAAGAATACATCGCGACCAGCAGATGCAGATGAACGGCCGGTGCCGTCATATCCAATCCACAGGTCAGGCTTAATCGTGTACGAACCGAAATCGCCCGTGTAGACATCGATAGCTGCCACCATCGAGGCTTGTGAGTCCCGATCAGCAGTTATATACGCCTGGGCCACTGGATAACCAGCAGATGAGCTTGTAGCGAAAGTAGAGATGGTTTGCTTCTGTGACGTACCGCAAAGAATGGAGTCAGGATGACCACCATTTTCAAAGCACGACAGTGCAACCGCCTGGATCATCGCTTCGGTTAGCGTGCGCTGAGTACCATCAGTCGCAGCAGTACCAGCAGCGTTATCCGCGCCACCAGTACCGAGGTCGGTGTTGGAGGTTAGCCAAGTACGCAGACCAGCCGTTGCACGAGCTGCGGCAGTGTCGCCACCACCAGAGCCCTTACCAGCCGATTTTCCGGTGTTACCCAGAAGCATGGATTCCATTTGTCTCTTCATTTCCTTGGATGCTTTCGCGAGCTGGTAGGCCAAGGCAGTTTTTCTGCCGGCCCAATCTACTGCGTCAGCGGTCCCAGAACTGAACGTGACTTTCGTGGAAATTTGCGTGTAGTTGGTTAAGAGCGTTGGCTCTACAGGAGCGTTAGCGGCGGCATCATTGCCTTCCACAACGCGGTTTCCGCTGGTACCGCCAGCGGGAGCGGTTAGGGTGTCCAAATTGTTATCGCAGAAGTTTTTTATCTTCTACTTCTGCATGTTTCCATGCAGTTCAGCATATCTCATCATCCCGAAGGATGCTCCGCGCTCGTGGGCTTTTACCGTCCGTTCTGGACTCCTTAGCCTATGCGTTGAACCTTACTGTCATTCCTGACAGTCTTGGCTGCAGATTCCCTTGTCTTTTGATTTAGGGTTCCCGCAGTTCACGGAGTTTTTACAGACCAATCACTCAGTCTGCCATTGAAACAGGGTATTAGACACGCTGGATTTGCCGATTCCACTAATGAACGGCGTTTCCATTGGACTACAGTATGTTCAAATGAAGTCGTTAATTTCATTCCGCCTTACGGCTGCTGTACGTTACCGCACAGTTCGGACTATATCTTCACCCTTACGGGGCTGGGCGCTTCGAGGCCACTTGGCCTCTACTCCTTGCGGATAGTCTCTACACCTTTCCTTTCGGACTTGGCACGGTATTTTCCACTTGGGATGTTCACCGTTTTCACCCAGTTTGCTTTTGCCGATTACTCGGCAATGACACCTAGTCGATGTTTGAAATCAAATCACTTAGATCTTCCCTGATCCCTATAGCGGCCAGATCACCATCACTGACGTTGTAAGTCAGTCTAGTGTTTGCTGGTGCAGCCATTGTTAAAGTCTCCCTCTATATTAGAGAAAAGCCTCGAACGCATCGGCAGCTTCTTTCAAGCCACCACCGCGCTTGAGACGATTGATTGAATCTGCACGCTGCTTTTTCGTAATGTCTTCTTTGTTTACTCCCCGTCCTGGGCGAGCAACCTTCGGCTTGCCTTTGACTTTCTTCGACTTCACATCAGCCGATTTCAATTGGTCATAGAGCATTGCCTTTTGAAGAATCAGAAAACTCCGATGGTCAACAAGCTGATTTATTTCTTCTTTCGCCCAGCCTTGCGACTCTGCGTAAACCGCTAACTGTTGCGCGATGTCACGTTGCTTTTTTGGATCAGACCATTCCGGCATCTTTTCCAATAGAGCTTCGTTCTCACGTTTCAGTTCGGCCGCGAATGCCGCATTCTGGTCGCGCTCAAAATTGTCCTGCAATTGCTTTTGCTGCGCTTGCGCGGTTGCAATTTTTTGCTGATGTTCTTGAAGTTCCTGTCGCTTGACTGCCCACTCCATAGGGTCATCAGAACGGAGCTCGTCCCAATTGATATTCTGGAACTGATCCATCTGACCTACAGAGGCTTGGAGCATCTGCTCAAGAGCAGAGTGCATTTGTTGTCGCTCGGCTTGAATTGCATCGCGCTGCTGCATCACTTCTGACGCTTCAGTTTCAAACGCTTTGCGCTGTTCAGCGAGCTGTTGACTTTTCTTCGTGAAAGAAGATGTTCTGCTGTAACCGTTCACGAGCTCTTCGAAGGTGACCTCTACTTCTTCGCCGTCTACCTTGACTGCGAATAACTCAGGTTCTTCTTCCGTCTCTTCTTCGGTTTCAGCTTCTTCCTCGGTTTCCTCTTCGGCTGTCGCCTCTAATTCTTCCGTGGCTTCCTCTTCCGCAGATTCGTCTCGATCATCGTCGGTGGACTCTTCAGCTTCAGTAGGGGCGGCTTCTTCTTCTTCTGGAGTTTCCTCTGGGGGGTCCATAAGATTTAGAAATCCTTGGGTTGCATCCGCGAGATCATTTTCATCCGAGGATGCGAGCGGTCCTGGGACCGGTACATCTCTAGCGCCGGGTGTGACTCCGGCGGGTGCAGGTTGCGTGTCCGCCATGTGTAACTCCTGTTAACTTAGCTAGATAATGGGACCAGTTTTCTTCGCCAATTCGTCCAGACGACCGGTGGTCACTATGGACTCGATATGTCGTTTGACCTGGTAAAGAAGCTGGAGTGCGAGCCAGCAAGACTCCCTGGCATCGGCTTCGTTAGAACCGCTGTTTTGCCAGCGGTCTTTTAGTTCTTTTTCAAGCGTGTCGAACGCTTCTATAAAGAGATCGTGTTTGAGTAGCTCTTTGGCGCGTTCAACGCGCAGATCGTTTTCTTCCACTTAGCTACTCTTCTTCTTTTTCTTCTTCTTTTTCTTTGCGTAAGCTACTTCCTTTTTAGTTGGATTCTTTTTGGGTCGTCCAGGCTTTGCATAAGTACCCTCGCCATAAACCATTACGTTCTCCCTATCGCGACTGCGCGTTTCTGTTCACGTTCAAGTACGAGCTCTTCTGCGCGAAGCGCAGCATCTACGTCAGCCTCTTGAGTTTTCTGTGCGAGCTGCTGACGCTTGAGCTCCAGTTCGCCGGCCTTGATTTCAAGCTCGGCGGTTTTAACCTGCATCTCCTGTTGCTGGAGTTGCATCTCTGGATCTGGGCCTTGTGGCTGCGGCGGCGGAATCATCGATGGGTCAGTAACAAAATCGCCGACGTTCATAAAGCCCTGCGCTTTAATTAGTTGCGCAATGATGTTGTAAATGTTTTGGACATTGAAAATCGGCAGTCCGCCGGCAATCGCCTGGGTGCCGTACTGAAGCAGGTTCGACAAATGCGCGATCTGCTGGTCTTTGTTTCCGCTGCCGACACCAACCGCAACCGTCGCATCCATCTTGTCGTTCCACTGGTCCGGCCGGACGCCAACCCAGTCGCCGCGAAGCTGTACGACTTTTTCCTTGTCCTGGTTTTTCTGGAGCAATTCGTAAATGCGCTCCATGAGCTCTTTGACGCCGGTCTCGGCGAAGACTCTGGCGACGAGCTCCAGGCGTGAATGCGATGCACTCATCACCTGGTTAACCGCCGTAGCTGTCGTGTGGCTGGTCAGTGCGTTATCGTTCAGACCCTGGCTCATGCGTGAGACGCCGGTCCGGGATTCACGAACGCCGTCGAGGTACTCGATCAATCCAAACGTGTGCGCTTCAATCGGATGGTTCGGCAGCGGTACGATCGCGTTCGGTGCTTTGGTTCGAACTATTCCGCCAACACGTTGCGTGAGCAAATCATCCAAATTCACCATCCCTTCTTGGACAGATAATCTCGGCTGGTTGCTCAAGTACATCGAGTCGAGCACGTTACGCATGATAGAGCTCTTGATCTCTTGGAGCGGCATCACCAGGTCGGCAACACTGAGCCCGATCGTCTTGCCTGGAATCGGCGTCGGCGTAATCGTGATGAACGGAATATTGTCAACCGCGACGTTCTCTAAAACTTTGTCGCCAATCAGGCAAACTTTTCTGAGCTCGGCCAGGCCGTCATTATCCCAGTCGCAGCGCAAGTAACATTCGTACAACCAATAGGTCCAAGTGGACTTGTCCTGGTTGCCCTCTTCCGCATCGCCCCAGATACCGAATTCGTAAGTGTCATCAAAAGAGTAACGTGCCAGGCGCTGGACCGAGAGCTCGTCCATGTCATCGCCGCGGGGCAAAGTATCGGGATCTATTTCGAATCCCATCTCGCGCAATTCGGTGACGGTCTTTTTAACCCGATGGCAGACGAACCGTGATTCAGATAGAGAGTTGGATTCTCTTGCCAGAAGGATCTCGTCCGGCACCACATTCTCAACTCGGATGCGCCCGTCTTTTGCGGTCCGCATGATCACGACATCGTGCAACACAACTTCAACGCCGCCCATGTCTTCGCCGGTTTGCGTGTGCTCAATCACCTCGACTTCATCGACACTGATGAGCGATTCGAATTCAATGTCTGTCAGTCTTTCATATTCTTCCCTTTGCTTGTCTTCTGAATAATCCCACCAGACTTTAACGAATCCGTTTTTAAGTAGCAGAGCATCATGGAACCAATCCAGCAAAATTTTCCAGCCCTTCATGCTTTTAAGGAAAACCCAATTCACATAGTCGGTGGCCTGTTTGGCCTGCTCGACCTGGTCGGGGCGCGTCGGGTTAAACGTGACGATGGAATCGCCTGATGCAAAGACACGCATCAAGCTCGGCTTCATCCACTCGATTGCATCGGCAACGCTGCTATCAACGTATTGACTGCGTCCCTCCTGCTCTCCTCCAAAAGGTTCACCAAAGTAATAACGCTGTGCTTCTTCACGCTGTACCGAAACCTCGTCTCCGCCATAACCGATTGCGCCGCGAATCTCTTGATGAATTCGAGTGAGCAGTTGCTCTTCTGTTAATTTTGGTTGCTTTGCCATTATGCGTATGCCAGTAATCCTGTCTTAGGCTGATCAATCATGGTCAGTGGTATTCCCTGCTCTGAAAAGTGTTCGCGCATTTCGGGTGTGATGTCGATGTACCAGTATTCTTGATTCAATGCTTCTTCTGCTTCTTCCCGCGTCTTCCAGGTGTTAGCGGTGTCTAGCATTCCATCAGCATCCATAATTCCCCAACTACCAGACCAATCAGCCTTAGTAACTTGTCCACCTGGAAATCGTGGGGATCTAATTAACTGCGGCTCAACACCAAACTGTTTCAAAAACTTTTTAACGAACTGCGGGATTTTCTTGTCGTAGAGGTTTTTGTGGAACTCACCTCCCATTTCCAAGTCGAGGCCAGAGTAGGTTTTCAAACTGCCGTCAGCATCATTCTCGATCTTATCGGCCATTTCCTTACCAACCCAATCAGAAAGATTTCCATACTCATCTGACTCTCCGACACGGGGTAGATGCTCTTCAGTAACCCCCCCAAGACCGGTAGTTCCTTCCTTATATTTAATGAAAAGATCCCAATTGTCGCCCCAAGTTTTATTTGGTTTAACTTTGATTTCAGCGATAAACCGAGACAAGTCATAACGATCCGCTTGCACATCCCCCGTTGTCCACGTTAAACGCTCGATGGATGGATCGCGGATGGCTTCCATGAAGTGGCGTTTCCATCCGAGTTCGTGCCATGTCTTTTTGAAGGGGGCGTCTGGGACTGCTTTGGCATTACGCCTTATCAAAGAGTTCAGATTTTTACTAGCTTGGGAAGTCTGTTCGCCTAATTCACGCCACTCTGAATTCTGGAATAACTTATCGTTTATCTCCCTTCCGGACAAAATATAAGGTTCTGCATCCTTTTTTATGGCAACCAATAATTCCGTTTGTTTTTTATCAAGGGCATCCTTTAATCGATCTCGTTCCCTTCTGGCATTTTCTACTTCAGATTGTGAAACTTGTTTGTGATACCCCCAATCACTAGGTACTAACTTCTGCGCCTCTTCCCTAGAAATTTCACTTTCATGTGCTAATCGCTTTATTTTTTTTGTTCTTTCACCCGTCGCCTGCTGATGCCAATCCGATTGGTATTCTTCTGCGTGTAGTGCTTTCTTACCGCCGACATCACGTTCATTGGTTCGGATGTGGGTTAGGACGTTGGGTTCGCTCCAGTGGCCTCCGGTGTAAACACCACCTCTAAGGTCTTGTTCTCCAATAGCCGCGTCGTATGCTTCCCGCGAATCAAAGTCGGCCAACTTCGGAAATGGCAACTGCACCAGTATCTCTTTCGGGTTGGTGCCGCCGGGGAGGTTTAGTTTTTCGTCGTCGCCGTATTTAGTAGGCAAGCCAGTGTCTTGAAGGCGATCTCGATTTGCTACTGCTTGTTGGTATTCCTCTGGAGAATCTGCATAAAAAAGTTCCTCTGTTCGTCTTCTCCACCAATCATAATCACGTCCTTCGATACCGCGAACACCTCGTACCGTTTCCGTCAGATCCAACGGAGACACCAGGCTTAACGCCTGTTCCTGCGTTATGGTGCCGGGCGTGTCTTGAAGGGCTGCCAGTAAGCCTGTTTGTTTGGCTTCGGCTACAGCACCTTTTTCTTTTTCGAGTGCCTTGGCGTACTGCTGTCCTGTGGCTTTGGGCTGTGCGGCTGTGATTGCCCTTTGTGAAGGCGACATCCAGTTCGGGAACTTGCCTCGCGCCAGAGATCCCGCCAGCAATAATGGGGTTGCCAACTGCTCGCCGGTAATATCCTGACGTTCAGCCAGCAAACCGGAGTCCGGTAAGCCGAGCTGTTGTGCGAGCGCTTGCTGCGCTTCGTACTGACCTTGGGCCAGTTGATTCAAACCAGGGGCCAGCAGGTTGCCGCCCTGGAGCGCAATGTCTTCGATCGCTGGAGTGAAAGCCGAATACGCCATCTGCATAGCCGGCAGCATTTGATTGACGCCTGGTCGAAGCTGACTGGCGCCTTCCATGAATTCTTCTTTCACACGGCCGGGATACTCTTTGAGATAACCCAGCAGCCCCTCCAGTCCTGGGGGGCGGTAATCAAGAAGGTTCATCAGACCAGTCCTAGCTCTGGGTATTCAAGTTTCCTCGACCAGCTTGGATCATCAGTGGCCTGCGCGAAGCGCGTGCTCATTACGCAATAGCGTGTGGCTGACATGGCATCGTCATTAAGCGGTACGATCTTCGAGTCTTTACGATGATATTGACGCCACTCTTCCCACCAGTCGGTCAAGGTATTAAAAACTTTAAAACGCTCCTGTTCCATCATCGTCACCATTTTCTGAATACCGACTTCGATCGAATTACCGCCTTTCTTTTCTCCTAGTGCCGGCGGGTTGGTGAAGTGCATCGGTAGAAGATTGAGACCGAGGTTTCGGTACTGGTCGGCCAGTCCTGGGTTACCCATCGAATCTCTCCGGTGTCCGTCATGCGGCCACGCAATCGGCCCGGTGTTGCGTGTCTTAATCGATTCTGCGTGAACATGCGGCGGCGTTTTAGTTTGTCCATAGCAGTCAACCACATAAATTGTTTCTTCGTCTGTGTCATAGGTCTCTGGATCTATAGCGATCGTGACCAGCGCAGTCTTGTGGTCCCAGCCGAGATCCAGGCCCGAAATTCTTGGCCAATCATCCGGTATCGGAAAAGGATCGATCATCAGCTTCTCTTCCGCCACCGGGAACACCAGGCCCGAACCAATTGACGGCCGGCCGTTTCGGCGCATCTCCCTTTCGTGAGGGCTATACGCACTCATTATCTGTTCCATCATCGCTTCGTTAAGATGGCCGGGCTTTTGATTCACCACGGTTTTCACCTTATCGGTGGCGTCGTCCCAGCCGGCATTCGTCAGGCTTTGCCCTGGCTGCAATCGATTGATGAAACTCGCGACCGTCTGCGTCATGCCATGTTCTGGCGTGAACGTCATTGCGACACAGCCTCTTTTGTCCAATGTTCGAGTCACCGCCTGGGAATAAATCTCTCGAGGGGGCTCTTCATCGAGCCACACGAAGTCAACGCTGCGGCCGTACCAGCGCTCTGGACCCATCAGGTAGGCGAGAAAGTACAGGTAGCTGGTGCCGCCGGAAATGTGTTTCACCTGCGTCACCGAGATCGCATTCGGTACGCCCGGCTTGCGCTCGGTCTTGGTAATCGCATGACGCGGAATCATGCCGGTGCCGAGCTCCATCGGATTGCCCGGTGTGCCGAGCAAAGCGAACTGGCAGATGTCTCTTACGGTTTCGTTCGAGACGCCACCCACCCAGGCGACGATCGGTTTTCTGAACCGCTTGCCCTCCCACCAGGTTGGATATTTCCCAAGCAAGTGACAGGCTGTCTCGAAACTTCCAGAATGCGATTTTCCAATTCTGTTCCCAGCCATCAGTAATCGCTGATGACAGTTGGCCCCCGTATCATGGAAACGCTTCTGGTACGGGTACGGGTCGTAATACTCGATCGCGTTGAAAGTCTCGTGATCACGGATCTTCGTGATCAGCTCGATCTTACGTTTTAGATCCCTGCGTTCCGTTGCTGGGTCTGTGGTACTTGGTACGGTCGCGGAAGGTCTTCGCGCCGTTGTACTGGTGTGCGTACTTGGCAACTGGATTAGTCCTTTTTGGACTTGCGTTTCTTCTTGCGGCGTTTTTTTGTCTTGCTGCCACTTTCAGCCTCCCAGCGTCTTGCCATCGCCGGTTGGTTGGCGTGCATCCATCGGCGCTGTTTCTCTGACGTGAATGGCATCAGTTGAGGGTGGTCGGGATGTCCTCGATCTCCGGCACACTCTCGTTGCTCATTAGTTGTGCAAGTTCTCGACGGAGCTCATCGGTGCTCTTCTCGACTGTGATCTGTTCGATGCGTTCGGTTGGCTTTAGGCCGGCGCGATCGAGAATGTCTTTGGCTGCCTGGAGCCGGACGGATTCGGAATCAGCCGCGGCCGCGAGCTCTTTGATCTGCGCCAGGGCGCCAGGTATTGCATCGCGCATGGCCTGTCGCGTGGCGTCTTCGATCTCGACCGTGAACTGGTTTTTGAGTTGGTGGCCTTTTTGGTACGCAGTCTTTGATGAGTAGCCAGCCTTAATGGCGGATTGCGTAGCGTTTCCGGTGAGTACAAATTCCTTGACGAAGGTTTCTTGCATCGATGTTCGCATATTAGATATTCCTTAAATACTCGAAAATCCCCCCCGAGATTTCGGAAGAGATATTCATATTAATTTTAAAAAATAAAAGGGGGTGGGGTACCCCCCCATTAACAACCCGTTTTTCGCCCATAAATGGGAGCTCTGCCCATACTAAAACGGTGGGGATCTGAGGCCCGATCGGCCAGGAAATCGGCCGCCAGTGGAGCTGGCGCCCAGGCCACACACTCGATGAGGGTACGACATGGGCCGATAATCGTTGGTATTGCTCAGGTTTCGCCGGATTGGGGGACAAAACATGGGACAAACGGCGAAAACACTGGCTTCGAACCGGTTCGGGTGGGATGGAATCCCAAACCGGAACACAGTTCGGGTTACTGAACTGGTTTGTGGGAGTTCGGGTTCAAAAACCGGAACCAAAATCTTTTGTGTGTGCGCACACAAAAGATATATATTTTCAGCCGATCAACCATCCGATCGCATCGTCCGCCGCGTCCTTCGGGTCACCGTGGAGTTGTTGTACGCGGTGATTTGATGGATGGGCCAGCATGAAAAAAACCGCCTCGAAGGCGGCTATACATACTACGGCGATCGTGATTATCCATACGCCGACTCCTGCTGTCTATTCCATTTCCTCACCGCAACACGCAGCTCATAATCGAGTTCATCGAGAGCTGACATCAATAACCGCAACGATTGTTCGTGCTTGCGTGTCCAGAAACGAATGCCGAGCTCTTCGGCCTTCTGTTTCCGTGTCAAGTGCAGCCCTTTTGAACAAACAAAAACGGCCATCTCGGCAAACCGTAGCCACATCAACTGATCCGGCCAAAGCGGACGTTTCTTCTTTCGGTCCTCACCAGCCATTTCCCTGGTTATCGATTCAACTAAAACCCATGCAAACCGCTTGTCTTCGGCGTACTGCAACCGAGCATAAGCCCGGCACAATGGCGTCACTGTAGCCAACAGATCACAAACCTCTTGCCATGTCACGTCAGGCGTTCCGCCAGTTCCAGGCGCATACTGGTTCGCCTTTGGGTTCAGCAGCTTGAAGTGCTCAAGACTCAGTGCCATCGAGCTCTCGCCGCACCAGGTTGCACCAGGACATCACCGGCATCGTGACCTGGCTGTGGTCGTGAAGGTCCGGCCGAAGATCAAAGAAGCTCATCATCGCAAACCAGTCTTGTCGATCGAATCGGTAAATCAGGACCGGCTTAGATTTGGTTCTAGCCGCTTGCGTTGCCGCCTGCTGCCAAGCGTCACTCAAGCGAATGTTCTTACCCCGCTTGATCTCGATCGCCCAGCCTGGCACGCCAGAGAGATCCGCACCGCCTTCGGCAGCCTGCTGCTGCCAGTTCCTGTGGATCTCTAGCTTGAGCTCTTCGCGCAGGATCGTAGCAACCTCACGCTCACCGGCTGCGCCTTTTTGTCGGCTGTTTATCATTGGGAAAGATCCTCTCGTAGATCATCCGGTTCGGCGGAAACCGATCGCTCGGAAGCACACGACCACCGCCATGCACCCAGCGCAAAAACGGATGGCAAGCCAGGCGGTCATTAAAACAGCGGACACGGTATTCACAGTCTCGATCGCACGGTGCGAGACCCACCTTTCGAGCGGACGAAACAAAGGTATTCCAACCGCCTTCCTGCTCATCGCTCAGAGCTTCCATCGGGAGTGATGTTGAAGATGAAGTGAAGTTGGCCCAAGAAGCCAGAAATATGATGATGAAGAAGTTCTATTCTTATAGAACTTCTTCTTCATATACTTCATACGCCATTTTGGATATGAAGTTTTTATGAAGTTTGTATGAAGTTTAGGGCTCATATCTCAGACCCTGAGCTCGCTGAATTTTCGGGTGCGGCTCTTTAACCAAACGGCCCTGCGCCAGCCACTCGCTGATGTATTCCTTAGCAGCGTCCTTGGTTATATCGAAGTGAGACATCATCCAGGTGCCGAGATACCTGGACTTCGCAGCTCCGTGATGACTGAAAGGATCTCCGCTCTGGTAGCGCATCGAAACCACACCAAAGGTCTCGCTGATCTGCTCGTCAGTCAGATGCCGGTGTGCGTCGAGCTCCTCACTGATCTGCTCGGTGCGGTCAATCAACAGACCGCTCACCTTGTCCCGAATGAACGTCCGCGTAGCCGACAGGCCAATGTCGTTGCTCTTAACCACCGCCCCTTGAACCATGTCGAGCTCACCGAGCGGCTCGCCTATGACCTGCTCGACTGCGTCCCGATCGCCAGCCTGCGGCAGCCAGGCGGCCCACACGAACCGCGCTGAATCGACCAGCGAGGTAGTACCTCGAACAGCTTCCCGCGCAGCCATCGGCCCGTCGATCTCTCGCGAGCCGTCTTTCCGCATGTGGTGTGTCGCCAAAACCGTCGCGCCGGACTCAGCGCACAGCTTGCCGGCCGCGGACCAGAACACCTGCGCTGCCGCTGGGTCTGCGTTGATGTCGGCCTGTACCAGCGCCTGGAGCGGGTCCAGAACCACCAGGGCAACCTCACCAATCGCGTTGACCTGGTCGCACAGGTCTAACCAGGCGTCTGTCATGCGGTATTCACCGCCGATGTGGGTCAGCAAAGTGCGCAAGCCGTGGGTGGTGTCGGCCAGCGGCACCACCCACATGTAGTCGAGCAGCTTGGCCTTCTGGAGATCGCTCTCCATCTCGCCACGCACCAGGAGCTGGTTTAGACGGCGGTGGATCGCGTTCTTCGAGTCTTCTGACGTGATGAACACGGTCTTGCCGCGCTTCGGTATCCGGCCGCCTAGCGCAAACTGCGGCCCCAGACCAGGGCCGGCAGCCACACGCATGGCGAGATCCAGCATCAGGTATGACTTACCTACACCGCCCAGCGAACAGATCATGCCCGGTGTCGCCTTCGGCAGGATGCCCTCGATCAGCCAGTCAACCGGCTTTGCGTTTCCAAAGTATTGATCGATGCCCCAGTCAGTGATCGTGATCCAGGGCTCTAATGGTTCGGGCTCATCCCAGCTATTGAACTTCTTTCTACGTCTGTCTCGTTCCGCTTCTGCATGGAGCAACTCTATTTTCGGCTGGAGCTGCTCGATCGCCATCTCCTTTGCGGCCTGCGAAGCGGCGATCAGGTCGTCAGACATAAAAAAAGGCGGGGGCTTTGCGCCCCCGCTGAATTACGGGAGCTAGTCCCGCTAAGGAGGATGGTCCCATCGAATTAGCCGGCGATGGGTCCGGCTATTTGTTCTCTACTGGATAAATGTCAGGTCGAAGATCGTGTCGCGGTACCCCTGTCGAGCGTTCGATCGGTATCACCCACTCGGCCGGCAATCTTTTATCCCGATGTAGCCAGTTATAAACTTGCTGCTGACTGGCACCAATTCTCCTAGACAACTCCGCTTGACTCCCAGCGATGGCGACAGCGCGTTTGAGATGTTTCAATTGTGTTTGTCAGGCCATGCCCAGTAAATACGCCAACCCTTCAGGTTGCGGTCAACCTGTGGCCATTTGGCTTGTTCTGTCCGTCGCCAGTGGCTGATCGTGGCATTAATATCAGCCCTACGACCGGCCACGTAGTCGGCTGGGAACAGATTTCCATCGATCTTGACCAGGAGGTCGGGTTCAGTCGATTGCGATCTCATTCTTAACCCTCATTGTGTGTCACCACTAGTAAGTCGCCACAATAAAACTTAAGTGTATATGAGTCAAGTATTGTATACTTCTGTTAAACAATTGTTGTATATAGAATAGTTGGTATGGCATTAGGTCAAAGGATGAGGGTGGCGCGAGGCGTAACTGGAACCAGCCAAGCCGACCTTGCAGAGTGTGTCGGAATCACAACCGCGGCTATCTCCAACCTCGAGGTGCGCGACGCTGGCACCTCACGCCACTCATTTGAAATTGCTGTTTGCCTGGGAGTCGATCCCAACTGGCTAGTGACCGGCAACGGCTCGATGAACCTTCGGGCGCCCAAACAGATTGTCGAAGTACCCCTGATCTCGTGGGTCCAGGCCGGAGATTGGGCCGAAACTAATGACCCTTATGTGCCTGGTGACGGCCAGGAATGGGTGCCTTGCCCTTCTGGTGTCTCAAAATCCGGCTTTGCTCTGACGGTTACTGGAGAGAGTATGGAACCGGATTTCAAGGACGGTGATGTAATCGTGGTGGACCCCGAAATCAAACCGCGCCACGGCGACAACGTGGTTGTACGATTACATTCCGACAATACCAGCACTTTCAAGAGACTCGTCATTGAGGGCGAGCAGACCTACCTTCGGGCGATCAACCCCAACTGGCCTTCGCCCATTATTGAAGTCCAGGGAGATGCAACCATATCCGGTGTAGTCGTCTCGAGAACATCTAACTTCCGCTAGTTCCAGGTACCAGATTCCGGTACCACCTGCCCGGGCTCATCTACTGAGCCACCCCCTGATATACACTTGTCTTGACACTTTATTACACGTACGTGTAATCTCATAAAACTTTTGTGTAATCAGGAGAACCCAATGGCAATAGATTTTAAGAGTCTTGTAGATGTTGTCATTGCGCAAGGGATAAAACTTTTGTGCTATGGCGGCGCAGGATCGGGAAAAACTTGGCTGTGCTCGACGACCGGCGAATCCACACTGATCATCAGTGCAGAAGCTGGACTGCTCTCGATCAAAGATGCACCAGGTGACATCCAGATCGTGGAGGTCAGTACACACGCAGAAGTCGAAGCAGTGCTCGACTATCTGGAACAGAAAGGCACACCGGCTTGGGTGTGCATCGATTCCATCAGCGAGATTGGTGAGATTGTCCTAGCAGAGCAACAAGCCAAGCACAAAGCCGATGGCAGAAAGGCTTACGGCGAGCTCGCAATCATTATGACCGCGCTGGTCAAACGTTTCCGTGCGCTGCACTGCAACGTCGTGATGACCGCCAAGCTCGATCGCAGCAAAGACGATGCGACTGGCGCCATGCTCTATGGAGCACAGATGCCCGGTCAAAAATTCGGCCAGGCACTCCCCTACTACTTCGATTTGGTTTGTGCGATGCGTGTCGCGCCTCATCCAAAAGAACCGAAAAGGATGCTGCGTGAGCTCCAGACCTGCCGCGACGGTCAGTGGGATGCAAAGGATCGATCGGGAAAGCTGGACATCTTCGAACCACAGAACCTCGCCGAGCTCAAGAAAAAGATTCTCGGCAAACCCCCGCAACTCAAAGCCGTTTAAGGAGAACGTTATGCCAGAACTTGATTTTAATATTTTGGAACCATCTGATGACGAGGTACGCACCTATGAGCCACTGCCGGACGGCTGGTACAAGGCGTGCATCGCCAGCACCGTGCGTAAGACATCGAAGGCCGGCAATGACTACCTCGAAGTAGAGCTCGAAATTACCGACGCTGACCACGCAGGCCGTCGCCTTTGGGAAATTTACAACCTTTGGCATCCGAGCGAAGCGCCGAAAGAAATTGCACAACGGCAGTTTTCAAACCTGGTCAACGCCTGTGGGCTCGCCAACTGCAAGGAATCTGATGACCTGATCGGAATGCACCTCGATGTGAAGCTAAAGACCGAGGCCGGTAACGGCGAATACAAGCCGAGGAACAAGATCGCAGCGTGCAGGACAGCGCCAGGCATGGCGAACCAGAAAGCGCCTATCGAATCAACTGCCGTAAACCTGGAAGACCCGCCGTGGAAGGACTGATTGCCCTGCTGTTTTTGGTTTGTGTTTGGTTGGCGCTCCTGATTTCCGGGGGCGCCGTCGCTGATTACCTGGAGAGACGTCATGCCAAGAAAGTTAGTGATGAAGTTAGTGATGAAAGAACGCGATCGGGTTCGCCGCGAAATGGATTATTTACAGGAGACTTTGCGGACCCTACAAGATGACATCAGCGAGTTCGAAATGGGGAAGTCTGTTCTGTGTGATTTCTGCGAGCAGTTAGACGACAACATCCAACAGCTCGCCGCACGTCTCAAGGTACTGCGCACATCGGACGCAGTGCAGCGAGAGCACATCCTCGTTCGTGAAATGAACATGTCCATTCCGAAACCTTCGCTTTGATACAGGAGCTCCTCTAATGGTGCGAGAAACTTCTCAGATCGCTTATCGATCGATCACAAACTCTGGTGTGTTGGGCTCGCAGCAGAACCAGATCATTCACTTCCTGCGCTATAACAAAACGCACGACCCAACAT
>Ga0208316_1001132_pt1 | contig 17029 bp, 11 predicted proteins | sample MalvireepMed_231_FD_184240 | JGI IMG/M metagenome (GOLD analysis project Ga0208316, IMG submission 184240) | Marine viral communities from the Global Malaspina Expedition - Malaspina viral metaG DeepMed_231 (SPAdes) (version 2) | ecosystem: Environmental > Aquatic > Marine > Oceanic | place... | reverse complement strand
ACCAGGCCCTCGCGGCGCAGGCGGGCGAAAAGCTGCTCCAGATAGGAGAGCGAGATTTCCTGCCGCTGGGCGATTTCGGCCAGGGCGACAGCCTTGTCGCCCTCCCGCCGCGCCAGATCGGCCATGGCCATCACCGCGTAACGTCCCTTGGTGCTCAAGCGCATTGGGTCTGGCCCGCCCTGCAGTTTTCCCGCGCATCGGATTGAGCCTGTGTTACAAGCCCCGGCTTCGCAGCGGCGGTTTTTCCGATTGAACGCATGGGTGCGATCTAGGAAGACCCAGCTGCTTAGTCAAGTATTCGGCGGCACGAGAGGATGGCATGCCAGAGGTTGTTCTGACCGGCGCGGCTGGACGGATTGAAGGGCGCTACGCCCAGGGCAAGACGGAAAATGCGCCGGTGGCGCTGATCCTCCACCCCCATCCCAAGGCCGGCGGCCAGATGAACAATCCGGTGGCCGTCCAACTCTATCACCTGTTCATGAAGCGGGGCTTCTCGGTCCTGCGCTTCAACTTCCGCGGCGTCGGCCGCAGCCAGGGCGAATTCGATTCCGGCATCGGCGAGCTGGCCGACGCGGCCACGGCGCTGGACTGGCTGCAGTCGACCAACCCCGCGGCCTCGCAATGCTGGGTCGCCGGCTACGACTTCGGCGCCTGGGTCGGCATGCAGCTTCTGATGCGCCGGCCGGAGACCGACGGCTTCATCTCGGTCTCGCCGCCCACCAACATGTACGACTTCAGCTTCCTGGCCCCCTGCCCGGCCTCGGGCCTGATCCTGCAGGGCTCGGCCGACACCGTGACCCCACCGGTGGAGGTGGAGCGCGTCGTCTCCAAGCTGCGGACCCAGAAGGGTATCGTGATCGACTACGACCTCGTCGACCAGGCCAACCACTTCTGGACCGAGCAGCTTGTCGAGGTCGAGACCCGCGTCGGGGCCTATCTCGACAAGCGCATGGCGGCCTCGGAGGCCTGAGGCCTCCGAGCGCCTGGGGCGATCGCCTCAGTCGGCCGGGTTGCTCGCCACCCGGTCGAGATAGTCCAGCGCCGTCAGCACCTGAGCCCGCACGCCGACCTTCAGCGCCGCCTCATCGATGGTGAAGAAGGGCGAATGGTTGGTGCCCGGCGGATAGCCGACGCCCAGCCGATAGAAGAGGCCCGGCACCACCGCCTGGAACTCCGCAAAGTCCTCGGCTCCGGTGATCAGGGCGGTCTCCGTCTCGGGCTGACCGACGGCGGCGGTCGCCAGCGTCGGCGCCATGACGCGGGCGAGATCCATGTCGTTGCTCACCACCGGCGTGGAGCCGCCCATGGTCAGCTCGCCCTTCGCCCCATAGCGCGCCACGATGCTGTCCACCGCAGCCTGCATCTTCTCGATGGTCGCCTTGCGCATGTCGGGGTCGAAGGTGCGCAGGGTGCCGGCCATCATCATGTCTTCTGGGATGATGTTGTGGCGCACGCCGCTCTGGATCACCGCCACGGTGATGACGGTGGGCGAGCGGGCGACGTCGAGCTGCCGCGAGGCGATCTGGTTGAAGGCCTGGACGATCTCGGCGCTCAGGGACGCCAGGTCAACGCCGTCCCAGGGCCGGGCGCCATGGGTCTGCTTGCCCTTGATGCGGATCTCGTAGGAGTCGGCGGCCGCCATCATCGGCCCGCTGCGATAGACGATGGCCCCGACGTCGCCGGGGCTGACATGCAGGCCGAAGATGGCGCCGGGCTTCGGATTTTCCAGGGCGCCCTGCGCAATCATCATGGCCGCGCCGCCCTCTTCTCCGGGGGGCGCGCCTTCCTCGGCCGGCTGGAAGATCAGCACCACCGTGCCGGCGATCTCCTGGCGCATGCCGGCCAGGACCTCGGCCGCCCCCATCAGGATCGCCACATGGGCGTCGTGGCCGCAGGCGTGCATGACCGGGGTCGGCTGGCCATTATATTCTCCCACCACCTTCGAGGCGAAGGGCAGGCCGGTCTTCTCCTCCACCGGCAGGGCGTCCATGTCGGCGCGCAGGGCGACCACGCCGCCGGGCTTGCCGCCCTTCAGGGTCGCCACCACGCCCGTATGCGCCACGCCGGTGCGCACCTCGTAGCCCAGGGCGCGGAGGTGCTCGGCCACCAGGGCTGAGGTGCGCACCTCGCGGTTGCCCAGTTCCGGATGCTCGTGGACATCACGGCGCCAGGCCACGACCTTGGGCTGCAGGGCCTCGGCGGCGGCGAACACCGCGCTCTTGTGCGGGCTCTCCTGGGCCTGGGCCAGGGCCGGCGCGGTGAAGGCCAGGGCCCCGAACGCCGCGCTCATCAGCGCGCCCCTGATAATGTTCCGAGTCATGGTCAGCCCTCCTCCTGGCCCTTGCCGGTCGGCGTAACGATGCGTCCGCCCTTCATCGGCGAAGGCGCCCCCGTCGTGCTTGGAAATGAAATCGGCAGCGCCCGCGCCGTGCGGGCCGCCAGATAGGCGAAGGCCTCGGCCTCGATGGAATCGCCGCGCCAGTCGACCTCTTCGGCCGTGACCACCTGCGCCTTCAGTCGCTCACGCAGGGCCTTCATGATCTCGGGATTGTGCCGTCCGCCGCCACAGACCACCACCATGGTCGGCGCGGTCTCCAGCTTCTCGAACCCCATACGGACCGCCTCGGCGGTGAAGGCGACCAGGGTCGCAGCCGCATCCTCCAGCTTAAGATCTTCCAGGGGATCAAGGGAGAAGTCGTAGCGGTCCAGCGACTTGGGCGGCGGAGCGTCGAAATAGGGATGGGCCATCAGCGCCCGCAGCAGCCCCTCGTCCACCATGCCGACGCTGGCATAGTTGCCCTTATCGTCATAACGCCCGGCGCCGCGGGCCTGGACCAGCAGGTCGATCATGCCGTTGCCGGGGCCGGTGTCGAAGGCGGTCAGTTCCCCCACCCCCGACCAGAGGGTGACATTGGCCACGCCGCCGATGTTCAGCACCGCGATGGGCGGGCTCATCTCCGAGGCCCTGGCCCGCGCCAGGTGATAGACCGGCGCCAGCGGCGCCCCCTCCCCGCCCGCGGCCACATCGGCGCTGCGGAAATCGAAGGCCACCGGCACGCCCGTGGCCTCGGCCAGCCAGGCGGCGTCGCCCAGCTGCACGGTCCGCCCGATCTGGCCATCCTTCGGGCGCTCATGCAGCACGGTCTGGCCATGCATGCCGATCAGGTCGATGTCGGCCCAGCTCAGGTCGTTCTCGGCGAGGAAGGCCTGGGCGGCCTCAAAATGCTCCTTGGCGACCGCCGCCGCGGCTTGCGCAAACACCTCCGGCTCCGGCGCCCCCCGCGGCCAGTCCCGGGCGGCCTCGGTCGCGGCCAGCACCACCTTGCGCACGGCGTCGGAAAGCTTGCGCTCGCCGGCCGGCCCAAAGGCTTCGATCGTCTCTCCGTCGGTCTCCAGCACCGCCATATCGACGGCGTCCAGGGAGGTTCCGGTCATGAATCCCAGTACACGCATGCCCATTGACTGCCATGGCTTGGAGCCGCTAGCTAGCCGCCATGATCGACGCCCGCGCCACTACCGGCCTCTATTACCGCGCCCCATAAGGCGCGGCTCGATCCCCTGCGCCCACCAACCTGGTCGGCGCGCCCTTCGAACACCTCGAATTCAGCGTTTCCGGCCCTGCGCCACCGGAGACTGCTCAGATGACTCTCGAACTATCCGATCCCAGCATGCTAGAGCCCGGGCCTTCCCACTCGAAGCCCGGCGCCATGACCAGCGAACCTGCGTTCAAATCCGAATTCCTGCGTCTGATGCAGACGCGCGGCTACATCCACCAGATCACCCATCCGGCGGAGCTGGATGAGGCGGCCTCCAAGGGCGTCGTCACGGCCTACATTGGTTTTGACGCCACCGCGCCGTCCCTGCATGTGGGCTCGCTGATCCAGATCATGATCCTGCGCCGGCTCCAGCAGAGCGGCCACAGGCCCATCGTTCTGATGGGCGGCGGGACGACCAAGATCGGCGACCCCACCGACAAGGATCAGTCGCGGCCCCTGCTCACAGAGGCGCAGATCCAGGCCAATATCGCCTCCATCAAGACCGTGTTCGCCAAGTTCCTGACCTTTGGCGACGGGCCGACCGACGCCATGATGGTCGACAACGACGCCTGGCTGTCGACGTACGGCTATGTCGAATTCCTGCGCGAGTTCGGCGTGCACTTCACGATCAACAGGATGTTGGCCTTCGACAGCGTCAAGACCCGGCTGGAACGCGAGCAGCCGATGACCTTCCTCGAGTTCAACTACATGCTGATGCAGTCGGTGGACTTCCTGGAGCTGGAGCGGCGCCACGGCTGCATCCTGCAGATGGGCGGCTCGGACCAGTGGGGCAATATCGTCAATGGGGTGGAACTGATCCGCCGCGTCGATCAGAAGCCGGCTTTCGGTCTGACCACCCCCCTGCTCTCCACGGCGTCCGGCCAGAAGATGGGCAAGACGGTCGGCGGGGCCGTCTGGCTGAACGCCGACATGCGCAGCCCCTACGACTACTGGCAGTTCTGGCGGAACACCGAGGACGCCGATGTCGGCCGATTCATGCGGCTGTTCACCGACCTGCCTCTGGACGAGATCGCCCGGCTGGAAAGCCTGGAAGGCGCGCAGATCAATGAGGCTAAGAAGGTGTTGGCCAATGCGGCGACCACCTTGCTGCACGGGGAAGAGGCCGCCCAGGCGGCTGAGGCGGCTGCGGTCGCCGCCTTCGAACAGGGCCAGCTGTCCACCGACCTGCCGAGCTTTGAGATCCCGCGCGGCGATCTCGAGGCCGGCGTCGTGCTGGCCGCCCTGGCCGCCGATGCGGGGCTTGCCACCTCCCGCGGCGAGGCCCGTCGCCTGGCGCAGGGCGGCGGCCTGCGGGTCAACGACACGGCTGAGACCGACGCCAACCGCACCCTGAGCGCCGCCGACCTGGTCGATGGCGTCATCAAGCTGGCGGCGGGCAAGAAGAAGATCGTCCTGGTCCGGCCCGTCTGAGCCGGCCCCCTTTTGCGAGGAACGAACATGGCTGAACTTGAGGTGGGCGCTGAGGCCCCCGGCTTCGAACTGGAGGGGCCTGAAGGCCCGATCCGCCTGGCCGATTTCGCCGGCCAGACGCTGGTGCTCTATTTCTATCCCAAGGATGACACCTCCGGCTGCACCAAGGAGGCGATCGATTTTTCAGAAATGTTGGATGCCTTCGAAGCGGCCGGCGCCGCGATTCTGGGCGTCTCCAAGGACTCCGTCGCCTCCCACGGGAAGTTCTCCGCCAAGCACGATCTGAAGGTCGCCCTCGGATCGGACCCCAGCGGGACGGTGGTCGAAACCTACGGCGCCTGGGTCGAAAAGAGCATGTACGGCCGCAAATACATGGGGATCGATCGCTCGACCTTCCTGATCGACGGCGCCGGAAAGATCGCCGGTATCTGGCGTAAGGTGAAGGTTCCTGGCCATGCCGCCGCAGTGCTCAAGGCGGCGCAGGCGCTCAAGGCCTGAAGCCGCCGACAGCAACAACACCGGGCGATGGAACCTTTCGCCGGCGCCCGGTGTTGTAGAATTGTCGCGCGACGCCGGAATGTCGAAGCCTGCCTTTCGGCGCATCCGATCCGTGTGGCGCGGCGATTCAGTCTCGTCTAACGAGATGTTCGGTATGTCATCGATTTGCGGCCCTGCGCTCTCTTGTAGCGGGAAGGGTCTTGCGCGTGGCCTGCGTCTCATTGCATATCGTGCTCACTGCTCCTGACCACTACAGCGATGAGCATGACACGCATAACGCGCCTCCGCCGTTCGCTCGAAGAGCTGTTCCCCGAACGCCATCTCTATGTCCGTTCCGGCGGCGAGATGCGCGCCTACGTCCTCACCACCTCCAAGCAGCTTATGGCCGCCGCCGGCGTCGGCGCCGCGGCGCTCTGGATGGGGATCTGCACCGCGGCCATGATGGTCAACGGCATGCAGATGTCGGCGAGCGACCAGGAAATCGCCCGCACCCAGGCCAAGTACGAACGCTGGATCGCCGATCGCCAGGCCCGGCTGAACAGCGCCGTGGCCCAGCTGAACGCCACCAATGGGTCGATCGACGATCTGGCCCTGTCGGTGGAAAAGCGCCACGCGGCGCTGGCCATGCTGCTCAGCGACTACAAGTCGACGCCGGGGGCCGCCGACGCCCTGGCCCCGGAAATCCACAAGGCCTCGGCTGACCTCAGCGTCACCGATCCGGTGCGCCGGATCGAGCTGGTCCGCGCCGGCCAGGAGCGCCTGCTGGACTCCGCCGACTCCTTCGCCAAGGGGCGCGCCGAGCGCCTGCGCATGGCCTTCCGCCTGGCCGGCCTCAGCCCCAACGGCTATGCGCCCAAGTCCGGCGAGCTGGGCGGGCCGCTGATCGAGGCCAAGGACCCCAGCGCCCTGGCCGCCGTCCTGGACGTGGACGAGGACTTCGCCGCGCGCATCCAGCACGCCGCCACCAATTTGTCCGAAGCCCGCACCCTGGGCGTCGCCGCCGAGAAGCTGCCCCTGGCCAAGCCGACCTCGGCGGGCCGGCAGTCCAGCGGGTTCGGCGTCCGGTTCGACCCCTTCACCAAGCGCCCGGCCTTCCATTCCGGCCTGGATTTCGGCGGCGGCTTCATGATGCCCATCCTGGCCACCGGGCCTGGCGTGGTGTCCTTCGCGGGCGTCCGTTCCGGCTACGGCAATACGGTCGAGATCGACCATGGCCAGGGCTTCAAGACCCGCTACGCCCACATGCAGGCCATTGCGGTCAAGCCCGGCCAGCGCGTGGCGGTGGGCCAGCGGGTCGGCGGCATGGGCTCCACCGGCCGCTCCACCGGCGTGCATCTCCATTATGAAGTCTGGGTCAACGGCCGGGCGCAGAACCCCAGCCGTTTTGTGAAGGCGGGCGAGTATGTTCAGCAAGCAGCAGACTAAGTCGGACCAGACCAAGTCCCCGGCGAAGTTCGATCCGCCGGCGCTGTCGCCGCCCGATGGCGGCGCCCCCCGCAAGAGCACCCCCAAGGTCGCCTCCCTGGTGGCCGAGAACATCACCCTTGAGGGTTCGATCAGCGGCGAAGGCGAGCTTCACATTGACGGCGTCGTCCGCGGCGATGTCCGCATCGCCAAGCTGACCATCGGCGACACCGGTCATGTGGAAGGGGCGATCTATGCCGATGTGGTCGAGGCCCGCGGCCGGGTGATCGGCTCCATCACCGCCAAACAGGTGCGCCTGTATGGCACCTCCTATGTGGATGGCGACATCACCCACGAACAACTGGCCATGGAGACCGGAGCCTTCTTCCAGGGCCGCAGCCTGAAGTTCCAGAGGCCGCCCGCGCCCCAGCCGGCGGCGACCTCGTCGTCTTCCGCCTCGACGTCCGCCGCCCCCGCCAAGCCTGCGGATCAGACGCCGGCCAAGTCCAGCCTCGATGTTCCGGCCGCGCCCTCCAGCAGCGCGCCGCAGCCCAAGCCGGTCTTTTAGGGTTCAATCCTTGCCGGTGCCTGGCGCCGGTATGCCGACTCAAGACGAGGCGCAGGCTCACCTGCGCCTCGTTTCGATTCAGGGCTCGCGGGTGACGCCGACCCGCTGGGCCAGGGAAGCGCCCATGAAGGCGTCCAGATCCCCGTTCAGCACCCCGTCGGTGTCCGACGTCTCCACGTCGGTCCGCAGGTCCTTGACCATCTGGTAGGGCTGCAGGACGTAGGAGCGGATCTGGTGGCCCCAGCCGATATCGGTCTTCTGGTCTTCCAGGGCCTGCTGTTCGGCCTCACGCCGCTGCAACTCACGCTCATAGAGCCTGGCCCGCAGCATCTTCCAGGCCTCTTCCCGGTTGGCGTGCTGAGACCGGCCCGCCTGGCAGGCGACCACGACGCCGGTGGGCACGTGGGTCAGGCGCACGGCGGAGTCGGTCTTGTTGATGTGCTGGCCGCCGGCGCCCGAGGCCCGGTAGGTGTCGGTCCGCACATCGGCCGGATTGATCTCGATCTCGATCGTGTCATCCACCACCGGGAACACCCAGACCGAGGCGAAGCTCGTATGCCGCTTGGCGTTGGCGTCGAAGGGCGAGATGCGCACCAGACGGTGGACCCCGGCCTCGGTCTTCAGCCAGCCATAGGCGTTGGCGCCCTTGACCTGCAGGGTGGCGGACTTGATGCCGGCCTGCTCGCCTGAGGTTTCCTCGATCAACTCGACGCTCATGCCGTGCTGCTGGGCCCACCGGCTATACATGCGCAGCAGCATGCCGGCCCAGTCGTTGGACTCGGTGCCCCCGGCGCCGGAATTGATTTCCACATAGGCGTCGTTGCCGTCGGCCTCGCCCGACAGCAGGGCCTCCAGCTCGGCGCGGGCGGCGCGGTCCTTGATGGCCCGCATTTCGGCGCGGGCCTCTTCCAGGCTGTCCTCGTCGCCCTCTTCGTCCGCCATCTCAGCCAGGGCGACCGCGTCCTCCAGGCCGCGTTCTAGGCCGCGCACCGCATCGACCTGGCCGGCCAGGCGCTGGCGTTCGCGCATCAGGGTCTGGGCCTGGGCGGCGTCATCCCACAGGGTCGGATCTTCGACCCGGGCGTTCAGTTCATCGAGGTGTCGAAGGGCAGGTTCCCAGTCAAAGACGCCTCCTGAGCAGTCCGATGGACTGCTCGATGTCGGCCGCCATGGCCTCGACATCCGCTCTCATGGATCGCTCCTGGCAATCGGTGGTGATCCCCCTGCCCCCTCGCGGCGGCAGGCGATTCAAGGGGCCGCGGGATAACGCGGCCTTCGGGCTAATACAATCCGCTCATGTCGTCGGCGGGACTGGCGGCTTCCCCGGCGTTGCCGGCGCCAGAGACCCGGCCGTCGGGCCAGACCTTGTTGTAGGGCATGGGGCCGCCGGCGCCCGGCGTCACGGTCGGCGTGGGCGCGCGGGGCTCGGTGCCAGGGCGGAAGGCTTCGCGGATGCCGCGCACCGTGGCGTATTTGGCGTTCTCCGGCGCCTTGAACTCGGCCGCCGGGACGCCCTTGATCGCTTCCTGCATGAAGGCGGTGAAGACCGGCGCCGCCGCCGTGGTGCCGGTCTCCCCGTAGCCGAGGGGCCGGTTGTCGTCGAAGCCAATGAAGACCCCGGCGACGATCTGCGGCGTGAAGCCGACAAACCAGGCGCTGCGATACTCGTTGGTGGTGCCGGTCTTGCCGCCCACCGGCCGGCCGAGCACCGAAACCGACGTCGCCGTGCCCCGCTGGACCACGCCCTGCAGCATCGAATTGATCTGATAGGCGGTGATGGGATCCATCACCTGCTCGCCGCTCAGCGGGACCCGGGGGCTCTCGTCGCCATTGAAGCCGACATCGCAGCGTGGGCAGTCCCGGCGATCGGCCCGATAGATCACCTTGCCCTCACGGTCCTGCACCAGTTCGATCAGGTGCGGATCGATCTTGCGGCCGCCATTGACGAAGGCGGCATAGGCCGCCGTCAGCCGGTAGGGCGTCGTCTCGCCCGAACCCAGGGACATGGCCAGCACCGGCGCCATCTCATCGACCACGCCCATCTTTACGGCCAGATCGCTGATCTTGCGCATGCCGACCCCCTGGGCCAGCCGGACGGTCATGGCGTTGCGCGACAGCTCCAGGCCCCGGCGCAGGGTCAGCGACCCATAGTAGCGGCGGTTGTAGTTCTCGGGCGTCCAGGTCTCGCCTTCGGTGGCGCCCTGGAGGGTGATCATCGAGTCCATCACCCGGCTGGCTGGCGTGTAGCCGTTTTCCAGGGCGGCGGCATAGACGATCGGCTTGAAGGCCGAGCCCGGCTGGCGCATCGCCTGGGTGGCGCGGTTGAAGCTCGACAGCGAGAAGGAATAGCCTCCCACCATGGCCAGGACGCGACCGGAATAGGGCTCGATGGCCACCAGCGCCCCGTTCACCTGCGGCACCTGGCGCAATCGATAGGCGCCGCCGGCCTGGGCCGGAGGCTCGACGAAGATCAGGTCGCCGACGGCCAGACCCTTGCCCGCCCGCGCCCAGGTGACGTCTTCGCCAGCCAGGGGACCTTCGGCGCCGCTCTCGGCGACCTCGATGCGGACATCGCCGCCGCTGGCGCGGGTGACGACGGCCGCCCGCCACTGGCGACGCTCGGCCGGCGCGGCCTGCTTGAGCGCCACCGCCTGCCAACCCGGGGCGATCTCGACCTGGCCCCAGGCGCCGCGCCAGCCATGGCGGCGGTCGTACTGCTCCAGACCGTTCATCAGCGCGACCCGGGCGGCGGTCTGCAGCCGCGGATCGAGGGTGGTGCGCATGTAATAGCCGCCCTCATTGAGGCGGGCGCCCAGGGTGGTCAGGCCCCGGCGGCGGACTTCCTCGACGAAATAGTCGGCGTCGCGGTACTTGGCGCGGGTCGGGGCGTCCTGGACCACCAGGTCCTCGGCCATGGCCGCCTCGGCCTCCTCGCGGGTCACCCAGCCGAGGTCGGCCATTTCACCGATCACCCAGTTGCGCCGGATGATCGCCGCCTCTTTGCGCCGCTGGGGATGGTAGTTCTGAGGCCCCTTGGGCAAGGCTGCGAGATAGGCGGCCTCGGCCAGGGTCAGGTCGGTGATCGACTTGCCGAAATAGTTGTAGGCCGCCGCCCCCACCCCATAGGAGCGGTAGCCGAGCCAGATTTCATTCAGATAGAGCTCGAGGATCTGCTCCTTGCCCAGGGTCTTTTCCAGACGCTGGGCGAGCACGGCTTCCTTGAACTTGCGGCCGATGGTGGCGTCGCTGGTCAGCAGGACGTTCTTGGCCACCTGCTGGGTGATGGTCGAGCCGCCCTCAAGCCGACGCCCCTGAACGGCGTTGAGCACGTTCTTCATCATCGCCCGGGTCAGGCCCATGGCGTCGACGCCGCCATGTTCGAAGAAGTTGCGATCCTCCGCGGCCATGAAGGCCTGAACCATGTGGGCCGGCATCTGGTCGTAGGGCACATAGATGCGCCGCTCGCGGGAGAATTCGCCGATCAGCGTGCCATCCCAGGCGTAGGCGCGAGTCGAGGTCGGCGGCCGGTAGTCCACCAGGTCGCCGGCGTCAGGCATGTCGTGGAACAGCCAGGCGGCATAGATCGCCACGGCGAACCCCGCCACGGCGACAACGCTCAGGATCGCCACGCCGACGATCGCGACCCATCTCTCAGGGGGATGCAACTGTGCTGACCTCCGCGGGCGCCCTCACCCCGTGGTCGTCATCTAGCGTGCATCGCGCCGGGCGCCAACGGCCCGGACGCCGCAGCCGTCGCGAGGTCCGGCTATAGGGGAGAAAGACCCGCCGGCGGCTTAGCGCGCCGCAACCTGGGTCTGCTGGACGAAATAGTCGTCAATGGCGTCGCCGACGCCGCCCATGAACTTGTTCAGGCGGCTGCCGTCGAGCAGGGCGGCCTCGTCCTCGGCGTTGGTGACAAAGCCCATCTCCAGCAGGATGGCCGGCACGTCGGGCGCCAGCAGCACCACAAAGCCTGCGTCCCGGTGGCTCCGCCGCAGCAGGGGCATGTGGTTGTCGGCCCGCGCCAGCACCAGTTCGGCGAAGTTGGCCGAGCGGTTCTTGGTCGCCCGCTGGGTCAGGTCGAACAGGATGTCGCGCACCCCATTGTCGCCGCCATTGTGGCTGCTGTTCATGAACCAGTCGTCCTTGGACACGAACTGGGCGGCGCGCCCGGAGGCCTGCTCGGACAGGGTGTAGACCGAGGTGCCGCGGGTCTTGGCGTCGGCGCCGGCGTCGGCGTGCAGGGAGATGAAGAGATCGGCCCCGGCCCGGCGCGCGATCTGCACGCGGCTCTCCAGGGGCACATAGACGTCGCTCTTGCGGGTCATCACCACCTTGTACTTGCCGCTGCGCTCCAGGCGCGACTGGAGGGCCAGGGCGGCGGCCAGGTTGACGTCCTTCTCATAGGAGCGTGCGCCGCGGGCGCCGGGATCCTTGCCCCCATGGCCCGCGTCGATGACGATCACCTTCTTGAGCGCCAGGGGCTTGGCCGCGGGCGCGGCCGGACGACGGGCCGGGCGCGCGGTGAAGCTGGCCGTGGGCGCGCCGACGGCGGCCACGTCGATCACATAGCGGTAATGACCCACGCCATCGGCCGGCGGCAGCAGAAAGCGGCGCTTGATCACGCCCTGCCCGGCCAGGTCGATCTGAAGGCGGGCGGCGCCTTGAGACTGGTCAATCATCCAGGCGCGGATCAGGCCACGGCCCGCCCCCTGAAGGCTCGACTGGGCGTCGACGCCTGGCAACGACATGACCACGCGCCCGCCGGAGCCGTCCTGGGACACCTTGCCCGTCGCGCCGCGATCCAGATCGATGACCAGGCGCGTTTCGGCCGCATCGCCACCCAGGCGCACGCCCAGCACGCCCGCATCGGGCGCCGCAGCATGCGACACAGCGACCGCCGCCAGGCCGCCGATGGTCGCCGCAACGACACCGGCGCTCAGCAGCCGCGCCTTTCGGAAAACCTTGCCCAGCCTTGCGAGCATACGCCTACACACCCACCAACACGTTTTTTGAGTTCAACGTCCAGTAGATCAGATCGCCGTGGAAAAAGGGTTAAGGAACCCCAATCGGTTGAGCGCCACGGTGGGCGCTGCGACGACGGCTTTCCTTTTTCCATCCACTGTTGCAAAGTCGCGCCGCGCACGGAGGGGCGTGACTCATTGCGGCCCCCCACCCGCGCGAAACACTTGCGTCGGCCCGGCCACGAGGTTCGGAGACGATGCTTCACCGATCCTCGCCTTGCAGGCGTGACTAGGACACACCCATGGGCAGCGTCGCCCCAGCCCCATTCCGGCGACCGGCCGGCCTCGCGGCCGCCTCCGTTGCTGTGAACAGAGACCCTGCGCGCGCCCTCATAATTAGCCGGCAGCGCCCGAACTCGACGTTCGTGGCGCGCCGTGGAGATTCACTAAATGTCGAAGAAGATGCTTATCGATGCAGCCCACGCCGAAGAGACGCGCGTGGTGCTCATCGACGGAACGCGTGTTGAAGATTTCGATTTCGAGAGCAAGAACCGGAAGCAGCTCAGAGGGAATATCTACCTCGCCAAGGTGACCCGGGTGGAGCCCAGCCTCCAGGCGGCCTTCATCGAGTATGGCGGCAATCGCCACGGCTTCCTCGCCTTCAACGAAATCCATCCCGACTACTATCAGATCCCGGTCGCCGACCGCGAAGCCCTGCTGCGCGAAGAGGCCGAGGAAGAAGACGCCTTCGAGCCCGGCCGGGCCGCGGCGTCCGATCCGGACGATGAGGATTCCGAGGCCGTCGTCGACGAAGACGACGTCATGGAAGAAGAGGTGGCCCGTCGCCGGCGCCGCCTCATGCGCAAGTACAAGATCCAGGAAGTGATCCGCCGCCGGCAGATCATGCTGGTCCAGGTGGTCAAGGAAGAACGCGGCAACAAGGGCGCGGCGCTCACCACCTATCTCTCGCTGGCGGGCCGCTACGGCGTGCTCATGCCCAACACGGCCCGCGGCGGCGGCATCAGCCGCAAGATCACCACGGCCACCGACCGCAAGCGCCTGAAGGGCGTGGTCCAGGGTCTGGACGTGCCCCAGGGCATGGGCCTGATCGTGCGCACCGCCGGCGCCAAGCGGACCAAGGCCGAGATCAAGCGCGACTACGAGTATCTCCTGCGCCTGTGGGAGAACATCCGCGAAAACACCCTCCACTCGATCGCCCCAGCGCTGATCTACGAGGAGGAGGACCTGGTGAAGCGGGCGATCCGCGACCTCTATGACAAGGACATCGAAGGGGTGTTCGTCGAGGGCGAGGCCGGCTTCAAGGAAGCGCGCGACTTCATGCGCATGCTGATGCCGTCCCAGGCCAAGAAGGTGCAGGCCTATCGCGACCCCGAGCCGCTGTTCGTGCGCTACAAGGTCGAAGATCACCTGTCGCAGATCTACAGCCCCGTGGTCCCCCTGCGGTCCGGCGGCTATCTGGTGATCAACCAGACCGAGGCCCTGGTGGCCGTCGATGTGAACTCCGGCAAGTCGACCCGTGAGCGCAACATCGAAGCCACGGCGCTCAAGACCAACCTCGAGGCCGCCGAGGAGACCGCCCGGCAGCTGCGCCTGCGCGACCTGGCCGGCCTGATCGTCATCGACTTCATCGACATGGATGAGTCGAAGAACAATCGCGCCGTCGAGAAGAAGCTCAAGGACGCCCTGAAGGACGACCGCGCCCGTATCCAGATGGGCAAGATCAGCTCCTTTGGCCTGATGGAGATCAGCCGCCAGCGCCGCCGCACCGGCGTGCTGGAAGGCACGACCCATGTCTGCGAGCATTGCGACGGCACCGGCCGGGTCCGCTCGGTGGAGTCCAGCGCGCTGGCCACCCTGCGCGCCCTGGAGATCGAAGCCCTGAAGGGCGGCGGCGAAGCGACGCTGAAGGCGCCGCGGGCCGTGGCCCTCTATATCCTCAACGAAAAGCGCGCCCATCTGGCCCGCATCCACGAGACCTTCGGCCTCTTCGTCACCGTGGTGGTCGATGACGCCATGCCGCACGCCGATTACGAGATCGAGCGCACGGCCAGCGAAACCCGTCCCGACCACGCCGTGGTCGCCCGCACCGCGCCGCGGATCGATCCGGTCTATGACGACGCCGAGTTCGACGATGTCGACGAGGATGAGGACGACGAGGACGAGGACGAGGCTGAAGACGAGGTCCGCACCGCTCGCGTCGCCGATGACGACGACGACGAGGATGAGGTCCGCGCCGAACGCCCCCGCGAAGAGTTCGCCGCCGAGGACGACGCCGATGGCCGAACCCGCGGTCGCGGACGCCGTCGCCGTCGGCGCGGCGGGCGTCGCGACGAGGAAGATCGCCCGCCCGCCTCGCCGGAAGCCGCCGACGCCTCCGATCCGCGCCTGGAGGACGAGAATGGCGGCCGCCGCCGCCGCCGTGGCCGTCGCGGCGGTCGACGCCTGCGTGAGGACCGTCCGGGGGAAGCCTTTGCCTGGGTCCGTCCCTGGGTGCCCTATGGCGAAGATCCCTTCGTCTGGTTCGACCTTTCCGAAGACCAGCGGATGGCCGTGCCCGAGCCCGGCGACGCCCGCGAGGAACGCCCGGCCCAAGAACACCCGGCTCAAGACCGCCCGGGTCAGGTGAGCCAGGCCGCGCCGCAAGCCGACACCGAGGCTTCTGCGCCCACCCAGTCCGCCCCCGCCCCTCAGGGCGAGGACGACATGTGGGTGGAACTGCCTGAGCCGGAAGAGAAGCCGAAGCGTCGCCGCTCGCGGTCCAAGGCCAAGCCGGCGGCTGAGGCCGCCGAAGCGGTCGCGACCGAAACCGAGACGGTGGAGGCTGCGCCGGCCCCAGAGCCAGGGCCTGCGGCTGAAGCGCCTGTGGCCGAGGCCGAGGCCGACGTCGTAAAGCCCAAGCGCACCCGCACCCGTCGCAAGGCCGAACCCAAGGTCGAGGCCGCCGCCGAGCCGATCAGCGACGAGGCCTTGGTCACCGACGCGCCACCGGCCCAGCCGGCGGTCGAGCCTGAACCGGCGGCCCAGCCCGAGCCTGAGCCGGTGATGGCCCAGGCCGCCGCAGCCGCCGAGCCCGAACGCGTTCCGGAACCGGCTTCGGCGCCGGCCGAACCCGACCCGGCGGAGATCACCTCCCCGCCCGCCAAGCCTCGTCGAGGCTGGTGGCGGCGCGGCTGACGCGGTAGGCTTCATCAAGGGCGTCGGGGGGGAAGCGATCGAGAGTGTGTGCATGGCCTCCCCCCTGCCTTCCCTGAGCGGCGCGCCCTTGAACGGCGCGCCGGCCCGTCCTCTCCAGTCCTTCCGGGCTGGGCGGCATCTGCTGAAGAAGACAGCGGCCAGACTGGCCCTGTCGGCGGCCCTGGCCATGGCGCCGATGGCCGCCCAGGCCCAATCCCGTGAACAGATCTCGCTCATTCGGGACACCGAGATCGAGGCGATCCTGCGGGCGGACTCCGAACCGATCCTCAAGGCCGCCGGTCTCAACCCCGACAGCATCGAAATCCTGCTGATCGGCGGCAAGGATCTGCAGGCCTTCGCCGCGCCGGGCACCATGGGGATCTATACGGGCCTGATCCTCGAATCTGAGAACCCCAACCAGCTGCAGGGCGTCATCGCCCACGAGGTCGGTCACCTGGCGGCCGGCCACAGCGCCCGCTCCGGCGAGATGCAGCGGGCCGGCATGCAGCCCTTCCTCCTGACCATGGGCCTTGGGGTCCTGGCCGCCTTCGCCGGGGCCGGGGACGCCGCCATCGCCCTGATGGGCAGCGCAAGCCAGTTCGGCACCCTCGCCGCCCTGGGCTACAGCCGCGAACAGGAGAGCCGCGCCGACCAGGCCGGGCTCGGCCTGCTGGATCGCGCCGGCATTTCGGGCAAGGGGCTGGTCCAGTTCTTCGACAATTTCCGCTACCAGGAAGTCTTCCAGGAAGCCCGTCGCTACGCCTATTTCCGCAGCCACCCCCTGTCGTCGGAGCGGATCGACACCCTGCGCCGCAAGGCCGAGACCCTGCCCGACTGGGACAAGGCCGACAGCGAAGAGGCCATGCTCGAGCACGAGATCATGAAGGCCAAGCTGCAGGGCTTCATCAATCCCCAGCGGGCCATCGTCGACTACAGCGAGAAGGACGAGTCCTATCCGGCCCGCTATGCCCGCGCGATCGCCTATTACCAGATGAAGGAGCCCGAGCGGGCCCTGGACCTCATCGAAACCCTGCTCGTCGAACAGCCGGACAACGCCTATCTCTGGGAGCTCAAGGGCCAGATCCTGTTCGAATTCGGCCGCACCACCGAGGCCGAGGCGCCGCAGCGCAAGTCTGTCGAGCTGATGCCTGACGCGCCGCTGCTGCGCGTCAATCTGGGCCAGACGCTCATCGCCATGAATGACGAGGCCAAGCTGGACGAGGGCATCGCCGAGCTGCGCCGGGCGCTCGCCCAGGAAGACGACAATGCGGTCGCCTGGCGCCTGCTGGCCCAGGGCTATGACCGCCGCGGCGATGATGGTTCGGCCAGGCTCGCCACGGCGGAGTACAATTTCCATGTGGGCGACCGCCAGCAGGCCCGGGTGTTCGCCATGCGCGCCCGCGACATGCTGACCCGCGACACGCCGGAATGGC
>Ga0208316_1001123_pt1 | contig 17176 bp, 13 predicted proteins | sample MalvireepMed_231_FD_184240 | JGI IMG/M metagenome (GOLD analysis project Ga0208316, IMG submission 184240) | Marine viral communities from the Global Malaspina Expedition - Malaspina viral metaG DeepMed_231 (SPAdes) (version 2) | ecosystem: Environmental > Aquatic > Marine > Oceanic | place... | reverse complement strand
GGTGCTCGTGGCGCCTGCCCGGTTCGACTATTCCGGCCAGGCGACGGGGGTGTTGTCGGGCGCCATGGGGCGAGAGGCGGCCAGCCTCGACATCGCCGCCTTGGCCAAGGCCGCCGAGGTGGCGCACCATCCGACGCAGGTGAGCGCCATCGATCTGGCCAGCGGACGCCTGATGCTCGCCGACGGTGCGCCGCTGGACTTCGATCTCGTCTCCTTCAACATCGGCAGCGTCGCACGCGATCGCCAGGCTCTGTCTGGCCAACCTGGCGTCTGGCCGGTGAAACCCCTGGCCAATCTCTTCGCGTTCCATTCCTGGCTGGCGACGGAAATGGCCCGCCGCGCAAGGTCGCCGCAGGTGGTGATCGCCGGCGCCGGCCAGACCGGCTTCGAGGTCGCTGCGGCCGTGGCTGGTCTCGCCGTCCGCCATGGCGTGACGCCCCGCATCTGCGTCGTCGGTGACGCCCCCGGCGCCTGGGCGCCTGGGCGCGCCGGCCAACATCTGCGGCAGGCGCTGGAGCGCCGGGGCGTCGTCTTCGAGATGGGCGAGGTGGTCGCGCGGACCGCGTCGGCCTGCCAGCTGGCGGACGGCCGCAGTCTGCCCTGCGACGCGCTGGTGCTGGCCACGGGCCTGGAGGCGCCGCCGCTGATCGGCGCCTTGGGCCTGCCGGTCGGGGCCGACGGCCGTCTGCGCGTATCGCCTCAGATGCGGTCGGTGGCTGATCCGCGGGTGTTTGCGGCGGGGGACTGCGCGGTCGTCGACGGGGCCGGGCGACCGGCGGCGGGCGTGTTTGGCGTGCGCGCCGCGCCGATCCTGCTGGCCAACCTGATCGCGGCGGCGACGGAAAAGCCGCTCAAGGCCTACCGGCCCCAGGCCCGCTGGCTGTCGATCATGGATCTCGGCGACGGGACCGGCTTGGCCGTGCGCGGCCGGCTCTGGAGCCATGGCCGCGCCGCCCTGTGGCTGAAGCGCCGCCTGGACCTCGGGTTCGTCGCCCGGGCTGGACGTCTCAGGCCAGGTGCTTGAGCAGGGCGACGACCTTGCGGGTGCGGCTCGAGAAGAGGGCGGGCGTGTACCACTGGCCGGCTAGCCGCTTGTTGATCTCGCCCCGCGTCGGATAGGGCGCGACCATGCCGGTGACCTGGCTGAGCTTCAGGCCTGCGGACATGGCCAGGGCCCAGAGCTGGATGTGATCGCCCGCATGGCGGCCCACCAGGGTCACGCCGAGGATCTTGCCCTTGGCCGTGGTGATCATCTTGCCGAAGCCGCGCACATCCCCCTCGGCGATGGCCCGGTCATTGCCGGCGAACTCGACGATCTCAACGCGGATATCCTCCCCGTGCGCCTGGCGCGCCTCAACCTCGCTGAGGCCGATGGCCGCCAGTTCGGGATCGGAATAGGTGACGCGGGGAACCTGCAGGGTGTCGGCGTTGACCGGCAGGCCGAAGATGGCCCGGCGCACCACCAGGCCTGCATGGGCGCCGGCCAGGTGGGTGAACTGACCCCGGCCGGCGGCGTCGCCCACGGCATAGATGCGGCGGTTGCTCGTGCGCAGGCTCTTGTCGGTCACGACGCCGCGGGCGTTGCATTCGACTCCGGCCTTTTCGAGGTCGAGGCCGTCCAGGGACGGCTGCCGGCCGACCGCGACCAGCAGGTGCGAGCCGGTGATCTTCTCCTCGCCCGCCGCGCCCTCGACGATGAGGGTTGGGCCGGGCTCGACCCGCACAGCCTTTCGGCCGGCCATCAGGGTCACGCCATCGGCGGTCAGCTGGTCCAGGACCGCCGCGGCCGCCGAAGGATCCTCGCGGCCCAGCAGGCGGTCAGCCTCGACGATCACCACCTCGGAGCCCAGGCGACGGAAGGCCTGGCCAAGCTCCACGCCGATCGGTCCGCCGCCGAGGATGACCAGCCGCGAGGGCAGGACGTCCAGCTCGAACAGAGTCTCGTTGGTCAGGAACGGCGTCTCCGACAGGCCCGGAATTTTAGGGACCGCGGCCCGGGAGCCGGTGGCGATGACGATCTTGCGCGCGCGCACCCTGACGCTGTCGCTGACCACGGTGCGCCGGTCGATGAACCGCGCCGCCTCGCGCACGACCTGGACCCCCAGGCCTTCGAACCGGTCCTGGCTGTCGTGGGGCGCGATGGTGGCGATGGCGGTGCGCACATGGGCCATGACCTCGCCGAAATCGATGGCGACCTCAGACGCGCGAACGCCCAGAGGCTTGGATGTCCGCATCTCATGGGCCGCCGTCGCCGCAGCGATCAGGGCCTTGGACGGCACGCAGCCATAGTTGAGGCAGTCGCCGCCCATCTCGCCCTTCTCGAACAGCACAACCTTGAGGCCGAGCTGGGCCGCGCCTGCGGCCACGGACAGGCCGCCGGAGCCCGCCCCGATGACGACCATGTCGGCCTTGATGGAGGTGCTCACAGGGTCTTCCCCGAACGGGCCCGCAGGCGCTGGAAAATGGTGGCCGCCAGCGAGAGCAGGCCAAGGGCGACCAGCGGCAGGAAGATGGCCGGCTGGAAGATCACGCCCAGGTCCGGCGCCTCGTCCCTGGCCAGCAGCTCGCCGACGCCGGCGCCGATGCCGCTATAGATGAAGGTGGCGGGCATGATGCCGATCAGGGTGGCCAGGGCATAGGCCCGCAGCGGCGCATGGGCCAGGGCGGCGGCCACATTGACCAGCCAGAAGGGCGCCAGCGGGATCAGCCGCAGGGTCAGGATGTATCCAAAGGCGCCAGCCTCGACGCCGTCCATGATCGCCTTGAGCCGTCCGCCCGAGGCCTCGGCCTTGTCCCGCAGCACGGCGCCCAGGGACGTGCGGACCGCATAGAAGACGGCGATCGCGCCCAGGGTCGCGCCGACCACGGTGGCCGCGCCGCCCACCCAGGTTCCGAACAGATAGCCGCCGGCCAGGGTCAGGATCACGGCGCCTGGAACGCTGAGGGCTGTAGAGAGAGCGTAGATCCCGATGAAGGCGGCCAGGGCGACCACCAGGTTGTCAGCCACCATGGTTCGCAGGGCGGCCTCATGGGTCTGCAGGGCTTCGAGATTGAGATGGCGGGTCACCCCGCTGGCGAACACCGCAATCACGCCGATCACCAGGATCGCCAGGGGCAGATAGCGTTTCAGATGTCTCATCGCGGGCCTTGGCTCGGGGCGATGCGAAGCGCCACACCCATCACCCATGGTTACAGCCAAGCCGGGGCCTCCGTCGCCTCAAAACAGCGACGGCGCGCCGGGCCTGAGACCGACGCGCCGCGCATCAGGAGGCTGCTGGACGGGTTAGAAGGCCAGCCGCATGCCGACCCGGAAGGTGCGGCCCAGAACATCGTAGAGGCTGCGATTGGTCTGCAGATAGCCGACGGTGTTTTCAGCGCCCAGGGCGGCCGGGTTGGCCGTCAGGGGCGGATCGTTGTTGAAGAGGTTCTTGATCGAGATATAGGCCTCGCCGCTGGCCGCGCTCTGGCCAACGTCGAAGGCATAGGTCGCCGAGGCGTCGAAATAGAGGGCGCCGTCGATGTGGTTGTCATTGATCGTGTAATAGGGCGGCGCCAGCGTCGGGCAGGCGCTCGTGCACTCGGTATAGGCGTTGCTGATCACCCCGTCGCTGACCCCGCGCGCCGTGACATTGAAGCTGACGGGATCGAGGTTGTAGGCCGCCGTGACCCGGTAGACCCAGTCCGGCGTCGAACCCACATTGGAGCCCGCCAGATCGATGGCGGTGACGCCGTTGTCGGTGACGTTCTCCATGTAGTGGGTCGCCATGGCCCGCAGGCTCAGATCGCCAGCCGCGCCCGGAATGAAGGCGTCGAGCGAGGTCCTGTAGGACGCCTCGATGTCCAGACCCTTGGCGCTCAGGCTGTTCAGGTTCTCGTAGTACAGATCGATGAAGGCGAGCTTCCCGTTCTCGTAGCGGAGATTGTTGCAGTAGCGTTGGACGTTGTTGAGCAGACAAAAGTCGGCCGATTGCTGGGCGTTGACGAAGTCGATCACCCCCTCAACCTTGATCTCATAATAGTCAACGGAGGCGGCGAAGCCAGGCAGGAAGCTGGGCTGGAAGACGACGCCGAGGCCCAGGCCATCGGCCACCTCCGGCTGGACATCGACATTGCCCTGCAGGTTCTGGACGAAGGCGGTGGACACGCCGTTGATGGAGACCGCGTTGCTGCGGGCGGTGCCGGCGTCGAACAGTTCGCTCATGTTCGCCGCCCGGATATCGCGGGAGGCCGAGGCGCGCAGGGTGATGTCCGGGATCGGCGTGTAGGTCAGGCCCGCCTTCCAGGTGGTGACGCCGCCCGACGTGCTGTAGCGCGTGTATCGGGCCGCGCCGTTGAAATCGAGGCCATCGAAGATCGGCACCAGGGTTTCGACATAGCCCTCGACCACGTCGTACTCACCGGTGGTGACCTTGTAGTTCCCGTACTTCCAGCCGGACTGGTACTGCGCCTCGACCTCCCCATCCATGGTCTCATTGCGCCATTCCCCACCGAAGGCGATGTCGATAGGGCCGGCCCATCCGGCGAAGTCGGTGGTGAAGTTCACCGCCACCACGTCCTGGACGAACTCCTGGTTGCGCCGGGGCTGGCCCAGCACATAGTCGATGGCCTCCTGGCTGGCGACGCCGATGCCGAAGCGGTTCAGCGGCACGCAGCCGTTCGTCGGGTTGGTCAGGGTTGAGCGGCAGACGATCTGGCCGGTGGCGGGGTGCACCACCGCGTCCGTGGCCAGCGCCAGATTGGCGTTGTTCCAGGTCGGCGTCAGCTCTTCCTGGGTTTCGGTGACCCCATGCTGATAGTAGGCGTCCCAGCCAAAGTCGCGGCCCAGCAGGCTGAAGTCGCCGTCGGCGCCGACCACAAAGCGGGAGGTCTCGCGGATGTTGTTGCTGCCTGACTTCGGCAGGTCTTCATTGCTCGATCCCATGACGAACGAGGTCAGACCCAGGCTCGCCATCTGGCTGCGCACGGACGCGGGCAGGAAGGCGTTGTCGGCGCGGATGGTGACGCCCGTATTGGTCGGCTGGATATAGTAGCTCAGGCCCTCGTAATAGGCGTACGAAGCCTGGGCGAAGACATTGATGTTGGGGGTCAGCTCATAGCTGATCCGACCAAAGAAGCTGTCGCGGTCCTCGTCGGGCAGCAAGGAGTTGCTCCCGTTCATACCCGACGAGCTGTATTCCCAGTCGCCGCCGACCATCCACTGGCCCGATACGGCGCCGTAGGCGAGTTGGCTGACCTGGCCATTGACGCCGAAATAGGTGCCGCGAAGCGGTCCGGAGGTGATCAGGCCGCCGGGGGTATAGGCTGAGATCCCCACCTGATCGGCCACGATGTAGAAAGGCGCCCCTGCCGAGGTGTCGGTGTTGCGGATCGCGAAATGGCCATTGGTGTTCCAGTCGCGGCTTTCGCCGTGGATGCCGGTCTGGCTGACGGTTTCGGCGCTGAGCAGGATGTGGCCCCGGCCGTCGGCGAAGGGCGTGCCGGCCGTGAAGTTGTACTTCCAGTTTTCCCCGTCGCCATAGGTGGTCTCGCCGTATTCGGCGGTCATCTTCAGGCCGGTATAGGTCTTGTCGAGAATGAAGTTCACGACCCCGCCGACGGCGTCCGACCCATAGGCCGACGAGGCGCCCCCGGTCACCACTTCCACCCGGGAGATCAGGGATTGCGGGAAGGTGTTGGTGTCCACCTGGCCCGTGGCGGCCGAGACCACCGAGCGCTGTCCGTCGAACAGGACCAGGGTGCGACCCGTACCCAGAGCCCGGAGGTTCAGCGCGCTGATGCCGGCCTGGCCGTTGCTCAGCGAGCCTGACGAGCTCGACGCGGTCACCGAACCCGCCACCGACGGCAGGGTGTTGACGAAGTCGGCGATATTGGCCGGCGCCTCGGCGAGGATTTCAGCTGAGCCCAGCACGTTCACGGGCGTGGGTGCGTCAAAGCCGTCCCGAACGATGCGCGATCCGGTGACGACGACTTCTTCCAGCTCGGCGCTGGAGGTCGTCTGGGCGAGGGCGGGCGCGGCCTGGGCCATCAGGGCGGCGGCGCTGGCCGTGGCCAGGGCGTAGTGGCGGAGGCGGCGAGAGGGACGGGAGAGTGACAGTTGGCTCATTGCGGTTCTCAACTCTTCTAGCTTGGCGTCCGCCCGCCGCAGGCGGCGTGCGGGGCCGTCACGCTCGCCCCTCCAGTGAGGCGAGCGCCTGCCAGGCGCGCCGGCAGCCCGGCTCGCCCGTTGTTCGGATCGGTGGGGAGGCCCCCGGGACGCGGATCGGGGAGGCGATCCTGCGGACGTCTGGGGGCGAACTTCTGCGTCCGTCTGCGTCCTAGGGACGCCGCAGATGCGTATCAGGGCTCATGGACTGCTACGCCAGAGGAAGCCGGCATTCGAAAAATCGGACTCGCCGCGCCATAGTGGGCGCGCGGACCTTCTGTAAAATCGACCACACATGGAGACTACCCCCAGTTATATTTGTTCCAATGCGTCGGTTTCTTGCGACCAGAGCTGCCGACACCCATCTGCACCCGCTGGCCGCTGTCTCGGCAGGGACAGATTAGTTTCGATTGCTGGTGGACCACATTGAATATAGGAATCTTCTGCTCAATTCGTGGTTTTGCCGCTGAATTGCGCAGTGAAACGGGGATTGCATGTCGAAATTCGAACACGTTGGCCTGGACGCCATCGACTTCCAAATTCTAAGAGAGCTGTCGATCGATGGCCGGGCTTCCGACGTGTGGCTGGGAGAGAAAATCAATCTCTCGAGCACAGCCGTGGCGCGTCGGCGAAAGATACTTGAGGAACGCCAGGCGGTGCTCAGCTACTCGGCTGACCTGAACCTGCCGATGCTTGGGTTCAGTGTGGTGGTCTTCGTGGCGATCGAGCTGAGCTCTCAGGCCGAGCGCGCGCTCAATGAATTCGAGCGCGAGGTGGTGAAATGCCCCTCGGTCTCATATTGCGGCTTTGTGTCCGGGGACACCGACTTCCTGATCATGCTGAACGTCGAGTCTTTCGAGGACTATGACCGGGTCTATCGCCGAGAGCTGTCCATGCTGCCGCACGTCTCGCGAATCCGCAGCAGCTTCGTCATCCGCGAGGTCACCAGCCGATCGACCCCGCCGATCGTGTTCCAGGATCGCGCCGAGGGGCGGTAAGTAAACAAGGGCGCTAAGGCAAAAAAAGAAGGGCCGGCGAGGGCCGGCCCTTCTCGAATATGGAGCGTCTCGCGCCAAGGGGATCAACGCGAGACGCAGGTCTTGGGACGTTCAATTCGCCAGCAGATTGGGGTAGGCGATCCCAAGTTGTTCCAGATACGTGTCGTACTTGGACGGGTCGTAATAGAACGGCTCCATCTTCGGCCGCATCTGAGCCATGATATTGGTGTTCAGGTGAACGCCGGGCGTGTCCTCGGCCGTCAGCACCGGGTCGTACTTCTGATCCTTCAGCTGGACGTTCTGGAAGTAGTCCTTGGCCTCAGCGACCAGGCTCGGCGTCGTCACCAGATCCAGCACCGTCATCGCCACGGCCTTGGCCCCGACCACCACGCCCTTGTGCGCGATGGGCGTCGCCATGCCGATGGCCGCGGTCACATGGTGGCCGATGGTGTTGGGGATGTTCGAGGGGTAGCGCACCGTGATGGTCGGCACGGTCCACATGATGTCGCCGATATCGTCAGAGCCGCCGCCCATGGACGGCCCGCGGCCGTCGGGCGTGGAGAGGGGCGACACCTCCGTCGCCAGCGGCTCCACCGTCAGATGGTTGGCCTCCTGAGTGGCTCGGGCGAAGGCCTGGTCGGCCTCGGTCCACTGGGGCATGCCGACGGCCTGGATGTTGGCGTAGGCGGCCTCGGCCAGGGGCTTGTTGCCGTAGTTCGGCGCGGCATAGCCCAGCAGGCGGCGCTCGACCGTGGTGTCGGTGGCCATGGCCGCGGCTTCGGAGATGCGGTTGCCAATCTCGTAGAGGCCGCGAATGGTCTCGAAGTTCTGCTCGCGGAAGTAATACCAGACGCTGGCTTCGCCGGGCACGATGTTGGGCTGGCCGCCGCCATTGGTGATCACATAGTGGGAGCGCTGGGTCACCGGCAGGTGCTCGCGGCGCATGTTCCAGGCCGCATTCATCAGTTCGACGCCGTCCAGCGCGCTGCGGCCGGCCCAGGGCGCTCCTGCCGAGTGGGCGGTCTTGCCGTGGAAGGTGTATTCCACCGAGACCATGCCGTTGTTGCCGGCCGGTCCCCAGCCGGTGGAGAAGTCGCGGCTGACATGGCTGAAGATGCTGGCGTCCACGTCGTCGAACAGGCCCTCGCGGACATAGAAGGCCTTGGTGGCCAGCAGCTCTTCGGCGACGCCGGGCCACAGCATGAGCTGGCCTGGGATGTTGTTGGCCTCCATGACCTCCTTGGCGGCCAGGGCGGCGACCACCATCATCGGCATGCCCGAGTTATGGCCCTCGCCGTGGCCTGGCGCGCCGGGCACCTGCGGCTTGATCTCGGCCGAACCTGGGACCTGCGACAGGCCAAGCAGGGCGTCGATGTCGCTACCCAGGGCGATCTTAGGGCCGCCCGAACCCCAGGTGGCGGTCCAGGCGGTGGGGATGCCGGCGACGCCGCGCTCGATCTTGAAGCCGTTCTTCTCGAGGATGCCGGTGACATATTCCGAGGTGCGGAATTCCTGGAAGCCTGGCTCGGCGAAGCTGTAGATGGAGTCCACCATCTCCTGGGCCAGCTTGGCCCGCGCCTCGACGCCGGCCACGGCGGCGGTCTTCATCTCCGGCGGCGCGGCGGCCTGGGCGGCGAGGCCCGGCAGCCACATGGCCGTGGCGAGCAGAAGTGCGGTCAAAGATCGGGCGCGGCTGGCGGCCATGTGGTCATCCCCCAAGTGGTTTCACTGTTGACCGTCGACGCCTTCGAGCTCCGCCGGTCGGTTGTCGTCCCCTGAGGTCTTGCGTTCATTTGATCGACCCGCGGTGTTGTGCGCAGGAAATCAAACCAAAATGATCAAATAGGTTCGAAAACCATCAGGATGAGCGAGCGCACCATAGAAATCCTGCGGTGTAAACGCCGCGGTTGAGAGGGCGCGGTGGAATCGCTTCGACGCACGCGGGTTGATGATTTTTTATGCGCGCTGCGGCCAAGCCGGGCGGCCGCAGGCCGGCGGACGGGGCCGCCCGTGGCTGTGGCGGCTCGGGATTCATGACCAAGATTTCATGGCCGCGCTTGCATCTGTGAAGGACGGCCGCGGCCTCTTATGATCGAACGGGTCTAGAGCATCCGCTGCGCTAAACAGGAAAACTCTCATGGACGTCGCCATTGCCGGCATCATCTCCAGTGTTTTTACGACTGCGATCGTTTTCAGCGCGATCGTGGCCATCATCGTTGTGCCCCGATACCTGAAGGCTCGGGAGCGAACGGCGCTCCACAAGACGATCCAGGCGGCCTACGACAAGGGCCAGCAATTGCCCCCCGAGCTCATCCAGGCCCTGACCCAGGATGTGAAGGTGAAGCCCAAGCCCTCGCCGTCACGCGACCTCCGCACCGGCATCATCTGGCTGGGCGTCGCGGTCGGCCTGGCCGCCTTCGGCTACGCCCTGGGGTTTGAAGAGCCGGACGCCACCTACATCTTCATGGGCATTGCGGCCTTCCCCGGCTTCATCGGCCTGGCCTTTGTGATCATGTCCTTCGTGGCCAAGGACAGGTCCTGATCGCGCGCGCTGGGGGAAAGCCATGTCGCGCGCCGAACGACACCGACTCTCAAGTCTGCACGACGTCGAACTGGCCAGCCTGGCGGCGGCCGGCGACCGGCAGGCCTTTGGCGAGCTCGTCCGCCGGCACGGTTCGGCCGTTCGCGGCCTCCTGCGCAGAATGGGGGCCAGCGCGAGCGAGGCCGACGACCTGGCCCAGGACGCCTTTATCTCGGCCTTCGAATCCATCTCGGAGTTTCGCGGGGAGGGCGCCTTCGCCGGCTGGGTGAAGAAGATCGCCGCTCGCGCCTGCCTGCGGCGCATGCAGCGGACCAAACGCCTTCGCGATCTGGCGGCGGCCAGCGCCGATGACGGAGAGCCGTCGCTCCATCCCGATCCGGGGGGGCGGATGGACCTGGACGAGGCGCTGAAAGGCCTGACCGACGGCGAGCGTTTCTGTGTCAGCCTCTGCTATGGGGCCGGACTGTCTCATGCTGAGGCGGCTGAGGCCTTGAACCTGCCGTTGGGAACGGTCAAATCCCATGTCAAACGTGGTCTGGATAAACTCAGGGCGCGCTTGGCGCCGGAGGATCAGTCTGTTGAGGGACGCCGCGACAATGGCTGAGGTCGATTTCGAGCGCGCCCTGGAGCGGATGTTCGCCCGCGCGCCGGACGTCGGCGACGCTGAAAGCTTCGCCGACCGGGTGCAAAGGCGCCTGGATCGCGGCTGGGCGGCGCGTCGCCTTCTGATCGGCTCGGCCGGGGTCGTCGGCGGCGTCATCGGCGCCAGCCAGCTCATCATGTCCAACCTTTTCAGCCGCGCCGAGGCGGCGTCCAGCGAGTCGGCGCGGGTGCTGACCACGGGCGTGCGCCAGATCGCGCCTCAGGCCGACTGGCTGTTCAGCCGACCGGCCGGGGTGGAGACCATCTGGGTGGCCGCCGGCCTGGCGGTTCTCGCCCTGGGCTTCGTGCTCACCCGCATCATCGAGGAGATCTGACCCTGTCCGCCCAACGCCAGGAGACCGTGCGACGCCTCGCGGCGCCCGATATCGCCGCGCGGAAGGGGAAGACGCCCGTCGTCTGTCTCACCGCCTACACCGCGCCCATGGCCGAGCTGTTGGACGAAGCCTGCGACCTGCTGCTGGTGGGCGATTCGGTCGGGATGGTCGTCCACGGCCTGCCTAACACCGTGGGCGTCACCCTGGAGATGATGATCCTGCACGGCCAGGCGGTGATGCGCGGTTCGCGCCGGGCCATGGTCGTCATCGACATGCCCTTCGGCTCCTATGAGGGCTCGGCGCAGGAAGCCTACGCCAACGCCGCGCGGCTGATGAAGGAGACCGGCGCCCAAGCGGTGAAGGTCGAGTCCGGCCCCACTGTGGCCGACACCATCGACTACATGGTCAAGCGCGGCGTGCCGGTGATGGGCCATGTGGGCCTGCGCCCCCAGGCGGTGCTGGTGGACGGCGGCTTCAAGGCCAAGGGCAAGGGCGCCGACGAGCGGGCCCGGATCCTGGAGGAGGCCAAGGCGACGGCCGCCGCCGGAGCCTTCGCCCTGGTGGTCGAGGGGGTCGCCGAGGGCCTGGCGCGGGAGATCACCGAGGCGGTGTCGGTTCCGACCATCGGCATTGGGGCCTCGGCCGGCTGCGACGGCCAGATCCTGGTCACCGACGACATGCTGGGCCTGTTCGACTGGACGCCGAAATTCGTGCGGCGCTATGCCGATCTGCGCGGTGAAATCCTGCGGGCGGTGGACGCCTATGCGCAGGATGTTCGGGCCAGACGCTTCCCTGGTCCGGCGGAAATCTACTTCGCCAAGGCCGTTTAGGCGACCTCGCCCAGGCCCTGGATCGGCGCCTCGATCAAGGGCTTGGCCACGCCGTTGCGGCGGGACCTCTTGCACTATAGGTTCGCCGCCTCTGTTTCGTCGCCTGAGCGCGGAGTACCCCATTCGTGACTGACGTTTTTGAAGAGGTCGAGGAGCAGCTCCGCGCCGACCGCTACAAGACACTCGCCCTGCGCGCGCTTCCGTGGGTGCTTGGCGCCCTTGCCCTGGCCCTTGTCATCGCGCTGGCGATCTGGGGATGGGGGGCCTGGCAGAGCCGGACCATCAGCGAGGCGTCTGAGACCTATGCCGAGGGCGTCGAGGCCTTTGCGGCCGGCGACATGGGTCGGGCCGAGCAGCGCTTCGCCGAGGTCGCCGAGGGGAACGCCAAGGGCTATGCGGCCATGGCCCTGATGCAGCAGGCCGGCCTGCGCATCAACGAAGGCAAGACCGCTGAGGCCGTCGCGCTGTTCGACGAGGCGGCCGAGGTCGCGCCCGATCCGATCCTGGCCGACGCCGCCCGCCTCAAATCCGCCTTCGCCCTCCTCGATACCGCCCCCCTGGACGAGATGCAGGCGCGCCTGCAGCCGCTGACCGAGGAAGGCCGGCCCTATCGCGCCCAGGCGCTGGAGGCCCTGGCCTTCGCCAAGTTGATGGGGGGCGAGATGGACGACGCGCGCACAGACTTCGGGGTGATCGCCCTTATGCCCGGCGCTTCGGACCTGGCCCGCCAGCGGGCCCAGGCCGCCCGGGCGATGATCGACTCCGGTTCGGCGGCGTCCCTGGCCGGGGTGGTCAAGGCTGCCGCGGCGCTTCCTGACACCGATTCTGACGATGCGGCCTCCGATGGGGCTTCGCAGCAGCAAGGTTCCGCTTCGCAATGATCTCTTCCCGTCTCCCGATGGTCGCCGTGCTGCTGGCCGGCACGGTCGCGCTCAGCGGCTGCTCGACCATCAATCGCCTAAATCCTTTTGATCGGGACGACGGGCCGCAGGAGGTTGCGGGCGAGGGCGAACGCATCTCGGTCATCGCCTTCGACGACACCTTGAACGTGTCGGACACGCTGCGCGGCGCCGATTTCTTCCTGCCGACCCCTTACAGCCGTACGGCCTGGCCGCTGCCCGGCGGCAATCTGGAGCAGGCGCCCGAGCATGTCGAAGCGCCGGTCGCCTTCGACGTCGCCTGGCGGCGCGGCTTTGGCCAGGGCTCGGGCCGCGGTCACCACGTCTTGGCCCCGCTGGTCGCCGCCGACGGCCGCATCTATGTGATGGACGGCGGCGCCACGGTGTCGGCGATCGACGCTAAGTCGGGCCAGGTGATTTGGGACTCCAATCTCGAGCCCACCCGGCGCGAGGAGCGCGAAGGCTTCGGCGGCGGGCTCGCCCTGGCCGACGGCAAGCTCTACGTGACCTCGGGCTATCGGTTCATGGCCCGGCTGGACGCCGCCACCGGCGCGGTCGACTGGCGCAGCGAGACCGAACAGCCGATCCATGCGGCGCCGACCGTGACCGCCGGTCGCGTCATGGCCGTGGCCCTCGACAACACCCTGCTGACCTATGACGCCGCCACCGGCGCGCCGAGCTGGACCTATCAGGCGCTCAGCGAACCGGCCCGCATCCTCGGCGCCTCCAGTCCCGCCGTGTCCGGCGACACCGTGGTGGCCTCGTTCAGCTCCGGCGAGCTGGTGGCCCTGCGCAGCGGCAACGGCAACGACCTGTGGAACGAGGGCCTCTCGCGGGCCAGCCGCACCAACGCCCTGTCGGAAATCCGCGACATCGTCGGACGGCCGGTCATCTATCGCGGCGACGTCTACGCCGTCAGCCATTCGGGCGCCTTCGCCGCCGTCGACCTGCGCACCGGCGCGCCCCGCTGGACCCTGCCGGTCACCGGCGTGACGACCCCCTGGCCTGCGGGCGACGTGGTGTTCGTCGTCTCCAAGGCCGGCGAGGTGATCTGCATCTCCCGCGAAAGCGGTCAGGTCTATTGGATCCGCGACCTCAATGAGGACGTCGAACAGCGCAAGACCGGCGGTATCTTCGGGATCGGCGGCACGATCGCGCCCAAGCCCCTGTGGACCAGCCCCTTGCTGGCCTCCAACAAGCTGGTGGTCGCGTCATCGTCCGGCGAAATGGCCGTGCTCAACCCCAAGACCGGCGAGGTCGAACGCCGACTGAACCTCGGCGGCTCGGTCCTGGTTGATCCCATCGCCGTCGGCGGGATGATCTATGTGGCGACCGACAACGCCCAACTGATCGCCCTGCGTTAGGCCTGTCGCCCAAGGCGGCGGTTGCGTCGCCGGGCTGCAGGCGTCACATCATTCCATTCTCCACCCGGTTCGACCCTTGGGTCGGGCCGGGTTCCAGCGCGCCAGGGAGCGCCTATGCCGCTCAAGATCGCGATCGTTGGCCGCCCGAACGTGGGCAAGTCGACGTTGTTCAACCGTCTGGCCGGGCGCAAGCTGGCCATTGTCGACGACCTGCCCGGCGTCACCCGCGACCGGAAGTTCGCCACCGGCCGCCTGGGCGACATCGACCTGGACCTGATCGACACCGCCGGGTTCGAGGACGTCACCGATGAGAGCCTTGAGGCGCGCATGCGCCGCCAGACCGAACTGGCCATCGAAGAGGCCGATCTGATCCTGTTCGTCATGGACTCCCGCGAGGGCGTGGCGCCGATGGACGAGGTGTTCGGCGAGCTGCTGCGCAAGTCCAGCAAGCCGGTGATCCTGCTGGCCAACAAGGCCGAGGGGCGCCAGGGCGACGATGGCACGCTCGACGCCTTCCGCCTGGGCTTTGGCGAACCCATCCCCGTCTCGGCCGAGCACGGCGAGGGCATGGCCGATCTGTACGCCGCTGTGGTCGCCTTGGCGCCAGACGCGGGCGAGGATGAGGACGAGGGGGGCGAGAAGCCCGTCCAGCTGGCCATCGTCGGGCGCCCCAACGCCGGCAAGTCCACCCTGGTCAACCGCCTGATCGGCGAAGAGCGCCTGTTGACCGGCCCCGAGGCGGGGATCACGCGGGACTCCATTCCCGTCGACTGGGTGTGGGATGATCGCGCCATCCGCCTGGTGGACACCGCCGGTCTGCGCCGCAAGGCCAAGGTCCAGCAGAAGCTCGAAAAGCTCTCCACCCACGACACGATCCGGGCGATCACCTTCGCCGAGGTGGTGCTGCTGGTGATGGATGCGACCCATCCCCTGGAGATCCAGGACCTGCAGATCGCCGACCTGGTGGAGCGCGAGGGCCGCGCCCTGGTCTTCGTCCTGGCCAAGTGGGACCTGGTGGAAGACCCGCAGGAACGCCTGAAGGAGCTGCAGGAAGAGGTCTCGCGCAAGCTGCCCCAGGTGCGCGGCGCGCCGATGATCGCCCTGTCGGCCGAGACCGGGCGCAATATCGACCGGCTGATGCCGGCGGTGTTCAAGGCCCACACCGACTGGTCCACCAAGGTCAAGACCCGGGACCTGAACGACTGGCTGGCCATGGCCGTCCAGCGCCACCCGCCGCCGGCGGTCAATGGCCGTCGCGTGCGGCCAAAGTATATCGCCCAGACCAAGGCCCGCCCGCCGACCTTCGTGCTGTTCGCCAGCCGGGCCAGCCAGCTGCCGGACTCCTATCGGCGCTATCTGATCCATTCGATCCGAGAGAGCTTCGACCTGCCCGGCGTGCCTGTGCGCCTGACGGTCAAGTCCGGCGCCAATCCCTATGCCGACGGAGAGGCGCGCTCTTCGGGTCCGTCCCGCACGGCGCCGCGCAAGGTCAAGGCGGCTGGCAAGGGCGGCAACAAGAAGCCGACCTTGGGCAAGAAGCCCGCGGGCGCAAAGCCGGCCAAGCCGGTTCGCTCCAAGAGCTCAGGCTTCGGCGGCTCCAAGGCCAAGCCGACCCGCGCCCGTCCGGTCAGTGGGCGGAAGACGCCTGCGCGGCCTTCCACGCGGAGAAGCTGACCGGACTGTCGGGCGGGCCCAGCTCAGCCTGGGCCAGTTCGACGATCAGCGGTCCGATCTCCGAGGCGTCCGGCAGGCTGAGGGGGTCTTCCCCCGGCATGGCCTCGGCCCGCATCTTGGTGCGCATGGCGCCTGGATCGATCAGCGCGGCGCGAACCGGCCCGTGCTCCAGTTCATCGGCCCAGGTGCGCACCAGATGGTCGGTGGCCGCCTTGGTGGCCCCATAGACGCCCCAGAAGGCCTTGGGACGGGCGACGCGACCTGTGGTGAAGACCAGGGCCCGGCCGGCGGGGGCGGCCTTCAGCAGGCGCTCAGTGCTGCGCAGCAGGCGATAGGTGGCCGTGAGGTTGAGGGCCACGACCTGATCCCAGGTCTTGGGCTCGATGTGCGAGATCGGGCTTAGGCCCCCAAGCATGGCCGCGGCGTGGACCAGAACGTCCAGGCGACCGTGACGCTCGTGGATGGCCAGGCCCAGCTGGTCGATCCCGCCGCCCTGGGCGAGGTCCATGGGCGCGAGGGTGGCCGGCTGTCCGGTGGCGGCGCGGATCTCGTCGTCCAGCTCCTCCAGACCACCTTGCGTGCGGGCCGTGGCGATCACGTGCGCGCCGGCCTTGGCGAGCGCCAGGGCGGAGGCGCGGCCAAGCCCACGGCTGGCGCCGGTCACCAGGGCGATACGGCCGGAAAGCGGTCCAGTCGAAGGGGCAGGGATGTCCGTCATGGGCGGCTGTCTAGCTGGTCTGTTCGGGGCTGTCCGCCCGTTTCGCGTAGTGTCCGGCGATGGCGGCGCAGGCCATCAGCTGGAACTGGTGATAGAGCATGACCGGCAGTAGCACGAAGCCCACCGTGGCGGCGGGGAACAGCACCGCGGCCATCGGCGCCCCGGCCGCCAGGCTCTTGTTGGAGCCGCCAAACAGGATGGTGGCCTCGTCCTCGACCGGGAATTTCAGCCGCCGGCTGATCCAGACGGTCCAGCCCATGGAGGCGACCAGCAGCACGAGGCAGATGAGCGCCAGACGCGCCAGGTCGCCCATCGACACCTGGCTCCAGATGCCGACGGCGACGGCGCCGGAAAAGGCGTTGTAGACCACCAGCAGGATCGAGCCGCGGTCCACCAGGCTGGCCTGCTTGGAGTGGCGCTGGATGAAGCCGCCGATCCAGCGGCGCAGGAGCTGGCCGGCGATGAACGGCACCAGCAGCTGCAGCAGGATCGCCTCGAAGGCGCCCCAGGACAGCCCGCCGCCCTGCGCGCTCAGCAGGACACCCACCAGCAGGGGGGTGATGACCACGCCCAGGATGTTGGAGGCCGAGGCCCCGCAGACGGCGGCGGCGACATTGCCCCTCGCCACGGCGGTGAAGCCCACGGCCGACTGGATTGTCGAGGGCAGGCAGCCCAGATAGATCAGGCCCGGCGCCAGGGCGGCCGGCACGATCCAGGCGGGCAGGGTCGAGAACAGCAGGCCCGCCAGCGGGAAGAGGGCGAAGGTGGTCAGCAGCACCACCAGGTGCAGTCGCCAGTGGCTGATCCCGGCCACCACCGCCTGGGGCGACAGCTTGGCGCCATGCAGGAAGAAGACCAGGGCCACGCCGATCTTGGTCGCCACCCCAACCACCTCAGCGGCCTGGCCGCGGGCCGGCACGAGGGAGGCGAACACCACCGTGGCCAGGATGGCCAGGATGTAGGGGTCGATCTTGAAACGGGCGAGGACGCCGCGGATGGCGCCGATCACGCGTCCACCAGGAAGGTCAGCTG
>Ga0208316_1001121_pt1 | contig 17202 bp, 17 predicted proteins | sample MalvireepMed_231_FD_184240 | JGI IMG/M metagenome (GOLD analysis project Ga0208316, IMG submission 184240) | Marine viral communities from the Global Malaspina Expedition - Malaspina viral metaG DeepMed_231 (SPAdes) (version 2) | ecosystem: Environmental > Aquatic > Marine > Oceanic | place... | reverse complement strand
GTGGTGTCGAATACGATGACGCGATCGCGTTCGGACGCGGCGTTGGAGGCTTGGAAAGTCATGTCAGGATCTCTTCGCGGGAGCTCATTCTAGAAAGGTCGGGCGGCGGGGTCATCCCCTGAGCGCCCGGCCCCGCGAACTTTCGCGCGAGCCTACAGAGGCGCCCAGGGGCGGCTAAGCCCCAGCGAACGGCCAAGAAGCAGGTTGTCGCACTGCGTAGACATGGGTGGATTGTTAGCGAACCGCGCCGCCCACCGCAACAGAATTGCTAGAACCCACCAAAAAATAGCCCCCCAGGGGATGAACATTGCGCCCCCGCTCCCAAAGCGGCGGAGGTTCAGGCGTCGGGCTCGGCGGCGCCCCTGCCCGCCACCGCCGCCTCGCGGGACTTCAACCATTTGCGGGCGAACCAGCCCATGACCACCCAGCCGACGACGATGGCGACCAGCAGGCCGATGTGCCCGGCCCCGCCGCCCCTCATGGCCTGGGCGATGGAATTGCCGGCGAAGGCGGTGACGCCGATCTTCGGAATGATGCCCAGCGCCGTGCCGGCGAAGAAGTGGAACAGCCGCATCGGCGTGACGCCGGCGGCCATGTTGACGACGATGAAAGGCGCCGAGGGCACCAGGCGCACGATCAGGCTGGCCCAGAAGCCGTTGCGCCCGACCAGGGCCATGAACTGCCGCACACCTTCGCCGGCAAAGGCGTCCAGGACCCGTCCTCCCGCCACGCGGCCGATGAAGAAGCCCACCAGGGATGAGACCAGGGTGCCGATCCAGCTGTAGGCGAATCCGGTCCAGGGGCCGAAGGCGACCACCGCGGCGGCGATCAGCACGAACTGCGGCACCCCGACAAAGGCGAGCAGGGCGAAGGCCGCCACCGCCGTCGGCAGCGCCCAGGGGCTGTGTGCGGCCATGCCCAGCCAGTGCTCGACGGTCGCCTCGCCGTCGAAACCCAGAACCTGGGCGCCAAAAAGGAAGACCAGCCCCACCCCGCCAAACAGCACGAAGGAGACGGCCACGCCCCGCCAGGCGCGGGCGTCCATGTTGGTCAGGAACCGGAACAGGCGGCGCATGGCCCTGGCCTCGCCGATCCTGGGCCGGGGGTCAAGCGCGTCGCGCAGCCTGGGTCAGGTGGCGCAGCGCACCAGGCTGAGCGCATCCCCGGCCGGGCCGCCCTGGATGCTCATGGTTCGTTCGCCAGCGCCGAAGTCCAGGCTCAGACGCCGGCTTTCGGGCGGCGCCTGCGAGGTGCAGAGGGCGGCGATCTCATAGCCGTCGTCCAGGGCGGCGACCCCTTCGAACCGGCAGGCGACATCGCCGGGGCCTGACAGGCCGTCGTGGCGAAAGTCCCAGGCGCGGCTCGCGCACAGGGCCGGATTGGCCGCCCAACGCCCCACATAGGCGGGCTGGGCCGTCGGATTCGACACCGGCTCGGCGGCGACCGAGGGGGCGTCCGGCGCGGGGGCGGGCTCCGGTGTGGTCTCGCCGCAGGCGGCGAGCGGGGTCAGCAGGGCGAGGATCAGGATCGTTCGGATCATGGAGGCCTTCTGGCGTCGGGCGGCTCTACTGTGGCCAAGGCGCAAACGGCTGCGCCTATCGGGCCGTTCCCGCTCCAGCCGGGTTTCCGCGGGCCGGACCTTGGGTTAAACCCGCCATCTTCCCCACCCGCTCCAAAGGGAGTCCGCCTCCATGTCGCTGCAATCGTCCACGCTCGCCCGCGTCAAGCCGTCCGCCACCATGGCGACCGACCAGAAGGCGCGTGAACTGAAAGCCCAGGGCCGCGACATCATCAGCCTGGGGGCCGGCGAGCCCGACTTCGACACGCCGCAGAATATCAAGGACGCCGCGATCAAGGCGATCCAGGACGGCAAGACCAAGTACACCACCGTCGACGGCATTCCGGAGTTGAAGGAGGCCATCGTCGCCAAGTTCGCCCGCGAGAACGGCCTCACCTACAAGACCAGCCAGGTGAACGTCTCGCCCGGCGGCAAGCCGGTGATCTTCAACGCCATGATGGCGACCCTGAATCCCGGCGACGAGGTGGTGATCCCGACCCCCTACTGGGTCAGCTATCCCGACATGGTGCTGTTGGCTGGCGGCACGCCGGTGTTTGCGCCGACCACGGCGGAGACCGGCTTCAAGCTGCGGCCGGAGGACCTGGACAAGGCGATCACGGCCAAGACCCGCTGGGTGTTCCTGAACTCGCCGTCCAACCCGTCGGGGGCGGCCTATACCCGGGCTGAGCTCAAGGCCCTGGCCGACGTGCTGATGCGCCACCCCGATGTGTGGATCCTGACCGACGACATGTACGAGCACCTGCTGTTCGACGACATGGAGTTCGTGACCATCGCCCAGGTGGAGCCCGGCCTCTATGACCGCACGCTGACCATGAACGGGGTCTCCAAGGCCTATGCCATGACCGGCTGGCGGATCGGCTACGCCGCCGGGCCTGAGCCGTTGATCAAGCTGATGGCCAAGGTCATGAGCCAGTCCACCTCGAACTCCTCGTCGGTGTCGCAATGGGCGGCGGTCGAGGCGCTGAACGGCCCGCAGGACTTCATCAAGCCCAACGCCAAGCTGTTCCAGGGGCGTCGCGATCTGGTGGTGTCGATGCTGAACCAGGCCACAGGCCTGAAGTGCCCGACGCCCGAGGGCGCCTTCTATGTCTATCCGTCCTGCGAGGGGCTGATCGGCAAGACGGCGCCGAGCGGCAATGTCATCGGCTCGGACAAGGACTTCGCCAACGAACTCCTCGAGTCCGAAGGCGTGGCGGTGGTGTTCGGCGAGGCGTTTGGCCTGTCGCCCTTCTTCCGCATCTCCTACGCCACCAGCAATGCGGTGCTGGAAGACGCGTGCGGCCGCATCCAGCGCTTCTGCGCCGCCGTCAAATAGGCGAACGGCCCCTCCGCCTGGGAGGGGCCGAACCGCCCACAGGGCCTGGTCGCTGGCCTAGTGCTTTTCGCGCCAGGACGACTTGGCCGCATCCTTGGTCAGATTCAGGCAGACCTTCTCGTCTTCGATCCGATCGACCCAGGTCAGGGGGATCATGTGGTGCTTGAGGCCGGCGCCCATGTCGAACTTGGCCAGTTCGATTTCGGTGCCGACCACGTGGTCGACGCGGCCGACGTGGTCGCCGTCCGAGCCGACGACTTCCATGTGTTCCTTGATTTCAGCGGCTTGGATCATCTTGCATCTCCGTCTTGAGGGGCTTCAGGACGAACGCCCTCAGGCACGATCGGGTTCACGCCACCTGGCCGACGGCCATGATCTCCGCAGCCACCTGGCGCGGCGCCAGGAAGGTGATCACGCAGCGCGCGCCCTCGGCTGGGAAGGTCAGCTCGACCTGCCCGTCCAGCTGATGGGCCAGGCCCCCGACAATGAGTCGCGAGCCGAATCCCCGGCGCTTGGGCGGCGTCACCGGCGGGCCTCCATGCTCTTCCCACATCAGGGTCAAACGCTCCTGTTCGGCGCCGGCCCCGGACAGACTCCATTCAAGGGCGACATGGCCCGTGCTGTTGGAGAGCGCCCCGTACTTCACAGCGTTCGTGGTCAGTTCGTGCAGGGCCATGCTCATGGCCACCGCGGTGTTGGGCGACAGCCAGACCGCCGGCCCGACGATCTCGATCCGCGACCCGTCCGCCCCGGCATAGGGCCGCAGCTCGATCTCGGCCAGTTCGGCGAGATTGGCGCCCCGCCAGGCGTCCCGCGTCAGCAGGTTGTGGGCGTGGGAGAGCGCGATCAGGCGGTCCTCGAAATTGCGCCGTACGCTTTCCACATCGCCGGTCTGACGCAGGCTCTGGGCGGCGATGGACTGGACGGTGGCGAGCGTGTTCTTCACCCGGTGGTTCAGCTCATCGAGCAGCAGCTTCTGCCGGGCCTCGATGGCCGTGCGCGCCGCCAGTTCGCGCTCGGCGGCCATGCGCGCCGAGCCTTGCCGCCAGGTGGCGATGGCCACCAGGCCCGTGGCCAACAGGCCGCCAAAGGCGAACACCCAGGCCAGCCCATGGGCGGCGCTGGTCGCAAAACCTGAGCCGGCCTCGTAGACGATCGTCCAGGCGCCGCCGGCCACCGAGACCTGGCGTGTCGCCGACAGGCCCGGCGCGTCGCCGTCACCGGCGCGGTCGCTGGCGGCCAGAAGGTTCTCCGGCGCGATCTCGCCGTTGTAGACGGCATAGCCGAACTCACGCTGGTCGACCCCGGCGAAGACCGCCTCCAGCAGATCATCGGCGCGGAAGGGCGCATAGACGAAGCCCCGCAAGGCGCTGCGCCGCGCCTCCAGCGTCTCCGGGGGTTCGCCGCCGGCATAGACCGGCTCATAGATCAGGAAACCGGCCTGCTTGTTCTCATCGATTTCCTGGACGAGCTCGACCTTGCCCGACATGGCCGCAAGGCCCGTGTCGCGCGCCCGGGCCATGGCCTCGCGGCGCACCGGCTCGGCATACATGTCCAGGCCGATGGCGATCTGGTTGCGGGCGTCTTCGGGCTCCAGGAAAAGCACGGCGTGGCGCGCCGGTGTCCCCCGGCCCTCGGCGGCCGTCTGCGCGGAATAGCCCAGGCCCTGGATGCCGCCGTAACGCCCCCGCAGGTCCACCCGCTCGGCGAAGGCGCGAAACTCATCGTGGTCCACCGTCTGGCTGGCGGCGAACAGCCCCGCCGCCGCATGGAGGATGGCCACATAGGTCTGGAAGCGGCCGTCCAGGGCGTTGTTGGCCTGATCGACGACGCTGCTGAATCTCTGGCGGTCGCGGACGTCCCCGAGCCGGTCGACCACCAGGGCGCCCGAAAGGGTTGCGGCGAGGCCCAGGATGACGATCAGGATGGGGAGGACCGGCGTCGTGCGACGCAGCCGCCGAAGCGTCGTCGAAAGCGATCTGCCGGCCAAATCGGCCCCCTCTTCACACCCCGTCTGAGTGCACCATTCGGGCGGCAGTGTCGAGGATCGCCCCCTCGGACGAGGTCTGACCGGCTTGCGAAATCCGCCGGTCGGGCGCAGGCTTTGGCCAACCGGCGGAGAGGACCGATGGGCGAAATCGTCAATCTGAACAAGGTGCGCAAGGCCAGGGACAAGGCCGCGACCCAGGCCAAGGCCAAGGCCAACCGCGCCAGCCATGGCCGCGCCAAGGCCCAGACCCTGGCCGACCAGCTGGAAGCCGAGCGCCAGCGCCGCCAGCTCGACCAGTCCCGCCTCGACGACGACTGACCGGCTTGGTCTAGGCCTTCGCCTCGTCGCGGGCTTCCGGCGGGATGGCGTCGTAGACGGTCGGCGGGGTGATGTTCAGTCGCCGACGCGCGGCGTCCAGGGGCTCGGCCATCAGGGCCTCATAGTCCTCGCCCAGCAGCCAGGCTGCGGCCTTGCCCCGCTGATAGCCCTGCCAGATCGCCTTGGCGTACGGGTGCTTCGCCTTGCGGCCGCGCAGGGCGCCGCCCACCGCGATCAGCGCCCAGCCGAGGCCGCGGGTCTGGGCGTAGGAAAAGGCCACCAGACATCCCTCCCCCAGCCCATCGCGATGATAGCCGCTGAGCACATGCCAGATGTCGTGCACGTCCCGCGTCCGGCGGCCGAACCAGGCATAGGGATGCATCACCTCGACCGGCTTGGCGCCCACGCGGCTGATCTGGGCCAGGCCCTCGGCGGATAGCTGCTCGCTGCGGACGAAGTCGCGATAGGCGTGGCCCACCGAGCCCTGCGGCAGGCTGTCGAGCCAGGCGTCGTCCATCAGCCGGGCTTCGAGCTCGACCCGCTCATAGGCGATGCGGCCGCCCTGCGGCGTCTCCAGCAGGCGCTGATAGCCCCAGGCCGAGGCGCCGCCGTTCAGGGCGCGCATGATCTCGAAGACCTGGACGGTGTCGTCCTTGTCGGCCAGCAGGCGGCGAAGAGCCTTGAGCGCCGCGCCCCACTGAAGCCGGGGCTTGGGCAGGCGTTCCGGCGCAGGCGCGCGCGCCGATACAGGGGCGTAGCTGTCGGTGGCGAGGCTCATGCGTGCATCTCCCGGTCAGACGCCAAAAGATGACGCCTGCGTCACGGTCGATCAATGCCCGAGAACCATTGCCGCGGTGTTTCGACCGCGCAAGATAGGGGCATGACGCGGCTGAAGAAGAGATCGGTCCTGCTGGCCGGCCACGCCACCTCGGTGGCCCTGGAGCCGCCGTTCTGGACGGCGCTGGAGGATCTGGCCGCCCATCGCGGCCTGAGCCTGGCCGCCCTTGTGACCGAGATCGACCTGGCCCGCGGCGACCAGGGCCTGGCCTCGGCCTGTCGTCTGGCGGTGCTGGCCCATCTGACCGCCAAGGCTGGTTAGCGCATCGGCGCGGAAGCCGCCGCCCGGTTGGGCGACGGCTCCCCTGGGCCGATCAGAAGGTGCTGCTGACCCGCACGCCGAAGCTGCGCGGGCGCGGCGAGAAGACCCGGATGCCGTCCGGCGATTCCACGACGCCGATATAGGCCGCCTCGTTGCCGAGATTGTTGCCGAACACCGAGAGATCCCAGTTGTCGCGGCGCACGCCGACCTTGGCGTTGACCAGGGTGTAGGCCGGCAGCTTGGTGTAATACTGGTTCTGGCTGTTGAAGGTGGTGAAGGACTCCCCGCGATAGGCGAGGCCCCCCTGCACATAGCCGTCCAGCCCATAGCCCAGGGGCTGCTCGTAGCTGGCCTGCAGCGAATAGGACCAGTTGGGCGTCAGCGGGATGTCGTCGCCCTCATAGCCGAAGGTGCCGGCGGCGAAGACGTCGGCCGGCAGATCCTCGGCCAGCTTGGCGTCCACATAGTTGATGCTGCCGGCGATGTTCAGGCCGGGCATGGGATCGAACGCGCCGTTCAGCTCGACGCCGTTCACCTCGGTCTTGCCCGCATTGATCGTATAGCCGAAGGCGCCGGCCGCCTGGGCCGAGAGCTGCTGGTCGTTCCAGTCGATCCGATAGATCGACAGGTCCGCATAGAGCCGGCGGTCGAGCCAGTAGCTCTTCACCCCGGCCTCATAGTTCCACAGGCTGTCGGGATTGTAGGTGCCCGGGAAGACCACCCCGGCCTGCTGGGCGAGCGAGGTGGCGGTGTTCACCCCGCCCAGCCGGAAGCCGGACGCGGCGCGGGCATAGACATTGATGTCCGGGGTCGCCTCCCACATCACCGAGTAGTTGTAGCTGGTGTGCGAGTTGGAGCCGCGGCTGTCGCCGGTGATCGAGGGCGTGGTCACCTGGCCGAAGATATAGTCCGGGAACACGGTCTGCAGATTGACCACCGTGTCATGGATGCTGGCTTCGAAATAGCGGATGCCGACGGTGGCCGTCAGGGTGTCGGTGATCGCATAGTCGCCCTGGGCGAACAGGGCGTACTGGCCCACGCCGCGCTTGGTGCGGGTGCCGAACTCATAGATGCTGTTGCCACGGCCCGGCTCGTGCAGGCCCTTGGCGACGCACTCGCCATAGCTGAAGCAAAGCGCGGTGCCGGTCGAGGTCGCGAGCACGGAATTGGTCTGATAGGTGCTCTGGCTGTTTCGTAATAGGCGCCGGTCACCAGCTGGAACGGCCCGTCGAAGTCCGACGAGAAGCGCAGCTCGGACACCACATTGCGGAAATCCACCGAGGCGATGAACAGGGTCGAGCCTGGCAGGCCAAAGCTGTTGGCCGTCGGCGTGCTGTCCTTGGGATTGGTGACCCGCTGGCTGGAATAGGAGGTCGAGGCGATCACCGAGCCGAAGCCCAGATCGTACTCGCCGGTCACCGAATAGAGATTGTAGTTGTCCCGGTAGAACTCGATGGTCGGCGAGGTGGTCTCATAGGCGCCGTCGGCCTGCAGCCAGGCCTGGGTGCCATCGACATCGATCTCCTGGTGCAGGGCCATGGCCGTGAGGTTGAAGTTGTCGGTCGGCCGCCACAGGCCGACGATCCGGCCGCCCTTCACATGGGCGTTGTTGTTGTTCTCATAGAGGGCGCCGTTGATCGTCTGGTCCACATAGCCGCCGCCGCTCTCGCCCCAGCCGGTGATGCGGACACCCAGAGTGTCCTCGATGATCGGCACATTCAGGGTCGCCGAGCCGTCGAAGAACTCGTCGCCGCCCTTGACCGTCGCGGCCGAGGCCTCGACCCGCCCGCCGAACTCGAACAGGTCAGGCTTGCGGGTGATGACCCGCAGGGTGCCGCTCATGGAGCTGGAGCCGAACAGGGTGCCCTGGGGCCCCTTGAGGATCTCCACATGCTGGATGTCGTGCAGGCGCACGCCGGGCTTGCCGTCGCCCAGGATGTTGCCGCCCAGGCCGCCCACCAGGGGCGACTCGTCGAGATAGACGCCCGACGTGGCGCCGACATTCGACTCGATGCCGCGGATCACCACCTTGGTCTGCGAGGCGCCGAAGCTCTGGACGTTCAGGGACGGGTCCAGGCGGGTCAGGTCCTGCAGGGTGCTGATCCCCTGCTCTTCCAGCTTCTCGCCGGAGAAGGCGGTGATGGCCAGCGGCGTGTCGGCCACCGAGACGGCGCCGCGGCGGGCGGCGGTGACCACCAGCTCCGACAGGGTCTCAGCCTCGGCTGCGTCCTGGGCCTGGGCCTGGCTGGCCATCAGGCCCAGCGCCACCGCGCTGGTCGAGGCGACAAGCCCCAGGGACCGGCGAAGCCGGGAGCCGCCAGGGCGGCGCAGTGCGGTGTGCGACATGATGATCTATCCCCAATCTATGTCTTGCAGCAGGGCGGCCCGCAGGGGAGACGCTGACGTGACGCTTGGTTTTTTTGCGCCCCGTCATGCCCCCGTCTCCGTCTGAAGGCCGTGTAGTTTGTCTGACAAACCTACAGTCATACACGCGTGCCGCCGTCTGGACGCCGTCCGCATCCGGTCGATTTCCGCCTGACGCCGAAAGCTTGGGCGCCTAGCTTTGCCTTTGTGCAGCCGAAGGGCGCCTGGGCTGCAATCGAGGGACGCCGGTGGGCGCTACGGCCCCCGGCCCGCGACGCATTATATTGTATGACAATCATATTGACCCCAGCGGCGACGCAGGCGAGGTCGAAGGCCCAATCAGGAGCGCGCGATGTTCACCACCCGTCCCGAAATCCGCGGCACGTTTGGCGTTGTCACCTCCACCCACTGGATCGCCTCGCAGGTGGGCATGGCCATGCTGGAGCGGGGCGGCAACGCCTTCGACGCCGCCGTGGCGGCCGGCTTCTGCCTGCAGGTGGTGGAGCCGCACCTGTGCGGGCCGGCCGGCGAGGTTCCGATCATCTTCCACAGCGCCGCCACGGGGATGATCGAGGTGCTCTGCGGCCAGGGGCCTGCGCCCGCCGCGGCCACCCTCGCCGCCTTCGGCGAACTGGGTCTCGACGCCGTGCCGGGGTCGGGCCTGATCTCGGCGGTGGTCCCCGGGTCCTTCGGCGCCTGGCTGACCCTGCTGCGCGATCATGGCCGCCTGCGGCTGGACGAGGTGATGGCCCCGGCCATCGGCTATGCCGAGCACGGCCACCCGCTGTTGCCGGGAGTCTCCCGCGCCCTGGCGGAACTGAAGGAGGCCTTCACCACCGAATGGCCGACCTCGGCGCCGGTCTGGCTGCCGGGCGGCGAGGCGCCCCTGCCCCACGCCCTGTTCCGCAACCCGACCCTGGCGGCCACCTGGAAGCGGCTTCTGAGCGAGGCCGGCCAGGGTGCGCGCGAGGTCCAGATCGAGCGGGCCCTGGCCGCCTGGTACGAAGGCTTCGTCGCCGAGGCCATCGACCGGTTCGGCCAGGCCGAGGCCCTGATGGACTCCAGCGGCCGGCGTCACAAGGCCCTGCTGACGGGCCAGGACATGGCCGGCTGGCGGCCCGCCTATGAGGCGCCCGCCACCCTGGACTATCACGGCTGGACCATCTGCAAGACGCAGCCCTGGGGCCAGGGGCCGGTGCTGCTGCAGGCCCTGGCCCTGCTGCGTGGTTTCGACATCGCCAGCCTCGACCCCAGTGGCGCGGACTTCGCCCACCTGGTGCTGGAGGCCGCCAAGCTCGCCTTCGCCGACCGCGAGGCCTATTACGGCGACCCGGATTTCGTCGAGGTTCCGCTGGAGGCCCTGCTCAGCGAGACCTACGCAGCCGACCGCCGCGGCCTGATCGGCGAGGCCGCCTCCCACGACCTGCGCCCCGGCGCCCTGCCGGGCTTTGAGGCGCAGGTCGCCCGGGCGCTTGGCATGGTCCGGGTGGCGTCGGGCGAAGGCGGCGGCCTGGGGGTGGGCGAGCCGACCATGGCCCACCTCAAGCCCACCCTGAAGCCCGGCGACACGGTGCATCTCGACGTCATTGATTCCTGGGGCAACATGGTCTCGGCCACCCCGTCGGGCGGCTGGCCGCAGTCTTCGCCGACGATCCCTGGCCTCGGCTTCGCCCTGAACACCCGGGCGCAGATGTTCTGGCTGACCGAGGGCCTGCCCGCCAGCCTGGCGCCGGGCAAGCGGCCGCGCACGACGCTCACCCCGACGCTGGCCCTGCATGACGGTCGCCCGGCCCTGGTCTGCGGCACACCCGGCGGCGACCAGCAGGATCAGTGGCAGCTCGCCCTGCTCCTGCGGCGGATCCATCACGGCCTGGGCCTGCAGCAGGCCATCGACATGCCGCTGTTCCACACCGTCCACTTCCCCTCCTCCTTCTATCCGCGGGAGGCCATGCCGGGCGTTTCGGTGGTTGAGGAGTCTATGGGCGAGGCGGTCATCGCCGAGCTGCGCCGCCGGGGCCACGACCTGCAGATCGCCCCGGCCTGGTCGGCGGGCCGGCTGACCGCGGCCGAACGCGGCGCCGACGGCGTCCTGAAGGCCGCCGCCACCCCCCGCCTGATGCAGGCCTACGCCGTCGGCCGCTGAGGGGCGCCGGCCAGGGCGCGGAAGCTGGGACGGCCGAGCGTGATCAGGCCCGCGGCGATCAGGCCGGCGGCAAGGCCCACCAGACCCATGGAACGGCCCACCGCCATGGGATCGGCGAACGCATAGTCGGTCAGCAGGGCGACGGCGGTGGGGCCGATCCCCATGCCGATCAGGTTCAGGGCCAGCATGTAGACCGCCGCGATCCGTCCCCGCAGGTCCGGCGGACAGATGATCTGCAGGGCGGCGGGCGCAGCCCCCATGGGAAACATCATCATGAAGATCGCCCCATAGAGGATGGCCACCGTCGCCGCCGTCCCCGGCGCCAGGATCAGGCCGCTGAGCATGGCGGCCGCCCCCAGGGCGCCGATCAGGGCCATGCGCAGATTGGCGTCGAGGCGTCCGGCCGCCAGCCAGCGATCGGCCACCCAGCCGCCCAGCAGCAGGCCTGCGCAGCCGGGACCGAGAAAGCCGAGGCCGAGGATCAGGCCGATCTGGCCTTGCTCCATCTGATGGACCCGGCCCAGCAGGGTGGGCGCCCAGGCGCTGAGGCCGTGGAAGGCGATATTGACCACCGAGCAGCCGACGATGACGACGCCATAGGCGCGCCAGTGCCGGCGAAGGGCGCCCAGGGCCGCGGCCGGCCGGGCGGCGAGCGAGGGCCCCGCCACCGAAGCGCCGGCCGCCTTGCGCCGGGGCTCGGCCACCGCCAGCACCAGCAGCGCCACCAGCAGGCCGGGCGCGCCGACCACCAGGAAAACCAGCCGCCAGCCGCTGAATTCTCCCAACACCGGCAGGCTGACCGGCGGCAGCCCCGAGACCGCCATGATGGTCCAGCCACCGATCAGGAAGGCCAGGCCTGAGCCGAAACAGGCGCCCATGGCGTAGACCCCCTGGGCCCGGCTGCGATGCGCCGGCGCGAAGAGGTCGGGGATCAGGGAATAGGCGGCCGGCGACAGGGTCGCCTCGCCGGCCGCCACGCCGATCCGCGCCGCCAGCAGGGCCAGATAGTTGCCCGCCGCCCCGCAGAGCGCGGTCATGACACTCCAGATGGCCACGCCCACCGCCGCCAGGCCGCGGCGGCTGCCCCGGTCGACGATGGCCCCGAAGGGCAGGCCAAGGGCGGTGTAGAAAATGGCGAAGGCCAGGCCGGTGAGCAGGCTGATCTGGGTGTCGCTGAGATGCAGCTCGGCCTTGATCGGCCCCACCAGCATGGCCAGGATCGTCCGGTCGATGAACGAGAAGGTGTAGGCCAGCACCAGGATGGCCAGGGAGGACGAGGCCCGCGCCAGGCTGGGATAGCTGACCGTCGCCGGCAGGACTTCGCCTGGAGCCGACATCAGGCGGCCCCGTCCAGCAGCCAGACGTCCCCATCCTCGACCTCGACCTTGAAGGTCTTCAGCGGGAACTTGCACGGCAGGCTGCAGGCCTTGCCGGAACGAAGATTGAAGCTGCCCCCGTGCATGGGGCAGAAGATCACCTCGCCCTCGAGCCGGCCCTCCGACAGGGAGGCGATGGCGTGGGTGCATTCGTCCTCGACAGCTAGGAAGGCGCCGTCCACATGGCAGAGCGCGATGGGATCCATGCCCTCGGGCTCGACCTTCAGGATCTGTCCCTCATCCACGTCCGCCGCCGCGCACAGTCGAACTCGCCCCATCTCACAGCCTTCCAGAATCGTAAGCTCAGACACACAACACCGGCCGCGACCGTCCAGGCCTCAGCGTTTGACGGACAATTGTGTGATTGTCATACAATTCAAGTGTCGGAAGCGGCCTTTGCGTAAAAATCAGCAACTGATCGGAGATTGGGCATGAGCCACGTCCTGGTGCTCGACGCCGGCGGAACCATCAGTTCGCGGGCCGATGAGCGCGGCGTGCTGAGCGGCGGCCAGGGCCTGGCGCTTGCGGCTGGCGCCGGCGATATACGCCTCAGCCTGCAACAGGTGCATGCGGGTCTGAGCGACGAACTGAGCCTCGCAGACGCGGCGGCCATCGTCCGCGCGGCCCAGGCGGCGACCGACGGCGCCGGCGACTTGGCCGGGATCGTGGTCGCCCATGGCACCGACACCATGGAGGAGACCGCCTTCCTCGCCGATCTGGTCTGGACCTCGCCCCTGCCCCTGGTCTTCACCGGCGCCCAGCGGGCCCCGGTCCATCCGCAGTTTGATGGCGCGCAGAACCTGACCGACGCCGTCGCCCTGGCCGCCGATCCCGCGGCGCGCGACCGCGGCGTGCTGCTGGCCTTCGGCGGCCGGGTCATGCCGGCGCGTCATGCGGTCAAGGTCCACACCAGCGCGCTGACCGGTTTCGAGGATCGTCAGGGCGAAGCAGGACGGCCGGACGACGTCCTGGCGCGGCTCCCGCGCCTTCAGGATCGGCCCGCCGCCCTTTCCGAGCTGCGCCTGGACCCTTCGGTGGAGATTCTCGCCGCCAGCCTCGGCTCCGGCGGCGTGCTGATCGATGCGGCGATCGCGCAAGGGGCGCGGGGGATGGTCCTCCAGGCGCTGGGCCGCGGCAACGCCAGCCCGCCCGTGGTCGCCGCCGTCGGCCGGGCCTGCGCAGCGGGGATCGTCGTGCTGGTGGCCTCCCGCTGCCCCTTTGGCCAGGTGGCGCCAGACTATGCGTCCGGCGCCCGGCTGGCCGACGCCGGCGCCATCTTCAGCGACGACCTGGGCGCAAGCCAGGCCCGCCTCCTGCTCTCGGCCATGCTTGGCCTGGAGACCGCGGGCGAAGCGGCGGCTGCGCGTATCCGCGCCTGGTTGGCCGTTTAGGCGCCGGGCAGGTAGCGCTCGGCCCGGATCGCCGACAGCGGCGCGCCCAGCACCGCCAGGGTGGTCCGCGCGGCCTCCACCATGGCCGGCGGGCCGCAGAGATAATAGGCCGTCGCCGGCCCCACATCCTCCGCCTTTAGCAGCGAGACCGCCGTCCCCTGGCTCGCCGCGGGGCCAGGCTCGCCGATGAACACCGCAAACCGCACCTGAGCCCGCCCATGGGCCGCGGCCAGGGCCTCAAGCTCGGCCACATGAAACAGATCGAGCGCGCTGGTCACCCCGAAACAGACCACCACCTCGCCCGCTCCCGGCGCCATGTCGCGCAGCATCGAGAGCGCCGGCGCCAGGCCGGTGCCGCCGACCACGAAGACGTGCCGGCTCGCCCGGGGATCGCCGGCGAAGGCGCCCAGGGGACCCTGGATCTTGACCACGTCGCCGGGACCTGCGGCCGTCGCCACCCATTCCGAGGCCAGGCCGCCGGGCACGTGACGGATTAGGAATTCCAGCTGGCGCGCGTCGGCCGGGGCGCTGGCGATGGAGTAGATCCGCGCTCCGCTCTTGCCGGGGGGGCGCAGGCGCACATACTGGCCGCTCTGGAAGGCGAAGCCCTCCGGCCGCTCCAGGGACAGGCGATAGACACTCTGCGACAGGCGCTCCACCTCCTTCACCCGGGCCGAATGACGGGCGGGCGCCGAGGGCTGCGGCTCCAACGCGTAGGGCAGGTCGAAGGCCGCATCGCCACACAGCCGCGTCTGGCAGGTGGGCCTCAGCCCCGTGGCGGCCTCGGCGGCCGAGATCGGCGAAGGTCCGGCGGCGTCGAACTCGGCCTCTCCGCAAGTCAGCTGGGCGATGCAGGCGCCGCATTCGCCCGAGGCGCAGTCATAGCGGATCGGCGCGTCGATCAGCATCGCCGCCTCCAGCACGGTCTGGCCCGGCGCCACCGGGACAGAGGTGACGCGACCATCGGAAAAGGTGAAATGCGCGGCGTACATCGCCCCTCGCCATTTGACTGAAGTTTGTATGACGATATGACATTACGACGTGAACACAAGAGGCGGTCTCGCAGGCCGCGCGAGCCCCTATGGAGGACCTCATGAGCCCAGCCAGCCCGACCGAACAGCTCGCCCGCCAGCTGCTGGACGCCTATGACGGCCCGCGCCAGCCCCCAATCCGCGAGGCCTTCGCGCCCGGCGACGTGGCCGCCGCCTACGAGGTGCAGCTGGCCCAGGTGCGTCACTGGACGGCCCAGGGCCGCCGGGTGGTGGGCCGCAAGATCGGCCTGACCTCCAAGGCTGTTCAGGCGCAGCTCGGGGTGTCGGAGCCCGACTTCGGCCACCTGTTCGCCGACATGGTGTTCGGCGACAACGAGGAACTACCCTTCGCACGGCTGCAGCAGCCCAAGGTCGAGGCCGAGGTGGCCCTGATCCTCTCCCGCGACCTGGACCTGCCCGACTGCACGGTGGCCGATCTCTATGAGGCCGTGGCCTGGGTGGTTCCGGCGGTCGAGATCGTCTCCAGCCGTATCGCCGACTGGAAGATCAACATCCTCGACACTGTGGCCGACAACGCCTCGTCGGGCCTGGTGGCCCTGGGCGGGCCGGTGCGGCGGCTGGACGGGCTGGACCTGATCGGCTGCGCCATGACCATGAGCGTCAACGGCGTGCAGGCCTCGCATGGCACGGGCGCCGATTGCCTGGGCAGTCCCCTGAACGCCGCGGCCTGGCTGGCCCGCCGCTCGGCCGCCCTGGGTCATCCCCTGCGCAAGGGCGAGCTGCTGCTGACCGGGGCGCTCGGCCCCATGGCCAATGTCGCGCCGGGCGACAAGGTGGTGGCCGAGATCAGCGGCCTGGGCGCCGTCAGCCTGAATTTCAGCCTCTAGAGCGCCTCAAAAATAGGCGCCGCCCATCCCTGCGGCGGCAGGGCTCGCCCGGCGCTTGCCTCGCCGTCGTCCGTCATATTGTCATACAAACTAGCTCGCCAAAGTCGGCGCCGCGTCAGAGTAGGAATCCCATGAGTGAGGATCATTTCGTCAATCCTGAGGTCGCCAACGCGGTCGGCGACTGGAAGGGTTATGTGGAGGCCAAGCTCGGTTTCCGGAATCACTGGTACCCGGTGCGCTTCTCCAAGGAGATCGCCGAGGGCGAGGCGATCACGGTCAAGCTGCTGGGCGAGGCCCTGATCCTCAAGCGCATCGACGGCAAGGTCTATTCAATCCGCGACCGCTGCCTGCATCGGGGCGTGCCGCTATCGAAGAAGCTGGACTGCTACACCCGCGACACCATCACCTGCTGGTACCACGGCTACACCTACCGGGTTCAGACCGGCGAGCTGGTCAACATCCTGGCCGTGCCCGACAGCCGCCTGATCGGCCGGCGCAGGATCACCACCTTCCCGGTCGAGGAAGCCAAGGGCGTGATCTTCATCTTCATCGGCGACACCGAGGACGGCCCGCCCCCGCCCCTGGCGCACGACGTGCCGCCGGGCTTCCTGGACGACGACGTCATGGTCCTGGGCAAGCACCGGGTGGTGAACTCCAACTGGCGCCTGGGGGCCGAGAACGGCTTCGACGCCCTGCACATCTTCATCCACAAGGACACCACCCTTCGCCACTACCGGGTGTTCAACTTCCCCATCGGCCACACCCCCCTGCCCGGCGCGGTGGAGACGGTGGAGGCGCCCGACGGGCCCAAGGGCGTGATCGACGACTTCGCCCTGCACAAGCCGGCCTGGGAGGGCGAGGTGGACGGCGAGGTCGTGGTCCGTGGCGTACGCACCGGCGAGGCCAGCGGCACGTCCGCGGCCATGAAGACCTCGTGCTGGCTGCCCGGCGTGCTGAAGGTGGACGCGTTCCCGGCGCCCGGCCTCACCCAGTTCGAGTGGTATGTGCCGATCGACGCCGACACCCACATCTATTTCCAGACCATCGGCCACGAGGCCAAGACCGACGAAGCCCGGGTCAAGTTCGCCAATGACTTCGAGACCATCTGGAAGCCCCACGGCCTCGACGGCTTCAACGCCGACGACATCTGGGCCCGCGAGGTGACCCAGCCCTTCTATCAGGACGACTATGGCTGGCTGGACGAGATGCTCTGCGAGCCGGACGTGACGATCCTGGAATGGCGCAGGCTGGCCAGCCGCTGCAACCGCGGCATTCAGACCCCGGAGCACCTGCGATGAGCGCTGAGATGAAGCTGGACGGAACCGGCGTCGCCAGCCGGTTCATCGAGGCGGGCGGCGTCCGGACCCACTATCTGGAGGCCGGCGAAGGCCCGCCCATGGTCCTGGTCCACGGGGGCGGGGCCGGCGCCGACGCCTATGGCAACTGGATCGAGTGCCTGCCGATCTTCGCACGCACCCACCGGGTGATCGCCCCGGACATGATCGGATTTGGCCACACCGATAAGCCCTCGCCCGACACCTATCTCTATGATCAGCCGGGCCGCAACGCGCACCTGGCCGCCTTCCTGAAGGCCATGAACCTCGGCCCCGTCGTCCTGGTCGGCAACTCCATGGGCGGCGCCGCCTCGATCGGGGTCGCGCTGGATCACCCGGAGATGGTCGAGCGCCTGGTGCTGATGGGCAGCGCCGGCCTGCCGATCCCGGAAAAGCCCTCGCCCGACCTGATGA
>Ga0208316_1001113_pt1 | contig 17303 bp, 18 predicted proteins | sample MalvireepMed_231_FD_184240 | JGI IMG/M metagenome (GOLD analysis project Ga0208316, IMG submission 184240) | Marine viral communities from the Global Malaspina Expedition - Malaspina viral metaG DeepMed_231 (SPAdes) (version 2) | ecosystem: Environmental > Aquatic > Marine > Oceanic | place... | reverse complement strand
GGGGCCGGCGTTCCGCAGTTGCGGCAGCGGCGCCTGGCGGTCGCCCCACTCGGTCTGGCGCTGGCGACGGTCGCTGGCCTGCTCGGAGCGGGCCTCCGGGTTTTGGCTGCGCCCCTGGGCCAGGCTGTCGGCCGGGACGGACGCGGCGGCGAGCGCCAGGGTAAGAGCGGCAAGCAGGTAACGGCGCATCAGACGTCCAGAATTGTCGGCGCGGGGGCCCCGCGCATGCAAGGCCTGTACTAATGGTTCTCGATTGAGGCCGCAACGCGGCTGGCGGCGCGGGCTGCAAACCCCTAACTTCCGCACCATGAGCCCTGCCCCCGATCCCACACAGGCGCGCAAGCCGCTGACCGTCCTTCTGGCCGCCCCCCGGGGGTTCTGCGCCGGCGTCGACCGGGCGATCCAGATCGTCGAGCGGGCGATCGAGAAGTACGGCGCGCCGGTCTATGTGCGCCACGAGATCGTCCACAACCGCCACGTGGTTGATCGGCTGCGCAACCTCGGCGCGGTTTTCGTCGAAGAGCTGGACGAGTGCCCGAACGACCGGCCGGTGGTGTTTTCCGCCCACGGGGTGCCCAAGTCGGTCCCGGCCGAGGCCGGCCGCCGCCAGATGCTCTTTCTCGACGCCACCTGCCCGCTGGTCTCCAAGGTCCATGTGGAGGCCCAGCGCCACTATGAGGCGGGCAAGGAGATCGTGCTGATCGGCCATGCCGGCCACCCGGAGGTGATCGGCACCATGGGCCAGCTGCCCGACGGCGTGGTCACCCTGATCGAGACGGTGGAGGACGCCCAGGCCTTCACGCCCAAGGACCCGGCCAATCTGGCCTTCGCCACCCAGACGACGCTGTCGGTGGACGACACGGCCGGCATCGTCGGCGCCCTGCGCGCCCGCTTCCCCCAGATGGCCGCCCCCCACAAGGAGGACATCTGCTACGCCACCACCAACCGCCAGGAGGCGGTCAAGTCGGTCTCGGCCCGGGCCGACGTGCTGCTGGTGATCGGCTCGGCCAATTCTTCCAACTCGGTGCGTCTGGCCGAGGTGGGCGCGCGGGCCGGCTGTCGGGCGCACCTGATCGACGACGCCCGCGCCCTGGACTTCGCCTGGCTCGACGGCGCGCAGACCGTGGGGGTGACCGCCGGCGCCTCGGCGCCCGAGGATCTGGTGCAAGGGGTGATCGACAAGCTGGCCGAGCGCTTCGACCTGACCATCGAGATGGAAGAGGCCGCCCGCGAGGCGGTGACCTTCAAGCTGCCACGGGTGCTGAGCGAAGCCGAGGCGTGATGCTGAAGATCGATCACCAGAGTGGGCCCACGGGCCAGGGCGTCAGCCGAACACCACGACCCGCCTGAGCCAGGCCACAAGGGTGTCGATGTCGGCGGCGCCGCTGGCCAGGGCGAACATCATCGCCGTAGCGTCATCGTCGTCCGCCACGAGGACAAGCCCGTTATCCTCTAGGAACTGGCCCATCGCCACAAAGGCGATCCGCTTGTTGCCATCGACGAACGGATGATTGCCAGAGATCGCCACCGCATAGGTTGCGGCCAGCTCAATCGGGTCGTGGCAGGCGTCGTAGTGAAATCGGTTTACGGGTCGGTTGAGGGCCGAGGCAAGCAGGCCCTCGTCGCGTACGCCGCGCGCGCCGCCAGATGCGTCTACGATATCGTCGTAAAGGGCCAGGATCAGTTCCCGATCCAGCCAGAAAGGCTCCATCCCGGCGATCTACTTGGCGAGGGCGTCGATTGTCTTCTTGTAGCGTGTAATGAACACGCGGCCTCGGGCGCGGCGAGCTTCGAAGGCCATGTCACGGCCAGCCAGGGTCACTTCGCCGGCCTCACTGGACTCGGCGTAAAGCGTGTCGCCTTCCGTCACGCCGAGGGCGAGGCGGAGTTCCTCGGTAAGGACCACGGCGACGTCCTCGCCGACCTTCGTCACCTTGAGCGCGACCATATTCGTCCTCCTCCCCACCGAAACTACCACAGGCCCAACACCACGTCTTGACCGCGCCTGCGGCCTCCCCCATGCCCGCGGCCATGGCCGTCTATACCGACATCTCCGATGAAGAGCTCGCGCAGCTGCTCGCCCGCTATGACCTGGGGCAGGCTCAGACCTTCAAGGGCATCGCCGAGGGCGTGGAGAACTCCAACTTCCTGCTGGAGACCGATCGCGGCCGGTTCATCCTGACCATCTATGAGCGCCGGGTGAACCCTGACGACCTGCCCTTCTTTCTGGGCCTGATGCGCTGGCTGGCCGATCACGACTATCCCTGCGCCACCCCGATGCCCGGCCGCGACGGCGAGCTGATCCAGAAGGTGCGCGGCAAGCCCGCCGCCATCGTCGGCTTCATGCCGGGCCTGTCGGTGCGCCGCCCCACCGCCGCCCACTGTCGGCAAGCCGGCGAGGGCCTGGCGCGGCTGCATCTGGCCGCCGAGGGCTTCCCCCTGCGCCGGGCCAATGACCTGGGCCAGGACGCCTGGGCGCCGCTGTTCGCCGGCCTGAAGGGCGCGGCCCAGGACCTGAAGCCGGGACTGGCCGCCACCATCGCCGCAGACCTGGACCATCTGACCGCCCACTGGCCCGGAGACCTGCCCACGGGCGTCATCCACGCCGACTATTTCCCCGACAACGTCTTCTTCCAGGGCGACCGGTTCGCCGCGGCCATCGACTTCTATTTCGCCTGCGTCGATGCGCTGGCCTACGACATCGCCGTGGCCCTGAACGCCTGGTGCTTCGAGGCCGACGGCAGCTTCAACATCACCAGCGCCCGGGCCCTGGTGGCCGGCTATGAGACCCACCGGCCTTTGAGCGACGCCGAGCGCAGCGCCCTGCCGGTCCTGGCCCACGGGGCGGCCATGCGCTTCTTCCTGACACGGCTCAACGACTGGGGCGCAACGCCGGCCGGCGCCCTAGTGCGGCCCAAGGACCCCCTGGAATATGAGCGCAAGCTGGCGGTCCACCGCAGCGCCGCCGATCTCGTCCTGTTCGGGGACCAGCCGTGACGCCGCAGGTCACGGTGTTCACCGACGGCGCCTGCAGCGGAAATCCCGGCCCCGGCGGCTGGGGGGCCATCCTCATTTTCGGCGAGCGGGAGAAGGAGATCAGCGGCGGCGAGCCGGCGACCACCAACAACCGCATGGAGATGATGGCCGCCATCCAGGCCCTGGAGACCCTGAACCGTCCCTGCCGGGTCGAGCTGCACACCGATAGCCAGTATGTGATGAAGGGCATCACCGAATGGCTGCCCGGCTGGAAGGCCCGGGGCTGGAAGACCGCGGCCAAGGCGCCGGTCAAGAACGCCGACCTCTGGAAGCGGCTGGACGAGGCCCGCCTGCGCCACCAGGTGGACTGGCGCTGGGTGCGGGGCCATTCCGGCCATGTGCTGAACGAACGGGCCGACGCCCTGGCCCGCAAGGGCCTCAAGGACGCCCAGGCCCTGGCTTGACCGCCGTCCAGCGCGCCGTTCAGGCCAGCAGGAGGAAGCCGGTATAGGCCACATAGGCCAGCAGGAAGCCGGCGCCCTCCAGGCGCTTCAGCCCCCCGCCCGTGCGCAGCAGCAGAGCCAGGAAGCCGGTCGCGGCCAATAGGACCCAGATATCCAGGTTGGCGATCTCCGGCGGGATGCGGATGGGCGACACGGCCGCCGTGATCCCGAGAATGCCGAAGACATTGTAGATGTTCGAGCCGATCACATTTCCCAGGGCCACATCGGCATGACGGCGCAGGGCGGCGACGACGCAGGCCACCAGTTCCGGCAGGGATGTGCCCACCGCCACGATGGTCAGCCCGATCACCCGCTGCGGCATGCCCAGCCCTTCAGCCAGTTGGATGGCCCCGCTGACCAGCAGACGTGCGCCGATCACCGTCAGGGCGATGCCCGCAGCCGTCATCAGGGCGAACCGGCCAAGGCGCTTCCAGTCGCGATCCACCGGCGGTCGGGTGGCGCCGGCCTCGGCGTTGCGCTCCCGCAGATAGGTCACCACCAGGTAGGTCGCGAGCAGGGCCAGGAGGAAGAGGCCGAACCAGCGGTCGATAAACCCGGCCACCACCGCCAGCAGGCAGGTCACCGACGAGGCGCCTAGCGCGATCATGTCCCGGCCGATGGCCTGGGGGCGGACATAGATCGGCGTGATCGCCGCGGTCAGCCCGAGGATCAGCAGGATGTTGGCGATGTTGGAGCCGACCACATTGCCCACGGCGATGTCGGGGGCGTTCCGCATTGCGGCGATCAGGCTGGTGACAAGCTCCGGCGTGGACGTGCCGAAGCCCACCAGCACCAGCCCGCTCAGCAGGGGAGAAACCCCCAGGACCCGGGCCGAGCCCACCGCCCCGCGGACCAGGATTTCACCGCCGAACGCCAGGAAGACCAGGCCGCCGATGATAAGGAGGGAGATGATCACCTGGTCGCCGCCGATCGGCTCAGCAAGGGGTCGCAATCAGGCAAGAGCCGCTCCTGTGGGTCGCGGAAAGAGCGAATGGGAAGGGCCAATGTTCCGCAAGAAACCGGCGCTTGGGGTCCGCGACGCGGCCGAGGCAAATCGACGGTGGGGGCCCTTCTGTCAAGACGTCCCCTAGGGCGAGACCGCCGGCGCGAGTTCGAGGGCTTGCCGCCGCGCCTCGGCCTCCCGCGGGTCGAGCCGATGGGCGACGCTGCCCATCTGGTTGGCGAGCGCCTGGCCGCGCCGGGCCACAGCGGCTTCGGCGGTCCGGCTGGCCCTCGTGCATTGGGGGTATTCGGTGCGGCGGGCGGCGAAGCCGGAATTGAAGGCCTCCTTCATCCGCCGGTCGAGCGCCGCATCGGGCTGCTCGGTGTCCGTCACGCCGATCATCCGGTCGCGCCAGTACTGGTCATAGGCGCCTTCGCACACCTGGCGCAGGGCGTGGCTCTCGCCCAGCACATAGGCGATATCCACCAGGGTCTGGCGTTGGGAGGGCGTGCGTTCCTGGGCCAGGGCGGGGCTCGCCAGGGCCAGGAGACCACCAAGGAGGAGAAGCGCTGCGGCCCGCATGAACGCCAATCTGGGCGTTCCCTCGCCGGTTGTCACGGGCGCGCGCCTGAGGGGCGAGCCCTCGCGCTGAAGTGCAGCTTCTGCTAGCCGATACGCGACAGCGTGGGGAGCAATCATGCGTTCAATAATCTTCGGCCAAGCCTTGGCGATCAGCCTCTTGGCGGCGTCCATAGCCACCGCCGCCCAGGCCCAGACGGCCGCCCCGGCCCGCGATCCCAGCACCCTCATCGCCGTGCTGGCGGGCATGGGCGCCCGGGGCGAGATGGAGGGCCGTGAGGCGGGGCAGGTGCGTCTCAATGTGGTGACCCCAGGGGGCATCTTCGGCGCGGAATTCATCGGCTGCGACGAGGCGGGCCGCGCCTGCCGCGCGCTGGGCTTCAGCGCCAGCGTCGACAAGCGCGCCATGACCCTGGACCACCTCAACAGCTTCAACAGCCGCGACATCCTCTGCCGCACGGTGATGCGGGGCGACCAGGTCGATGTCCGCTACGGCCTCCTGCTGGCCGACAGCCAGACCGAGGGCGACCTGCGCGACCAGGTGGCCGTGTGGCAGCGCTGCCTCGGCGCCTTTGCAGGCCTGGCCAACGATCCCGACGCCTTCCTGGCCGCGCCCTGACGGACGCGGCGCTCAGGCCGGGACGCGACTGCGGAGTTTGGCCATCCGGTCGATGGCGGCCTCGGCCTCGGCGACCATCTCGGCCACGATCTGGGCGGCCGGTTTGATATCGTGGATTCCGCCGGCCGACTGGCCCATGGCGAAGCAGGAGCGGTCGGGGTCGAGCCCTTCGACCTGGCCGCCGATGCCGCCCATCACGCCGGCCTTGGACGAATGCATGGCCTGCATCGGGAAGGGCTGGATCTCCTGGGGCCTAGTCTCCCAGTCCTCCACATAGGGGTTCTTCATCACCCGCATCGGCTTGCCCGAATAGCAGCGGGTGCGGACCGTATCGACATCCTCGGCGGCCACCACCGCCTCGCGATAGGCCTGGCCGGCATGGGCCTCGGTCGAAGCGATGAACCGGGTGCCGATCCAGACCCCCTGCGCGCCCAGCGCCAGGGCCGCAGCCAGACCGCGGCCATCGGAAATGCCGCCAGCCGCCACCACCGGAATCTTCACCGCCTCGACGGCCTGGGCGACCAGCGGCAGGGTGCCCACCAGGCCCGTATGGCCGCCGCCCTCCCCGCCCTGGCAGATGACGGCGTCACAGCCGGCCTGCTCGGCCTTGACCGCGTGCTTCACCGCCCCGCAGACCACCATGACCTTGAGGCCGGCGGCCTTCAGCTTCTCCATGATCGGCATGGGCACGCCGAGGCCGGCGATGAAGGAGGAGGCGCCCTCTTCGATGATGATCTCCACCGAGGCCGTCAGGCTCTCGGGCGAGGCGGCCAGCAGATCGACGCCAAAGGGCCTGTCAGTGAGCTTGCGGACCTTGCGCATCTCCTCGCGGATGAAGTCCGGCGAGCGGCCGGCCATGCCCAGCACCCCATAGCCCCCGGCCTCGCAGACGGCGGCCACCAGCTCGGCATAGGCCACCCCGCCCATGCCCGCCTGCATGATCGGATGCTGGATCTCCAGCAGGTCGCAAAGCGGCGTGTGCAGGGTCATGGCGTCGTCTCCCGTGGTGTTTTTGTTGAACCCACCATGGCGCCGAGCGCCCCGGCCGCAAACACTGACCCTGCGTCAGGGGCTCACCGCCCTGCGCGCAGCGCATTCAAAAGAGAGGCGACACAAAGGACACAAAGGACCGCGAAGGACACAAAGGGAGAAGCCGCGAGGCCTTCGTGTCCTTGGCTTGTCTTCGCGTCCTTCGTGTCACCCTCTTTTTCAGCGCCTGCGGCGCAAGGATCAGGGTCAGAAGACGCCGTAGCCGCCGTCGATCAGGAAGGAGTCGCCGGTGTGGAAGCGGGAGGCGTCGGAGGCCAGATAGACCGCCATGCCGCCGAAATCGGCCGGTTCGCCCCAGCGGCGCATGGGCACGCGCTTGATGACGTTCTCGTTGAACTTGTCGTTGTCCTGGGCGCCGGCGGTCATGTCGGTGGCGATCCAGCCGGGCAGGATCACATTGGCCCGCACGCCATAGCGGGCGTGCTCCACGGCGATGGCCCGGACCATGGGGATCAGGGCGCCCTTGGTGGCGGCATAGGCCTGGTTGCGGGCCGCGCCGTCGAGGGCCGACAGCGACGAGATCGCCACCAGCGAGCCCCCCTGCCCGTCGCCGCCGCGGGCGACCATGTGCTTGCAGGCCTCGCGGAAGGTGAAGAAGACCCCGTCGAGATTGACCGACAGCACCTTGCGATAGGTCTCGGTGGGAAACTCCGAAAACGACTTGGCCCCGCCGCCGATGCCAGCGTTGGCGACCACCGTGTGGACCGCGCCCATCTGCGCCACTGCCGCTTCCATCCCATCGGCCACCGCGGTCTCGTCGGCCACATTGACCACCTGGGTCAGCACCCGCACGCCAGTGGGTTTCAGCTTCTCTTCCGCCGCCCGGTTCTTGTCGGGATTGGAGCCCCAGATGACGATGTCGGCGCCAGCCTGGGCCATCGCCTCGACCATGCCAAAGCCGATGCCGCCATTGCCGCCGGTGACCAGGGCCACCTTTCCGGTCAGGTCGAAGGGTTTGTAGGCCACGGCGTCCTCCTCGTTTTTCAAACGTTTGTTGGGCTTGAAGAGAAGCGGGTCGCAGCGACAGGTCAAGCCTTACCGCCGCGCCTCGAGCAGGTCTGACCAGCGCCACCGGCCCGCGCCCAGGGCGATGCGCGGCGCGCCGGGACCGTCGGCGAGGCTGAGCACCACATGGCCGGAGACGGCGTCGCGGCGGCAAGCTTCCGGCGCAAAGGCCACCTCCACGGCGATGGCTTGGCGCACCCCGGCCAGGCCGCGGCCAGTCTGACCCGGACTCTGCACCCACTGGCCGTCCCAAAGGTGCAGGGCGCGACCCCGCGCGCCAGACGCCGCGCTCGCCTCGGCGACCGTCGCCTGGATGTTGGGGTCCTTGCGTAGAGCCGTCTGCAACCGCGCCACCATGCTGCAGGAGGAACCGCCGCCGCCGGCCCCATCGCCGGCGCCGGTCCCGCTGGCTCCAGCGCCGCCCGCGCCGCCGCCGGGTCCCGCGCCCACGGTGATCGCGCCCGCGGTCTGGGCGGCGCTCAGCAGGGCATAGGTCGGCGCCTTGGGCGCGGGCGGCACGGGCAGGGGTGGGATCTCCGGCGGCCGCGGCGCGGGCCTGGCCTGCCGCGGCGGCGGGGCCGGCGGCGCGATCTTGGGGGCAGGCGCAGGGGGCGTGGCCGCCGCGGCTGGCGCGGCGTCGGCCTGCGCCGGGCCGTCCGGCGCTTCAGCGGGGGGCGGCTCCGGCGGCGGCGGCGGCGCAGGTCGCGGCGGCGACGGGATCAGAGACACCTCGATCGGGCGGGGCTCGGGGGCGCCCGCCTGGGGCGTCGACAGCGCCAGGACGCCCAGGATCGCCCCATGCGCCGCCAGGCTGACCAGGCCGGCGCCCATGCGGCCCGCCGTCCTGCGCGGGGGCCGTTCGTCCCTGCCGTCTCGCCCTTGCATGAAGCGCCTGTCGCCGTGATCGGGACCCGAATGGCTCCCACGGGGATGCGTCGAGAAGGTGGCGGCAGACGGGCGCGCCCATGGTCAAGGCGCCTTGTTCACGCCACGATCGCGCCATCACGGGGCCGTGATAGGCCAACCCAATGGCGTTTCCACTGCAGATGGGGATGGGGTCTGCGTTGCAGAAAGGCGCTTACATGACGAAATCCACTCTTCGGTCGGCTGCGACCGTCAGCGTTCTGGTGATGGCCGGCCTGGTGGCCAGCGGCTGCGCCACCAAGGGCTTTGTCCGCGATGAGGTCGCCGTGGTCGACAGTCGCGTCACCCAGGTGCAGGGCACCGCCGGCGAGGCCCTGGACCGGGCCAACGCCGCCCACAAGCTCGCCGAGGGCAAGTTCCTCTATGAGGTCGTGCTCTCCGACGATTCCGTGAAATTCCCCTCCGACCGCCACGCCCTGTCGCCGGAGGCCGAAGCCCGACTGTCGGAGCTGGTGCAGCGGCTGACCTCGGAAAACCGCAACGTCTATCTGGAGATCCAGGGCCACACCGACGCCACCGGGCCCTCTGGCTATAATGACGAACTGGGCGCGGCGCGGGCCGAGGCGGTCCGCAAGTACCTGTCCATGAACGGCATCGCGCTCAATCGAATGGCCACCATCTCCTATGGCGAGGAGGTCCCCGTGGCTTCCAACGACAGCGCCGATGGCCGGGCGCAGAATCGTCGCGTGGCGATCATCGTCTTGACTTAAGGCCTGGAATCTCCCGGCGGGACCCTGGCCTTGGCGGCCGGCGGTCCTGTCGGGGTTCAGCCGGCCAAGGCCGTCCGCTGGGGCATCGGTCGCTGAACCGCCGGCAGGGTCTCAAAGCCCGGCCGGGCCAGCAGATAGCCCTGGATATAGCGCACCCCGATGGCCCGCAGGGCGGCCAGTTCGCCCTGCGTCTCGATGCCCTCGGCGATCACCTCGACGCCAAGCTCGGCGCACATCCGAACCACGCCGGCCACGATGATCCGTCGCGGCAGGCTCTCGTCCAGGCCGCGGATCAGGTCCATGTCGAGCTTGATGATGTCGGTCTGGAAGCGGGCCAGAAGGTTCAGCCCCGCATGGCCGGCGCCGAAATCGTCCAGCGCCGTGCCAAAGCCCATCTTCTGATAGCTGGCGACGATATTGGCCACATGGGCCGGGTCGGCCATCTGCTCGTTCTCGGTGAATTCGAAGATCAGCCGGTCGGTGGGAAAGCCATGGGCCGCCGCGGTCTTCAGGGTCAGCTGAATGCAGGCCAGCGGCGAATAGACCGCATTGGGCAGGAAGTTGATCGACAGCCGGGCCGGGCCATCCAGGATGCCAGCCCGGCTCGCCGTCTCGATCGCCCTGACGCGGCACTGCTGGTCGAAGGCGTAGCGGTTCTCCTCCGTCACCTGCGAGAGCACGCTCAGGGCCGAGTCTCCGGACGGACCCCGGACCAGGGCCTCGTAGGCGAAGGGCTGCCCGGTCTCCATGTCGACGATCGGCTGGAAGGCCATCGAGAAATCGAAGTCGAGGCCGGCGCCGTTGCGGCAGCCTTCACAGGGAACAGGGGCCTTCGGAGCGGTAGGGGTCATGACGCGGGTCCGTGGAAACTGGCCTGCGACTCTGCCCTAAGAACATGAATCAACGGTGGAAAGCCGTGCGGCAGGCGGCCGCACGGCCCTAGCCTCAGCCCCCCAGCGCCGCGCCGTCGACGGCCTCCAGTTCGGCCGCCCCTTGCGTCACCGCCGCCGCCAGGCCGCCGGCCCCAGCCAGAACCTGGCCGCCGTAGAGGCGCAGCAGCGGCAGACGGGCCTGCATCCAGGGATCGTCCGAGCCTGCTGCGGCCAGCGCCTGCCGGCTCAGGACAAAGCCGCCGATCACGTCGCCGGCCAGCTTCAGATAGGGCGTCGCGCCGGCGGCGGAGTCGGTCCCGCGGTTGGCCAGCAGCCAGTCGGTGGCCGCCTCCAGGGACCGCACGCCTTCGGCGAGGCGACGACCAGCCTCGGTCAGGTCGGCGCGTTCGGTCAGCGCCTCGGCGGTCATGGCCATCTCGGCGCACAGGGCGTCCATCACTGCGCCGTCGGCCATGCCGAGCTTGCGGCCGGCCAGGTCCAGGGCCTGGATGCCGTTGGCGCCCTCATAGATCGGGGCGATGCGGGCGTCGCGATAGTGCTGCGCCGCCCCGGTCTCTTCGATGAAGCCCATGCCCCCGTGGATCTGCACCCCCATGGAGGCCACCTCGACCCCCATGTCGGTGGACCAGGCCTTGGCGATGGGGGTCAGCAGCTCCTGGCGGGCCTTGGCGCTGGCCCTGGCCTCCGGCGTCGGCGCCAGACGGGCGTGGTCGGCCAGCACGCCGGTCATGAAGCAGATGCCCCGGGCCGCCTCGATCTTCGCCTTCATCAGCATCAGGGTGCGGCGCACGTCGGGATGGTCGAAGATCGGGGCCGGGGAGACGCCGGTCCAGGGCGACTTTCCCTGCGTGCGGTCCTGGGCGTAGGCGAGCGCCTGCTGGAAGGCCCGCTCGGCGATGCCGACGCCCTCGACGCCCACCTGCAGGCGCGCGGCGTTCATCATGACGAACATGTGGGCCAGGCCCTGATTGACCTCCCCCACCAGCTCGGCCTGGGCGCCGTCGAACATCATCACGCAGGTGGGTGAGGCGTGGATGCCCAGCTTGTGCTCGATGGAGGCGGGCCAGAGGTTGTTGGCCTCGCCCAGGGATCCGTCGTCATTCACCAGCCGCTTGGTGGCCAGGAAGAGCGAGATGCCCTTCACCCCGGGCGGCGCATCGGGCAGCCGCGCCAGCACCAGGTGGCAGATATTGTCCGCCGCGTCGTGGTCGCCCCAGGTGATGAAGATCTTCTGGCCATAGAGTTTGTAGCCGCCGTTCCCGTTCGGCTCGGCCCGGGTGGTGAGCGCCGCCAGATCCGTGCCGGCCTGGGGCTCGGTCAGGTTCATGGTGCCGGTCCATTCGCCGGAGACCAGCTTGGGCAGGACCAGGCGCTTCTGGCGTTCATCGCCGTGCAGGGTCAGGGCCTCAATGGCCGCCTGGGTCAGCATGGGGCAGAGGCCAAAGGCCATATTGGCCGCATGAACCATCTCGAAGACGGCCAGCTCCATGGCCTTAGGCAGGCCCTGGCCGCCGTGCTCCGGGTCGGCCGACAGGCTGTTCCAGCCCTGCTGCGCGAAGGTGCGATAGGCCTCGGCGAAGCCCGGCGCGGCGGTGACCTTGCCGTCCCTGTGGCTGGCGCCCTGCTGGTCGCCGATGCGGTTCAGGGGGGCGAGCACGTCGGTGGCGAAGGCGCCGGCGGCGTCCAGCACCGCCTCGATGGTGGCCTCGTCCAGGTCCGGGAAGCTCGCCTTGGCCAGGTCCCCGTGGCCGGCGACGTTGAGAGCGAAGGCGATGTCGCGGACGGGGGCGCGGAAGGTCATGCGGGGCTCCAGTGTGGCAGGCCGCTATTTAGGCGCGATGACGTGGCGTCACCAAGGCCGAGCCGGCCAGGAGGGGACAAGCCAGCCCCTTTGCGGCTATCACGCCCCTGCGCAACCGGAGCCAGACCATGAGCGAAGTCGATGCGAGCGTCGAGCGCGCCGCCCAGGCCCTGGCCAGCGGCGCCCTGGCCATCCTGCCCACCGAGACCGTCTATGGCCTGGCCGCCGACGCCGCCGACCCCCGGGCCGTGGCCGCCCTGTTCGAGGCCAAGGGCCGGCCGCGGTTCAATCCCCTGATCGCCCATGTGGCCGACCTGGCCATGGCCGAGACCATCGGCCGGTTCGATGATCGCGCCCGGGCGCTGGCCAAGGCCTTCTGGCCCGGTCCGCTGACCCTGGTGCTGCCGCTGGCCGATCCGCAGGCCGTCTGCGACCTGGCCCGCGCCGGCCTCGACAGCGTCGCCGTCCGCGCCCCGGCCCACCCCGTGGCCCGCGCCGTGATCGCAGCGCTCGGCCGCCCCGTGGTCGCCCCCTCGGCCAACCGCTCGGGCCGACCCAGCCCGACCACCTTTTCCGACGCCCTGGAGGAGACCGGGGTCTTCGCCCTGGCCGCCCTGGACGGCGGTCCCTGCGCGGTGGGGCTGGAGTCCACCGTGGTCGCCTTGCTGGACGACCCCCGCCTGCTGCGGCCCGGCGCCGTGACCCGCGAGCAGATCGAGGCGGTGATCGGGCCCTTGGCCGAGGCGGAGGATGACGCGCGGCGCTCGCCCGGCCGCATGGCGCGCCACTACGCCCCCCAGGCGCCGGTGCGCCTGAACGTGGCCGCGCCGGAGCCGGACGAGGCCTATCTGGCCTTCGGACCCGGGGCGCCGGAGGGCCCGCGGGTGTTCAATCTCAGCCCCACCGGCGACCTGGCCGAGGCCGCCACGCACCTGTTTGCCTATCTGCGGGCCGCCGACCGCACCGCGCCGCGGGCCATCGCCGTGGCGCCGATCCCGACCCATGGCCTGGGCGAGGCCATCGCCGACCGCCTGAACCGGGCGGCGGGCTTTGTCGGCTAGGCCGTGAGGGGTTAGATTTATCCCATGACGATTTCCGTGCCCGCCGATGTCATTTCCCGCCTCAAGGCCGTGCTGGGCGACGGCGGCTGGAGCCAGGAGCCTGAACGCCTGGCGCCCAAGCTGCTGGAATGGCGCGACCGCTGGAGCGGCCAGACCCCCTTCCTCGCCCTGCCGGGCTCGACCGCCGACGTGGCCGCCGTAGTCGGGATCTGTTTCGAGGCGGGCGTGCCCATCACCCCGCAGGGGGGCAACACCGGCCTGGTGGGCGGCCAGATCCCCATGGGCGAGATCCTCCTGTCCACCGAACGCCTGCGCGCCGTCCGCGACGTGGACGCCCTGGACGACGTCATGGTGGTGGAGGCCGGCGTCACCCTGGCCGGGGCGCATGAGGCGGCGCTGGAAAAGAACCGCCGCTTCCCGCTGGACCTCGCCTCGCAGGGAACGGCGACCATTGGCGGGGTGATCTCCACCAATGCCGGCGGGACCGCGGTGCTGCGCTATGGGACCACGCGGGACCTGGTGCTGGGCCTGGAGGCCGTGCTGCCCAATGGCGAGGTGTGGAACGGCCTCAAGCGCCTGCGCAAGGACAATACCGGCTATGACCTCAAGCAGCTGCTGATCGGCGCCGAGGGCACGCTGGGCGTGGTGACCGCCGCCAGCCTGAAGCTGTTTCCCATCCTGCCGTCGCGGGCCACGGCCATGGTCGGCCTGGCCAGTCCGCGGGCGGCGCTCGACCTGCTGGCCCGGGCCAAGGAGGCGGCCGGCGGCGGGGTCGAGGCCTTCGAGCTGATCAGCCGGGTGGGCGTGGACTTCGCGCTGAAGAACATCGCCGGCCAGCGCGATCCGCTGAGCGAGCCCCATCCCTGGTACGTGCTGGTGGAGCTGGCGTCGGGCGAGCCGGGCTCGGCGGAAGCCGCGCTCGAGCGGCTATTGGCCCAGGCCCTGGAGACCGGCCTCATCGCCGACGCCGTGGTCGCCCAGACCAAGACCCAGGCCGAGGCGCTCTGGTCCCTGCGGGAAAACCAGTCCCCGGCCCAGAAGCCCGAGGGCGCCACCTGGAAGCACGACGTCTCGGTGCCGGTCAGCCGGGTGGCCGACTTCCTGGACGAGGCCGGCGCGGCCATGACCGCGTTTGCGCCGGGCTGCCGGATCTGCGCCTTCGGTCACGTGGGGGACGGCAACATCCATTATGACGTGCTGCGCCCCGATGGGGGCGACGACGCCGCCCATTCGGCGGGGCGTGACGCAGGGTCGCGGCTTGTCCACGACATTGTCGCCCGGCTCGAAGGCTCCATCTCAGCCGAGCATGGCCTGGGCGCGATGAAGACCGAAGAAGCCTTGCGCTATAAGGCCCCGGTCGAGGTGAACGCCCTGCGGGCGATCCGCGCGGCCCTTGACCCAAAGCGCATCATGAATCCCCGGGTCCACTTCTAAGGCCGCGCAACCGCCTTGGCATTGTCATCAAGAGCGGTCAAAGGACCGCGCCATGCTGTTCGTTCTTTCCCCGGCCAAGGCGCTGGACTTCTCCGCGCCGCAAAAACTGTTGCCCATGACGGCGCCGCAGTTCGATGCGGACGTGATCGAGCTGGCCAAGACCACCCGCAAGCTCACCGTCGCCGATCTCAAGCGGCTGATGTCCCTGTCGGACAACCTGGCCGAGCTGAACCGCGCCCGCTTCCAGGCCTTCGATCCCGAGAGCGAGGACGGCCTGCAGGCGGCCCTGGCCTTCAACGGCGATGTCTATTCCGGGCTTCAGGCCCGCACGCTGGCCAAGGCCGATCTGGACTGGGCGCAGGATCACCTGAGAATCCTGTCGGGGCTCTATGGCCTGCTGCGGCCCCTGGACGTGATCCAGCCTTATCGCCTGGAGATGGGGACGCGGCTGAAGACCCGGCGCGGCGCCACCCTCTATGACTTCTGGTCCGACCGGATCGCCAAGGCCCTGAACCTGGCCGGCCAGGACCATGCCGATCCGACGCTGGTGAACCTGGCCAGCCAGGAATATTTCGGCGCCGTCGACGCCCAGGCCCTGAAACTGCCGATCCTCAACATCCGCTTCCTGGAGGAAAAGGACGGCCATGCGCGGATCGTCAGCTTCTACGCCAAGAAGGCCCGGGGCCTGATGGCCCGCTACGCCATCGACAATCGGATCACCCGCGCCGATGATCTGCGGGGCTTCGACCTGGAGGGCTACGGCTTCGTGGCCGCCCAGTCCCAGCCCGGCGAATGGACCTTCAGCCGCCGGCAGCCGAGCGCCGCCGCGGCCTGACCTCAGACCTCAAGGAGCGCGCCACATGGCCGTGGATTATGGGATCGCCGGCCATGTGGCCATCGTCACCGGCTCCACCAGCGGCATCGGCCACGCCATGGCCGCGGCGCTCGCCGAACAGGGGGTCAATGTCATCCTCAACGGCCTGGGCGATCCGGCCAAGATCGAGGCTGACCGCCGGGCCCTGCAGGCGCGCACCAATGCGACCATCGCCTATCACGGCGCCGACATGACCAAGCCCGACGAGATCGCCGACCTGGTGGACTTCGCCGTGCGCGAGTTCGGCCGGCTCGACATCCTGGTCAACAATGCGGGCATCCAGCACGTCTCACCCATCGAGGACTTTCCGCCGGAGAAGTGGGACGCCCTGATCGCCATCATCCTGTCCTCGGCCTTCCACGCCACCCGGGCGGCCGTGCCGGTGATGAAGGCGCAAGGCCGCGGCCGGATCGTCAACATCGCCTCGGCCCATGGCCTGGTGGCCTCGCCGTTCAAGTCGGCCTATGTGGCGGCCAAGTTCGGGGTGGTGGGCCTGACCAAGGCGGTCGGCGTGGAGCTGGCCAAGAGCGGGGTGACCTGCAACGCCATCTGCCCGGGCTATGTGAAGACCCCCCTGGTCGAGGCCCAGATCGGCGACCAGGCCCGCTCCCGGGGCATTTCCGAAGACCGGGTGGTGGACGAGGTCATCCTCGCCGCCCAACCCAACCGGGCCTTCGTCGAATACGACCACCTGGCCGGCATGCTGCTCTATCTGGTGTCGGACATGGGCGCCTCGGCGACAGGGGCGGCGCTCTCGGTCGACGGCGGCTGGACGGCGACCTGAGGCCTTTGCGCGCCGCCACCGTCGTCACCCTCGGGCTCGTCCCGAGGGTCCATGCACGCTGCGTCCGGCCCGGCCTTCATGGATGGTCGGGTCAAGCCCGACCATGACGGGGGAAGCCGTGCGACCGCCCTCGTCCTTCGAGGCCCTGCTGGCGCAGGGCGCCTCAGGATGAGGACGGAATGAAACGCCCTCACCCGCCCCCCTCATCCTGAGGTGCGAGCAAGGCGAGCCTCGAAGGACGCACGGCCCCGCAGTTGCCGACCCTAGGGGAAAGCGCGCCATCCTCCGCCTGCAGCCGAGGGACATCGGCGTGGGAGGATCAGACATGACCGGCAAGCTCACCGCCTGCATCATCGGGGCCGGCTGTTCGGGCTTCACCACCGCCAAGCGGCTGAAGGACGAGGGGATCGATTTCGACGTCTTCGAGATGTCCGACGACATCGGCGGCACCTGGTACTTCAACAATCCCAACGGCAAGTCGGCCTGCTACGAGAGCCTGCACATCGACACCTCGAAATGGCGCCTGGCCTTCGAGGACTATCCCGTGCCGGCCGACTGGCCCGACTTCCCCCACCACGGCCAGCTGCTGGACTACTTCAAGGGCTACGTCGACCACTTCGGCCTACGCCCGCACATCACCTTCAACACCGCCGTCACCAGGGCCGCGCGCACCGACGACGGCCGCTGGGCGGTCACGCTCTCGACCGGCGAGACGAAGACCTATGACGTCCTCTTCGTCTGCAACGGCCACCACTGGGACCCGCGCTATCCGGACTATCCCGGCGCCTTCGATGGGCCGGCCTTCCACGCCCATGACTATCGCAGTCCGTTCGCGCCGGTGGACCTGAGGGGCAAGAAGGTGGTGGTGGTCGGCATGGGCAATTCGGCCATGGATATCGCCTCGGAGCTGTCTCAGAAGCCGATCGCCAAGACCCTGTGGGTGGCGGCCCGCCGGGGCGTCTGGGTGCTGCCCAAATACATGAACGGCCGCGTGGCCGACAAAGCCTCCATGCCCCACTGGATGCCGCGCAAGCTGGGCCTGCGCCTGGCGGCCAAGCGCATCCGCAAGATTGTCGGCAACATGGAGGACTATGGCCTGCCCAAGCCCGACCACGAGCCCCTGACCGCCCACCCCTCGGTCTCCGGC
>Ga0208316_1001110_pt1 | contig 17343 bp, 17 predicted proteins | sample MalvireepMed_231_FD_184240 | JGI IMG/M metagenome (GOLD analysis project Ga0208316, IMG submission 184240) | Marine viral communities from the Global Malaspina Expedition - Malaspina viral metaG DeepMed_231 (SPAdes) (version 2) | ecosystem: Environmental > Aquatic > Marine > Oceanic | place... | reverse complement strand
GCTGACGACACCGGCATTTTCATGCCCCGAAGCGCGTTCGAGGATTTCATCCGACTTCGTACCTCTGAGGATGGTTCAGATCTTGCTCCACGTCTCAATCAGATTTTTCAAACTCTCAACACCCCTCCAGAAAAACGCCTGAAAAACCTAGATGAGCAGATTGCTTCCTTCCCATATGTAAATGGCCGGTTATTCGAGGAATACCTGCCTCAAGCCAGTTTCGACCGTTCGATGCGCGAGATACTGCTTACTTGTTGCGAGTTGGATTGGGGAGCGATCAGCCCCGCTATTTTTGGCTCGCTTTTCCAAGGCATCATGGATTCGGAAATGCGCCGAAATCTGGGAGCGCATTACACCAGTGAGAAGAACATCATGAAGGTCATTGGCCCGCTCTTCATGGACGGCCTTTGGGCCGAATTTGAGCGAGTTAAATCTCAAAGGACCAAACTGAAAGCGTTTCACGAAAAACTGGGAGGTTTGAATTTTTTTGACCCGGCTTGCGGTTGCGGAAATTTCCTAGTCATTAGCTACCGTGAGCTAAGGCTGCTCGAGCTTGAGGTTATCAAGCGCCTCTACAAGTCTGATCAACAGCAACTCTCAATGGATGCGGTGGATCAGTACGTGAAGGTGGATGTTGACCAGTTCCACGGTATCGAGATCGAGGAGTGGCCAGCCCAAATTGCTCGTGTTGCGATGTGGTTGATTGATCACCAGATGAACCTCCTTGTAGGCGAAACATTTGGCCAGGCTCTCGTGCGGATCCCCTTGGTGAAATCGGCCAATGTAGTTCATGCCAATGCACTAACGCTTGACTGGAGTTCGGTTGTTTCGCCAGAACAATGCAGTTATGTTTTCGGCAACCCTCCGTTCCTCGGCCACCATCTTCAGACAGAAACTCAAAAAGCAGAAATGACTGCTTGTTATCACTACACCCCTCGGCCCGGCGTTATGGATTTCGTTACAGCCTGGTATTGTAAGGCTGCGGACTTCATCAACGGCACAAATATTTACGTTGCGTTTGTTTCTACTAACTCAATCACTCAGGGGGAGCAGGTCGGCATTCTGTGGCGTGAACTTATGCAGCGCTCACCTTTAAAGATTCATTTTGCCCACCGAACCTTCAAGTGGCGGAATGAAGCCCAGGGCGTGGCTGCCGTTTACTGCGTAATCATCGGTTTCTCCGCTCAGCCCGGTTTACCATGCCGGCTTTTTGATTATGAAACGGTTGACGGTGAGGCGCATGAGGTTCCTGTCAAGCAAATCAACGCCTACCTTGTAGATGCCCCCTGGGTTCTATTGGAAAATCGTAGCCACAATTCTTTTGGTATGCCGGAGATGAAGTATGGGAGCAAGCCAACCGATGGTGGCAATTTTTTCTTTAAAGATCATGAAAAAGACGAGTTCATTGCCGCCGAGCCCGGAGCTGAACCTTATATCAAGCCGTTCATTGGGGCTTTTGAGTACTTCAATAGTGTGCCCCGCTGGACGCTTTGGCTCGTTGATGCGGATCCTTCAGATGTCAAAAGCCTCCCTGCTGTAATGGGTCGGGTGAAAAACGTAGATATAGTCAGGAAAGCGAGTAAGGCAAAATCGACAAGGGAATATCCCTACCCAATGTTGTATCGTCAGATAGGCCAACCTACCTCGGATTATGTGCTAATCCCTCGGCATTCTTCAGAAACCAGGCGCTACATCCCTTTCGGCTTTTTCAGCAAAGATGTGATTGTCGGGGATAGCTGTTTTGCACTGCCAAATGCCAACCTTTTCCATTTCGGGGTAATTCAATCAACCATGCACATGGCATGGGTTAGAACGACGTGTGGCCGCATTAAAAGCGACTATCGGTACTCCAAAGATATCGTTTACAACAACTACCCATGGCCCATGGATGCCACAGCTAAGCACAAAGAGGCCATTACTGAAGCAGCACAAGGCATTCTCGATGCTAGAGCGCAGTATAAAGACTCCTCATTGGCCGATCTCTACGATCCATTGAGCATGCCAGCAGGCCTTGTAAGAGCACACCAGCAACTCGACAAGGCCGTAGATGCCGCATATGTACCTAGTGGCGGTAAGCGCACTTGGAGCAGTGAGGCAGACCGTGTTGCTTTCCTTTTTGAGCAACACATGAGGATTACCTCACTCCTACCGTCGGAAAAACCGAAAGGGCGCAAGCGGAAAGCCAAATAGAGGCGTGGATTTTACGTTGTTTACCAAGATTTTAAGTAGTTAAGGAGCGGTACGTGAAGCATTTCCAGTATTTGGTACTGGCTCTCACGCTGCTCAGCGGGTCTGCGCCTGTGGTGGCGGAGATAATCAAGAAAACGTCGTCGGGCATCTGCCACCCGCCCCAAAGCACCTACTACGACCGAACCCAGAATTTTAGCGCATTTCATTCTGTCGAAGCCTGCATTTCCAGTGGTGGTCATTTGCCCAAACTGTCAATGGCCATTTATTTTGACCCACCTTTGGCCAATAAAATTGACCCACCTTTCATAGTCTAGCTTGTGGATTTCTGCTTCAGTCGATAGCTTTCCCCTCCCAGCATAAAGATGTGTGAGTGATGGATGATCCGATCAATGATCGGCACCGCCACGTTGTCGTCGTGGAAGAACTCACCCCAGCTGGTGAAGTCCTTGTTGGTGGTCAGGATGATGGACCGGTATTCGTACAGGCTGTTGATCAGTTGGAACAGGTTGTAGCGGGCCTGCCGAGTCATGGGCAGGTAGCCCAGTTCATCGATGATCAGCAGGTCGTATTTGGCCAATGCGCTGACCCGCTTTTTCAGCTCGCCCTTCATCTCGGCCAGCTCTAGCTCTTCCACCAGATCCAGGGCGTTGCGGAACAGCACTCGATAGCCAGCCTCCACGGCTTTGTAGCCAATGCCGATGGCCAGGTGAGTCTTGCCCACGCCTGGAGGTCCAATGAACACTAGGTTGTTTCGGTCGTCGATGAACTGGAAGTCCAGCAAGGCATTGACCTGACGTTTGGTAATGGTGGTCTGGTGCCGGTAATCGAAGCCCTCCAGGCGCTTCTCGGCAGGGAACGCGGCCATCTTCTGGTTCCGGCGGATACGCTTGTCCTGGCGCTGGATCAGTTCGTGTTCGGCAAGCCGGTCCGCGAAGCTCAGGTAGGACATCTCGTTGGCTTCAGCCTCGGCCAGCAGGTTGGTCAGTTCGTCGGCGGTCGCGCTCAGGCGCAGACTGCGGTAACGGGACACGGTCTGTTCAAGCTGGCTCATGGGTCACCCCCTGGCCACTGGAGTGGCCAATACGGCGATAAGCACTTAAGTCCAGTGCCTTTTTAGGTTCTGGTAGAGGTTCCGGCTGCCGTTCCCGGAGGACGGCGGCCTGGGCCGCTTCAAGGTAGCTTTGTAGCCGTGTGGCGGTCATGCCGGGACGCTCTGCCAGAGTCGTGAGCAACACCGGATCCACCGGTGCATGGCGCTTGAGCAGGTCACGGGTAGCCACCAACTGATCCTTGTAGATCTTGGGCTCGGAACGCTTGAGCTGCTGGCACAACCGTTGCCCGATTTCGCTACCGATCATCTCATTGATCTTGCTCTCAAGGGTGGTCACCCGCTGGGCATGATCGCGGTAGTGATGGGTGTTCTTGATCACCTTGCCCTTGTCGGAACACAGCGCATGGCTGGCGATGACGTCGCCTGTGTTCAGGTCGCTGATGTGGAGTTGGCCGCCGGACTCCAGAACGCCCACCCGGGCCTGTTGCCAGGCCATGGGCACGGAGTACTTGTTGGCCTTCCAGGCGATCAGGCCGGTCTTGTCCGTCCGCCGTGTCTCGCTGGCTACAGGCTGCACGCAGGCCGGTGACAGGTAAGCCGCCAGGTGTTCTCGCTCATCCCGTTCGAACCGCTGCCGGGGCGGTTCACCGGTGGTGCCGTGGATGCGGACGTTGGCCACGCTCTCAACCCAGTCCTGCACGTGCTGGTGCACGTGTTCCTGATCCTGGAAGTCTTCACCGTAGAGGCAATCCTGCTTGACGTACTTTACGCCGGCTTCCACCTTACCCTTGCTCTCCGGGTCGTAGCCTTCGCAGGCATGGATCCGGAACCCGGCCGTGGTGGCATATTGATGGAACCGTTGGTTGAGCGTCAGTTCCCGATACTGCTCGTTGATCACTACCAGCTTGGTCTGATCGTAGACGCACTCCTCCGGCAGCCCACCAAAGTACCGCAGGGCTTCGTCGTGCAGTTGGATAAACGTCTGAGTATCCAGCGGGCGGAAGGCCAGGCCCACGTACATCAACCGAGAGTAGGACAGTACGAACACCACAAAATGCAGCGTGCGTTCTTCACCACCAATCAGCACGCCGCGCAACTCACCGGGGTCCACCTGGCACTGAACACCCGGCACATCGTCCAGAATGGGTTCGTAGTAGCGCATCTGGGCCGAGGCCACTTCCTCCTTGAGCGTCCGCACGTAGCGGCGAATGGAGCGGTCCGAGGCCGGCAACTCACCAACCTTCGCTTGCAGCTTGCGGGCAATCTTGACGGCGCTGAGCTTGGGAAACTTCTTGAGCAAATGCACCAGGTAATCCCGGTGATCGTCGAGGCGCTTCGTGCGTGAGGGGTCTTCAATCTGTTCCGAAATCGCATTCTCATCCATCCGCAGATACTTGCGAACGGTATTGCGGGACAACCCCAGTTCCTGACTGATGGCGCGGATCGACAATCCTTTGCCGTTATCGTGCAGTGCCTTGATCTTGTGTATCACAACCCACTCCTTCACTGACATGCCCCCGGCCACCGATAAAAGCGGGGGACAGTAGCTGGTTCTATGGCCTGACGGCCACTCGGAGGTGGGTCAAAATTAATGGCCAGTAGTGGGTCACTTTAATTGGCCACTAACAGCCCAAACAATTGGCCGCCCAATACTTACCGCAGCCGCGTCTGGATCATGTGGATTCGTATGAACGATCGGGATTCGGTCATGGCTGGGATGATGCTGATGGCGACTGCCAAAACAGTCGCGCCGAAGCGTTGATTGCCACATCCACCACGACGGTGCGATTTGCGACAGATAAACGTTGTCGCGTGGTCTCAGGCCGATGGATCAGCCCGTTCACGGCCACCGTGATACAGAATAGTGGGGACATCGATATTGACCATGTCGTACCTTTGAAGTGAGCTTGGGATCGCGGCGCCAACGAGTGGACCTTAGAAAAGCGCGAACAATTCGCAAACGATCTAGTCAATCTCTGGCCCGTAGAGTTAGGCCTTAACAGAAGCAAAGGTGCACAGCCCCCGAATGAATGGCTGCCCCCGGCCGGCCATTGCGGTTACGTGGCGAGGTTTGTTCGCATTGTGCGCAAGTACGACCTTAAGCCATCTAAATCGGAAGCTCGATGGTTGAAATCGTTCCTGGAGCGCTGCCGCAGTTGATCACTTCACCCGCGAAACTAATGGCCTGGCATTGGTTCTCACTGAGAGGATGAAAGTGGTGACAAAAAAACTGTTTAATGAACAGGAGTTGCTGGAAGGCATAGATGCAGAAATGGCTCACGCGGATGAGTTGGCCAACCCCTAATCCGGAAGATTTCGCCATTGGGACGTTCCAATGGTTCGCTCAAACGCTATGGGCGTCCAACGGATCCGATGTGGGACGATTAATTTGACTCCGTCGAGGGTGTTTCAGATGACTTTGCGAATGACCGGAAGCAGCCATCTGGGGCGAACCGATAGCAACTACCGCCGAATGGTCGGTGACGGAATTACTAGAATCATATTTAACTTGGGCTGGAGTCTCGGCCAACCCCACTGTTTTTTTCGACCGCGTGCCTTTTCAAGCCTTCACTGGCTGAGAAACGTCCAGCAACTGCGTCAAATGTTCGAGATTCCTGTTTGTGGTTATCGAACATTGCATCAGTTCCACGTATCGCCTCGCGAGTTCGTTGAATTCGACCTCGTATTCTCCGATTAATGATTCCAAATCGCTCATTCGCTGCGCCAATTTGGCCACATACTCTTCTAATACGTCTATGGATTTCTGAACCTCGATCTGATGAGACTCTGAGTTTCGATGATAGGCCTTCAATAAATTGAATAATTTGGTTTCTAACTCTGTCATTCCATTTACCTTTATTATTTTTCTTATCTCTTAAAAAAACACTTTCATATACGTCGAAGGTTTTTCTGTTTATGACTGGCTCATTTATGATCTCTTGAACTTCATTCTTATATAAAGGTATTGCTGCCCTCTCAATCGTATTAAGCAAATACCGTTCAAGGCTAGAACTGAAATTTAATGTTGGCGTTTCTGCTGGGTTTTCGTATCGCTCCTTATTATAAGTAGCTCTCTTAACAACCCACTTCTCAAGATTTCGACGAGCTAAACAAGCCGGAGTGATAATAGGCCCAAAATCTCCAGCAGCCCACTTCTCTTCTGATTTTCTAGATAGACACACTTCCTGCCAGTCAAAACCCTCATCAAAATACTTTCCTTTTAAACGCAGTTTAATACCCTTCTTATACTCTATTGAAACATATTTTTTTGAAGTTCGACTGATTTTAAACTGATCTCCTAAAAACTCGATTAAAGACTCCCTGTCAGTGATCCTCCCATTCTCAACAGACATTTCCACCAGTTTGGAGAGATACTCTCGAAAGGAATTTCGACCCAATTCGCCTTTCCGACCAAACTCTCTTTCTAATTGCACTAGACGTGCCCTGGCGGGATCATCAGGTCTGGCCCAGTTCTGTTCATGATTCCAAGCGTCTCTAAGGCAGTCATAGAATTTGTTCCAGCCCGGAGGAGCAATATTCAAGCTCTTACCGGTGCTTAGCTCAACACGAGGAACAATCATATGTAGTTCAACATTCCCACAGTGAACGTGCCTAACCCAAAGGATATTTACGTTCGATTTTTTTAGTCCGGCAAAGGCCAGCTCTTCAAAATCATCCATCAGCGTCTGTTGCTGTTCCTCAGTAGGATAATCATCACGGTGAAAAGCGATTACACCGGACGTATATTTATGTTTAAATTCCAGACTGTCGATCAGTGATTTGGTAAGTTCGGGGTTTCCTCTCAACACCTCAGGCGCCGGATCACGCTTCATATGGCTGTAAGCCCCTGGTCGACCTGTACTAACAGTAACTTCCTCAGATACACAGTAATCAACTGGCCCTGCGCCCTTTCCTCTACCTCTGTTGAAAAATTTAATATGCAAACCTAACCCTCTCTGCCATCAACAGGCTAAATTGTCGCTCTAAGGCAATTAGGTGAGCCAAGACTTGTTCCGCCTCGGCAGATTCTTTGTACGTATTACACCAACGTCCAATTTGATTCAGATTGCTGCCAATTTTGTTAATCTCAGCAAGCAAAAGCGGGTCTACACTGTAGATATCACGTTTCCTTCTGATGATCGGCGCCCTACCCTCCATCTCGGATCCGACAGAGGCCCTAATATAATCTGATAGGTTCAATCCTCTTTCTTCTGCTGCGGACCTCCAATTTATCTTTTCTTGTTCTGAGACTTTTAAAGTGAGTAACTTGTTTCTATCGTTCATAGGCTTCACCTCGAAATTCGCCGAAGGCGGACCTCCTTTGGGGCCCCGCAGCGCGGGGTGGGGATCAAAGGGGCAACGCCCTTTTGCAAGCCCCGATATTACGCGAAGCGTATATATCGGGTAGGCTTGCTTATTGTTATAAGTCCATAGTACCAAATTATATTTAATTTCGAGTTTACATCTATATAAAGCAAAAAACCCGCTTTCGCGGGTTTTGAAATTATTAAGCAGCCTTCAAATTTGGAGGTGACTCGAATGATCGAAACACTCTCTCCTGGAGTTCGGAATAATCTGGCGCATCCTTTACGATATATTTTCCGTAATGCTTAAAAAGCATCGCTGTTGATGAATGTCCCAACTGTGCAGCGATCCAAGCTAGGGGCGCACCCTGAGTTAGCATCTGACTCGCAAAAGTATGCCTGGTATTATTTGGACCACGATATTTCACACCAGCACGTTCTAATAGTGGCTTAAAAAAATACTTCGCATAATGCGATTCGTTTGCAATAGGCTTACCGGTATTAGAGTTTATAAAAACAAGTCTTAATTTTTCTTTAACCTGAGTTTTGTTATCCTCAAGAATAACGCTATAGGACTTAGGTTTCTGAGAATAATTAAGATCATTCAGTTTTATAAGAAGATCAACAGATTTTTCTGTAATCTTAATTATTCGTTTACTTTTTCTATTCTTTGGGGTTTTTAACTTCCCTTGTACCTTAGCGCGAACAACATGAATTTCCCGGCTCTTGAGGTTAATATCCTCCCAGGCCAGACCTAGCAATTCACTTATTCTCAAACCGGTATATAGTCCTAGCTTGAACAATGCTATCTCAGAGCAGAAATCTGGGCATGCGTTATTGATTGCCGAAATTTCGTCGCAGTTAAAGGGATCCGGCTCTCGAGTCAACGTGGTTAAGTTCTGAATCCCTGTCGTCGGATTCTTTTCGAGTAGCCCATCCTCAACAACATCATCAAAAACGCCACGCAGAATAATGAGATACTCATTGATGGTCTTGTTGGAATAGCCATGTTTATCTAAGTACGAGAGGAAGGTTTTGACATCTCTCTTACGCACGGTTTCTGGCTTGGCTCGCTTGAAATATTGATCAATCAGTCGCGCTTTGGCTCGGTAGTTTGTGTAAGTCGAATGGGCGACCATACGACGTTTATTGTCCAGCCAACTAGCGATGTATTGACCGATATAAGATCCTGAAAACTTTTGTTTCCGCTTACGCGCTTTAACTCGATTTACTTCATATTTCACAGCCTATCTCCTGGTTTCAGGACTTATTTTAGGCTGTGAAATATTTTCGTCAAACTTTTTTTCGTTATATAACAGCAACTTACAACTACACGGTTTATTTTTTTGAAGTTAGCTGCCTGAAAGTCAAAGAAAATATTTTTTACACTGTTGAGTACTCTGTGCGAACGAAATCTTACTCATTTGCTTAAGTTTTGTAGCGAGTGAGGAGGGTTTTCCGTATCGAGTGAAAGTAATACCTGTAGTTGAGTGCCCAAGGATCTCCGCAGCAATACGCTCATCTATTCCGGCCTGTTTGAGCTCGTTGGCGATCGTATGTCTGAAGCTGTAAGCCGTCGGTCGTCCCTTCGAATCCCATCCCAGCCTTTTACTGAGAAAACGATTGAAACGTTGGGTAAAGTTGCGCGACCAGTCGTTATTCTTCCCGGTTGGAGTACAACGGAAGAGCTGTGCCCGCTTCAATCGCTTTTGCTGTTTCAAATAGCCCAAAAACCCTAGGTCAATCAGTTCGGGGTGCAGCGGGACTTCCCTCTTCGCAGATGCTGTTTTTAATCTCTGCTGAGGACCCTGATCAGTAATATCAATAAACCAGAGTTCGTGTTGCGCTGAGTATTTAACGTCAGATACCCTCAACTGACACGCCTCCGAAGGTCGCAGGCCGCTGTATAAGAGTAAAAGCGGTAGCCACTGATCCTCTGCCGACCCTCTGGCAGAAAATGATTTGTGAGAAAATAGCTCAGAAAGCTGCTCTGAGGTCCAGACGCTTCGTTGTTCGTGTGCTGCCCTACTGTCGGTTTCAATAAGCCTGATGCTTTCGAATGGATTGTCAGAGGCATATTTCATTCTCTTGCACCAACCCAAGAACTGGCTGGCAACCGCAAGGTACTCTTTCACGGTCTTAGGGCTCCAGTCGCGCTCAAGCAGCTCCTCCTGGTAGTCGATAGCATCGGTGGGCTTCAGGTAACGAACGTTGCGATCACCGACAAAGGCTACCAAAGGCACCAATCTCGTTTTCAATTGGCGTTGATAGCTTGCGGTCACACGAGATCGCTTCTTGAAACTTACGAAGTCCTTAGCTAAGGCTCCTGCATCTTTATACCGCTTGACTGCAACTGGGGCTTTAGAGCTCCTCTTGGGGGGGCTAGCTGGGTTCTGAACGTCTGCGGGGGCAAAGGCCAGACTGACAGGCTTGTTCAGGCTCAATTCTTCTAGGCTTTGACGAGCCCGGGCAACTGCGTTTTGGAAGGTAGAGAGGGATTCGAAGGTTGAATCAGAGTCAAACAGCTCGACCAGAGCGGACGACACACGAAGATTCCGCTTGATTGCTGTCTTGCGATCTTTGGTTCGAAGGGAGATTTTGACTGAATGAGGGAACCCGGCCGCCCTCCACTTGTGAGGAAGGGCAACTCGAGTGTAGTACGTAGAAAAACTGCTTCGTTCAAGGTACATTGTTCCACCAGTTTGTACTAGTGCGAAAATCTACCCTTAAAACAGCCTAAGCTATTGTTTTTCCACGTTATATTGGCGGAGAGAGAGGGATTCGAACCCTCGATACGCTATTAACGTATACACACTTTCCAGGCGTGCGCCTTCAGCCACTCGGCCACCTCTCCAATAAACTGTTTCAAATCAGCGATGTCGTCGCTCATTTGAGGGCGCAAACTTTAATGGTTTTGGCGGCGTTTGGCAACTCCATGTTTTGAATTCATCAAAAAAATTTTCCGAAGGGACTTACGACGGCCTCGGACATAACAAACCCCGGATCCATGACGTATCCTTTCAGGAAACCCGCTCAACACGTCCAGGAGAATGACCATGCTGATGAAAGCTGACCAATCCACCCTGTTGCTCATTGATGTCCAGGAACGGCTGATGCCTGCCATTAGCGAAGGCGATGCGGTTGCTGAGCGTTGCATTACGCTGGCAACCATCGCCGGACTGCTTGGCGTTCCTGCGATTGCAACCGAGCAGCTACCTGAAAAGCTTGGGCCGAATCTTGAAGGCGTTAAGGAGCTCTGCTCCACAACCCTGGCGAAAACCCATTTCGACGCCTGCCCGGACGGGCTCATCGATGAATTGCCAGAAGGCCGGCAACATATTGTCATCGGAGGCTGCGAAACCCACGTATGTATGCTGCAAACCGCCCTGAGCCTCCTGGATGCCGGCTACAAGGTATGGGTGGTGGCCGACGCCACCGGGTCCCGTAGCGAACTCGATCGGGACGTTGCCCTGGATCGACTGCACCAGAGCGGCGCTCGCATTGTTACCACTGAAATGGTGGCTTTCGAGTGGATGGTTCACTGCAAGCACCCACACTTCCGGGACATTCAGGCTCTGATAAAGTGAATGACAGAAGGTAGACACGTTATGCTCAACATGGATTTTTCCCAGCGCGTTGTTATTCGTACCCACGAACAGCGCTGGGTCCCCAGCCCCGCCGCAGGCGTTGAGCGCAAGCCACTGGCCCGAGAGGAAGCCGAGCGGGGCCACGCTACCAGCGTTGTACGCTATAAGCCCGGCTCTTCCTTTTCTACCCACGAACACCCTCTGGGTGAAGAGATTCTGGTGCTTGAAGGCGTTTTTTCCGACGAGACCGGCCACTATCCGGCCGGCACCTACATCCGGAATCCTCCGGGCAGCAGTCATGCACCGTTCAGCGAAGAGGGCTGCACCCTGCTGGTCAAACTCCATCAGTTCGACCCGAGAGATACCGCGACGGTTCGAATCGATACCAATGCCGGCCACTGGCTGCCCGGCATTGGCGGTTTACAGGTTATGCCGTTGCACGAATTCGAGCATGAGCACGTTGCCCTGGTGAAGTGGCCACCCAACGAGACCTTTCAGCCACATCGTCACTTTGGTGGAGAAGAGATTTTTGTGCTGTCCGGCGAATTCTGTGATGAACACGGCCGTTATCCCGCCGGGAGCTGGATTCGCAGCCCGCATCTGAGCCAACACCATCCGTTCGTAGAGCATGAAACGGTCATCTGGGTAAAAACCGGTCACTTACCGGTCAATCATTCTCCTGAAACGTAAAAAGGGCCCCAATCGGGGCCCAAGAGAGCGTGCAACGCTGCTAGCTAGAGATGATAGTCAGGACGCGTAACGCCCTTGCCACCCGGCGCCACCCAGCAATTCATCACTGGCCCGCTCATGGCCATTCCCCGTGAGATGCAACTCACCTGCTGGCACCGCGAAGACGTGGTAGGCCTCAGGACCAAACGGATCAAGAGCGGTATCGATGTATTGGAACCGATCCGGAACCGGCTCACCCGACATTGCCACCCGGAACTGCCGTTCCACAGTGGGCGTGGTTACATTCAATGGCTGCTGTACCCAAAGGAAGACCGCTTTATGCGGCACCAGATACTCGCAGCGCACCACTTCATAACCCTCTCTCAAGGTCAGGGTGGTAGGCTCTTTACCAGGTTCGAGTCTGAACTTGTGAATCGTTTTCATAGCTGCGCTCCTCTGGATACTGCGGAATACAATTCCATAATGGAGCAGCGCAAGCTTCGATAAAATAAGTTTTCTTAAGCAAAAAACATCGTATTTTTCGCAGATCTAACAGCTTGAAGCCTAGCGTTCAAAGACCCCCTGACGAGCCTCACAGATTGCCCGCACTCCCTCATGGGCCAGCTTGCGGCTTCGGGTGACTGCAAACAGCTGGTCTGTCACTTCATCGAGCGAAGCAATCAAAGCCACCTGATACTGCCGGCACACCTCATCCTGAATCATCGTAGGGGCCGCGAATACACCAAGTCCCTCCCGACCAAACACCTTGATAAGGGCGCTGTCATCGACTCGGGCAACCAGGTTCATTCGGACATTATTGAGATTGAACCAGTGCATCAGTTTCTCGAAATACGGCGCATCGGTAGCGTTCGCCAGTAACGGCTGGTGATTGAGCGAGTGAGGAAAGCCGGTTTTGAGCTGCTCCGCCAGTTCGGGTGCAGCAAACAGACTGATGGTAGACCGGGATAGCGGATGAACCGCGAAACGTTCAGGAGATTCTGCCTGGGGCATTCTATCGGTCAGTACCACGTCCAGCTCCTTCCGCTTGAGGCTGAGAAGAAGATCTTCCGTCCGGCCGGTCCGGCATTCCAGTTGCACGGGCCGGTTCAGCTTCATCGCCGGGTGAAGGAGGTAATAGGCGATCAGTTTGTGGATAGACGCCGATATGCCCGCAGACAAGGAAAGCGGCCTGTGTTCAGGCCCCGCCCTCAGGGTTTCAGACAACTGACCGGTCAGCTCGAAGATCTCATCGGCATAACTGCGAACCATATGGCCGAGCTCTGTGAGTACCAGTTGCCGGCGCTCGCGGCTGAATAACCGGCCGCCCACCGCGCCTTCAAAGGTCGCAAGCTGACCACTGAGGGTCTGGGGTGCCAGGTCGAGTACCTCGCTGGCTCGGGCAATAGAGCCTTCGCGGCTAATAACCCAGAAATAATAGAGATGTCGGAGGTTCAGATTCTCCACATCGGTCCCCTACTCCGCATTGAAAAGTTCCCGGCTATTTTTTGCGATAGATGATGCCAGGGTGACACTGGACCATTTCGTAGAGATTGGGAAGCCCGTTCAAAGACTCAGAAGCACCAAGAATTAGATAGCCTCCGGGGTTCAGAGCACCATGCAGCCGGGTAAGAATGTCCTTTTTCAGTTCCGCTGAGAAATAGATCAGCACATTCCGGCACATGATGATGTCGAACTTGCCAAGCATGTATCGATCCAGCAGGTTCAATTCCTTGAATTCCACCATGGACTTGATTTGCGGTCGAATCTGCCAACCACCGTTGGCCGAGGGGGTAAAAAAGTGCTTTTGACGCTCCGGCGACAGCCCGCGGCCGATGGCGATCATTTCATACTCGCCTCTGCGGGCAACCTCCAGCACGCTTTTGGAAATGTCCGTTGCCGTGATTTTTACATCCCGCAGCTTACCCGGCCGGGTGCGGCGGAATTCGTCAATTACCATGGCTACGGAGTATGGCTCCTGGCCAGTAGAACAGGCGGAAGACCAGATTCTTAACGGCTGGAGTGAATTGCGCTCGGCAAACTCTGGCAAGAGCTTTTCCTGCAGAATCCGGAACGGATGGTTGTCCCTGAACCAAAGTGTCTCGTTGGTCGTCATCGCGTCGATGACCACCTCGCGCAAGCCTGCCCTTCCAGGCCTCTTTAATCGTTCCAGAAGCTCTCCAAGGGAATTCAGGCTGTTTTCTTCGAGAATGCGCCGAAGCCTGCTCTTTACAAGATACTGTTTGTTATCACCCAGCAGGATGCCGCACGCATCCTGCAGGAACTTTTTAAAGGCTTCGTATTCCTGGGGCGTTATGTCCGCTTTCATTGGATCTCTTCGTGGGTGAAACCATCAGCCGAGCATCAGTGCTGATCAATAATTTCCATTACTCGCTCGGCCAGCTCATCCGGGCTGAATTTCGCCATGAAATCGTCTGCGCCCACTTTCTGCACCATCGCCCGGTTGAAGACACCGCTCAGCGAGGTGTGCAGCATTACATACATTTCTTTCAGAGCCGCATCTTCTTTGATTCTGGTAACGAGGGTGTAGCCGTCCATTTCCGGCATCTCAACATCAGAGATAATCAGAGACAGGTGGTCGTTCGCTTTCGACCCGTCCTGAGTAAGCTCTCTGAGATACTGTAGCGCTTGCTTGCCATCATTTTTGGTAACCACTTCCATTCCGATGGCGGTCAGGCAACGCTCGATCTGCCTGCGAGCCACGGAAGAATCATCCACAACCAGCACGGGCAAATGACCCGGAACGCGTTCCGCACTTCGGCTCACCAGCTCTTCCGTCACATCTTCCCTGAGCGGAGAAACTTCTGCAAGAATCTTTTCTACATCTATGATTTCTACAAGTTTATCGTCAATCTTCGTAACCGCTGTCAGGTAGACATCCTTCCCTGCGCCCTTCGGCGGAGGCAAGATATCTTCCCAGTTCATATTCATAATCCGGTCTACGCCCGTTACCAGAAAGCCCTGGGTTTTACGGTTGTACTCGGTGATGATCACGAAACTGGTAGACAACTGCTCTTGCGGAATACCCGGCAGACCGATCGACATACTCAAATCAATAATGGGAATGGTCTCACCACGAATGTGGGAGACGCCTCTGACGACGCTCCGGCTATTGGGAATCGACGACAGTTTCGGGCACTGAAGAACTTCCTTAATCTTGAATACGTTGATGCCGTACAACTGCCGCCCCCGTAAACGGAACAGCAATAGCTCAAGCCGGTTCTGACCGACTAGCTGGGTGCGCTGGTTAACGCTGTCTAATACCCCTGCCATGATGCTTTACTCCTGGCGTGCCTATACCGGCATCAATATTGCTTTGACCTTTGCAAGGTGTTTTCAGGCCTGTCCAAGACAAATCTTTGACGCCTGCAAACCTGTTAAGGGTTAACGGCCCGACAACCCGAATCCTTAACGTGTTTCGACAAAATCCACAGATACAGACAGCATAGGACAAACCGGTGCGTATGCGAATCATCTTTTTGGCTGCATTGTGTCTATCACTGAGCCCAATCACTCTGTCTTCGGAGAGAACCAGTGCTGAAGCCATCCGTGACGCTGCCCAGACGTTCCTGGCAGAGTGGTCCAGAACCCTTGCTGCCGAGGGCTACACGAGCCGCTACGAAGTTGGCGCTATCGACAGCCGCATCGCCCTTGCTGCCTGCAACAAGGGGCTGAATGCCGAGTTTGCGGGCGATCCGCTACAGACCACCAGCCCGTCGGTCCTGGTTTCCTGCAGTGGTGAGCGCCCCTGGAGAATGTACGTTACCACCAGCGTCGAGGTTCACGGCCCTGCCCTGATAGCAGCCCGTCCTCTGGCACGTGGCGAACGCCTGACGCCGGACCTGGTCACCCTAAATTCGGTGCAGATCAATGCCAGTCGTCGCGGCGTACTCACCCGCAAAGAGTCCGTTTCAGGCATGATGATGCGCCGCCCGGTGAACGCCGGCACGGTAATGACCCCGGATCTCCTTGAAGCTCCCAACGCGATTGAGCGGGGTGACCATGTTATTATCACCGCGCGCTCAAGCTCATTCTCGGTATCATCTCGCGGTAAGGCACTGGCGAGCGCGGGCGTTGGAGAACAGGTACTGGTGGAAAATCTCCGCTCGTCCCGGACAGTCAAAGCTCGTGCCGTTGGCCCCGGGCGGGTCGAAATTCCGATGTAAGGCGGCAAACAGCAAGAGCGGCAAATGTTTTCCGTTTTGTAACTAAAGTATGGCGCGGATTTGCCGTTAAGCAGATATAAACCCGAATACGCCACTTTCTTGTGGCCCCAGGCAAGCAGGTATTGATATGTCAGTTGACTTAAATGGAATTGGCCCCGGCCAGGTCAACACCACGCGCACCACGGCCGACAAAGCCTCAGGCAATCAAACGTCACAGGCGCCCTCAGGCGAGCAAGCCAAGGCCCAGAGCCCCGCTGCCCGTGGCGAAAACGTGAACCTGAGCAATCAGGCGAAAAACCTGAAGCAACTTGAGCAGAAGCTGGGGGACTACCCCGAAATGGACGATGATCGCATCGAACAGATTCGTTCTGCTCTTGAGAACGGCACCTACAAGGTAGATGCCCAGAAACTGGCCCAGAAAATGCTTGAGATGGATAAAAGCATTTTCGGGTGAGTAAAGCATGACTGCACATGAACAGTTGAAAGCGATTCTTCAGGAAGATATCCGCCAGCTTGAGTCGCTGGCGGAAGTACTCCACCAGGAAAAATCCGTGCTCTCCTCTGCGGATATCCAACCCCTCCAGGAAATGACCAGCCGGAAAAAACAGATTCTTGAAGGCATACGCGACCGCGCCAAAAAGAAGATTCACCTGCTGGTGAATATGGGCTACAAGCCCAATGCCGGAGAGCCATCACGCTTCATTCGCGCCGCTGGTATGGATGAGCTGCATCAACTCTGGAAAGAAGCCGACACTCGTTTGCGCGAATGCCAGGCCGTGAATCAGAACAACGGCCGAATTCTTGGCCACCTGCAAAAGCGCCTGTCACGCCTTACCGACATCTTCCGAGGTGCTTCCGCCCAGCAGAAGCTCTATGGTGCCAAAGGCCAGCAGACCAACGTCTCAAGCACCAATATTCTGGCCAGCGCCTGATACACCCATCGCTCACAGACAACGAAATGCCCGGAGATCTTCCGGGCATTTTTCGTTTCAGGGCAAGGTCTTCAACGCGTATAGATGGTCATCTGGGAATCCGGGTGAAAGCGGATATCGCGAATGCTGACATTGCCCATGGGTGGAGTCTGGCCGCCCATCACGCGAATATTATCCATCCGGATTTCCTCGATACGCTCGGGAAATGCCAGCCTCAGGCCTCCGTCTTCCTGTAGCGAGTAGCGAGGCTCTGAGTCCCGGTAATGCACACCCGTAATTGTAAGGTCTGAATCCAGAAAACTGAGCACCGGCACGAATACATTTGCCGCCAGTCTGATCCCTTCCACCACATCGACATCGGGAGATTCTCCTGAGAGATCGTCCCGGGCGCTGGCGGGCATGGAAGACACGGCCTCCAGACGCTCC
>Ga0208316_1001105_pt1 | contig 17387 bp, 16 predicted proteins | sample MalvireepMed_231_FD_184240 | JGI IMG/M metagenome (GOLD analysis project Ga0208316, IMG submission 184240) | Marine viral communities from the Global Malaspina Expedition - Malaspina viral metaG DeepMed_231 (SPAdes) (version 2) | ecosystem: Environmental > Aquatic > Marine > Oceanic | place... | reverse complement strand
AACAATGTTCAATGTAGACTTGCTCATGGCGTATCTCCTACTGTTGGTTGTGATCGTCGTGGTGATCAACCAACAGGATACGCCACCTGTTTACCTCAATGCCATACACCAGAAATCAGCATAACTCCGGCCTAGGTCGTGCTTTTGCAGTTTTGCATTCAGTCGCAGATAGCTTTTGACGGCTGGAGACACGCGCTGGCTTTTGAGCTGGCTGCCCCACATGGCGCGGGCGCCGACGGCGATAAGCAGTAGGGCCAGCAGCCAGAGTGGCAGATTGCCGAGGCCCTGGCGTTCCAGCCAGTCGCTTAAATCTTCGGTGCGGATGTTGCCTTCGTTGTCGTAGATGCTGAGCGTCCAGCCGAACTCCAGTGCGTCCAGTGCGGTGCGCACAGACTGGTAACCTGGGATCTCGGCCAGGCGCATGCGTACGCGGGTGTCTGTGTCGAGTTCGGATCGTGCCTCACTGCTCAGCGTCGACAGCCATGCATCCATTCCTAGCAGGATGCGTTGGGGGGCGATATAAGCGGTCGGATCCAGGCGATGCCAGCCGGTGTCTGGGTACCAGGCTTCTACCCAGGCGTGGGCGTTGTATTCGTAGACAGACCAGTGCCCGGTCAGGGCGTTGTGCTGACCTCCCTGGTAACCGGTCACAATCCGTGTGGGAATCCCCGCTGCGCGCAGCATGAATGCCATGGCGCCGGCGTAGTGCTCGCAGTAGCCTTGCCGCGTATTAAACAGGAAGTCATCAACGCTGTGCTCAATGTTGATGGGTGGTGTCAGCGTGTAAAAGTATTCCTGCTCGTTGAAGAGACGTAATACTGCTTGTGTAAAGGCGTGGTCATCTGCATGCTGGCTGCGTAGCGCGTTGACCCATTGGCGTGTCTGGGGGTTGCTGCCCTCTGGCAGGGCCAGATTGCGCTCCCTTGTGCGTCGGTCAAGTTGCTGCTCGGGTGACGGCGTAATAGAGGTGACGGGGTAGCGCAAGCGCTGGCGGATCTGGTTATTGGAAACCAGCACACCTCGTTCGTCACGGTAGGCCTGGGGCAACATTGTATATGCCTGATGCAGTCCATAAAGCCAGAACTGCCTTGTTGGCTCAAGTGCCACCAGATACTGAAGCCGATCCTGTACTGCCACATCACCAGGTATGGGATCCAGCGTCAATTGCAATGGCATGTGCCGTGACCAGGTTCGCCCGTCAAAGTCCTCCAGAACCAGACCCCGCCAGTAAAGGTCAGGCGCTTCCAGTTGTTCGCTGGCTTCACTCTCGGTAAACCGCACGCGCATGACCAGATCACGATCGTTCACCAAATCGCTGACGTCGCCAGGCGTCATGGTTTCACTGACGCCGGTGGCTGCGCTGTTGACTGAGCTGCGGTCAGACCAGCGGGCGCCAGCGGCGATCAACAATACCAGCAAGACCGCAAAGATCGGCGCGGCCAGCATCAGCTGGCGCAGCGCATTGCCGAGCTGGACCATGCTGCCGGCATCCCGGTTTGTGTGCATGCGCATCAACAGCAGCAGGCTCAATCCCAGGTAGTAGACGGCCACCAGCCAGCTGTCGGCATAGGTCATGGCGCCAAACAGCAAGGCAAAGGCAAACATCGGCCAGCGCAGAATCAGGCAGATCAGGCACGGCAGCACCAGCCACCACGGTTGTGCCTGAAGCGGCGGCAATACCAGCATGATGGCAGCCATCAGGGTCGCGGGTATGACCAGGTCGGCCTTGTCTGGCTGTGCGTCGGCCGCCGGCGTATTCATGCCCATAGTGCCAGCGCCTGCAGCAGGGAATGTTTGTGTGCTTCGCCCTGATCGGCCTTGATATGCAGCGGGCGCGCTATATGGTAGTTGCTGTCGCCAGCCGGCTTTTCGTCCTCAGCCTGCGTCGCCGGCAGTGTCATACCAATGCGTTTCTGCTGATGACTGAGCTGTAGCACCTGAAACGACAGGCAGCCTAGAATATCTTCCGGCTCGCGGCCTTTAAAAGGCTCGAAGGACAGATGGACTTCCGGGTCGGCTTCCTGAGCAAACTGTTTGGTTTTGAGGCCCTGGCCACGGGCTAGTGAACGCCAGGCAATATGGCGGCGACTGTCACCAGACTGATAGCTGCGCAGCCCCAGAAAGTCATCAACGCCCTGTTTCCTGGCACCCGACTGCCGCCCCTCGGCATGGGCCGGAACACGCAGTGCGCTTGGCGGCAGACTGCACTGCTGCGGCCTGGGATAAACCAGGCAATGCATGGCCAGATCGGGCCGACTCCATGCCTGCCACAGCCCGGCTGGATAGCGTGTCCGCAGATGCAGGCGCGGCGCTGGCATCAGGCCGCGTTTATCAGCGGGCGCCGTCAATGTCGCTGATGTGACAGCGCCGGACGCCACCTGCAGCGGCTGCACGTCTTTGGGAGAGAATCCTAACAGCAGATCCCGGTGGGCACGGCGACGACCGGCGGCCGTCAGGGTGAGCATGAAGCTTGCCTGCTCACCGGCGAAGCAGCGTGCGCCAGGATTGCCGGGCTCGTTTTCCTCTGACGCCCGAAGCGTGAGACCACTGAGATTGCGATAACACAGCACCAGGCTCAGCAAAAAAAGACTGAGCATGGCGGTGGCCAGCACCACGGTTATTGGGTTGCGATCGGCAAAACCCACCAGCAGGATGGTGGTCGCCCCCAAGGCAAACAGGGCACCCTGAATGGTAGGCAGGATGTAGATGGTGCGTTGGCCCAGCTGCAGTTTACCGAAGACGGGAGCATGTTTATCTGCCTTGCGCGCACGGAAACCCGGGCGTCGAAAGAATCGAGTCAGGCCTGCAACACGTCGACTGAGTCCAGTATCCATTGCGCCACTGTCCGATGATGGGCCGTTGAATTGTCAGCAGCGCCGCTCACCGGAACAACGTGGTCGGCAGCACGCAAGCGATGATCGGCGACGGCGGGGAATATCGCCTGCACGTCATCCGGTGTGACATGGTCGCGACCAGCCATACGCGCATGGCAGCGGGCGGCACGTACTATGGCGAGACCGCCGCGGGGAGACAGCCCGAGCTGAATGCGTTTGCTCTGTCGGGAGAAGTCGATCAGACGCTGGATGTAGTCCAGAACGGACTCACTCAGATGGGTTTCGGACAGGTGCTGTTGCCAATCCTGCAAATCAGTGACACTGAGACAGGGCGTCATATTGAGTGGTTTGAGGCGCTGGTCGGGCTGCGCCAGCAGTTCACGCTCGGCAGTTGCCGAGGGATAACCGAGCGACAGGCGCATCAAAAAGCGGTCTGTCTGCGACTCCGGCAAGGGATAGGTCCCCGCCAGTTCGGACGGATTCTGAGTGGCAATGACAAAAAATGGTTCTGGCAGGGAACGAGTTTCACCATCAAGTGATACCTGCCCCTCCTCCATGGCCTCCAGCAATGCACTCTGGGTCCGCGGTGTGGCACGGTTGATTTCGTCGGCCATCAGCACCTGGCAGAAAACCGGCCCTTCGTGAAAGTGAAATGTCGCTGTTGCCGGATCGAATACCGAGCCGCCCAGAATGTCGGCAGGCAGCAGGTCGCTGGTAAACTGGATACGTCGAAAGCTGAGCCCCATCACACCCGCCAGGGCATGTGCCAGGGTGGTTTTTCCCATACCGGGCAGGTCTTCCAGCAGCAGATGTCCTCCACTCAGCAGACAGCACAGTGACAGGCGAGCCTGCTCGTCCTTGCCCAGAATGGCGCGATTGATCTGAGCCAGCGCGTCTGGAATGCGTTGTTGTAGGGTGTCCTGCATCGGGTACCACTCGTCGTCAATAAACTGAGTGTATCCTGAATTGTGGTAATGGCGCTATTTATCCGGCATTTTGTACCGGCATTACGGCTGCACCTCTAAAAAACCGCGCCGGCACCACTAAACTGCGTGGTACCGGCGCGGGATCTAACGGCTTCCTTGCTTACTCCAGCGTGAAGTCAATTTCATCGCCGTTTACAACAACCAGATAGTCACCAGCTGGCAGTCCTTTCACGTCCAGCGGGAAGGTGATATCGAAGGGTTCAGTGACCTGGGCACAAGCGACCAATGTCTGCAGTGGCGTTTCACCAATTGCGACGAAGAACGTATTACCTTTGCGGCTGATAGCAATATTCATGTCCACACAGGGATTGGACATGTAGCCCACGACGCCCAGTTCTACTTCAACTGGATCGGTGAATGAAACTGCCACCGACAGTTCATTGATGTATGCCATTTGCTTTTCAGCGGCCGCAACAATACGGAAATCACCATTGGCGGTTGGTGCAAGCCGTACTCCCGAGTAATACTTGGTTTCCCCCGCTTCCACGACGATTGCGTCATTGATTGTGAGCTCACCATCCTTGTAAAGCACGCTGTCGCTCTGGGCGCTGGCGGTCTGCAGCATACTGGCCATCAGGCCGGATACCAGCAGTTGTGCGCCAAACAGTTTCAGTGTTTTGAATTTCATGATCCTGATCTCTCCTGCTAAATGCTTCCGATGCTTTCCGGCACGATTGCCGGAAATTGAGCGTAGTTTGCAAGCAAGCAGGAAAATTAGCTGTTGATGGTTTGTACTGAAATTGTGATCAATTGTACGGCCAGCGCAGGACAAAACAGGCGCCGTGTGGATCATTGCTTTCCACGTGAATCTGGCCACCATGACGCTGCATGATACGCATGGCAATGGCCAGCCCCAGACCGTAGCCACCTGACTGACGGTCGCGACTGGTATCTAGACGGGCGAAGGGTTCAAATATCCGCTCGCGGTCACTCTCGGCAATGCCGGGACCGTCATCGCAAACACGCAGGGAGGCAGTCTGCGAATCGATCTGACAGGAAACGGTAATCTGGGTCGCCGCATAACGCAGACAATTGCGGACTATATTATTCAGGGCCCGGGACAGTAGATCGGGATTAAACGCCACTGGTCCTGTGGCACTGTCGGGTGTTTTTATCAGGACAACTTTTGGCTGCGCGTCCCGATACGGCAAAACCTGCTGTTGCAGCCAGGCCATCAGGTTAACTTCGTGTAACGGCAGTTGCAGATTGTCCTCACTCAGTTTTGCGTAAGACAGCATCTCATCGATCAGCGTCTCGAGCTCCTGTACATCTGATTTCATACCGTCGAGGTGCTCTGCCTGGCGCTCGCCGGCAGAGATCTTCGGGATCATTTCCAGCCCAAATTTGAAGCGCGCCAGCGGCGTGCGTAATTCATGCGCAACGGCATTGGTCAGATCCCGGTGAGCGGTCACCAGATACTGTATGCGCTCTGCCATTTTGTTGAAGGAGTTTGCCACTGGCAGAATGCTGGATTTTCTGGATACAACCACGCGTGTCTGAAAATCATCGCGCCCGAACTGACTGGCGGCCTGACGCAATGAGCTCAGGTCACGATAGAAGGGGCGGATCCACAGGAACAAAAGCAGAGCAACCAGTACGTAATAGCTGACTATCACCATCGTTTCGATGAAAGCAGTTGATGCTGGAACCTGTGGCAAAGGTCCCAGCGCGACAATGGGCCCACTCTCCGAAAGCATTTGGTAGAGAATCTCGCGCGAGTCGCCATCCAGGATTGACTGAACTGAACCGTCACGCAGTGCGTCAAGAAACGTTGCCTGGCCCGCAAGTTCGGTCGCTTCATACAGTCGGACAGGCACGCCAGCAGCTGACTGGATCTGCTGCGACAATTCTGCAAAACGTTCTGCCAGGTCTGCCGCCTCGCTGCCTGTTTCCGTCAACAGCAGTTTGATCAGCGCGAACTCTGCGGCATAGCGCTCTGAGCTGCTCTGCTCAGTCCCAGGCAATACCCACAACATCAGGCTGTCCAGTGCCAGTGCAATAATCAGGATCCCGGCAGCGATCACACTGTAGGAGCGGATCAGATACCAGGAAGTGAGTTTTTGTTTCATGGCTTGCCTACGCCCATGCTGAGGCGACGAAGAGGTAACCTTTTCCCCAGATCGTGCGAATCCGGAACGGTTGGTCTGCATTATCGTTCAGCTTTTTCCGCAACTTTGAAATGCGAACATCGACAGTACGGTCCAGGCCGTCATAGTCTATACCGCGGATCTGAGTATAAATATCATCGCGACTGAGCACAGTTCCGGCGTTTTTCGCCAGATAGCAAAGCAATTCGAACTCCTGAGTGGTAAGGTCGACATCTTCACCGGCCAGCACGACCCGGTGAGATTGAAGGTCAATCTGCAATGTGCCGAACACCAGAACGTTCTGCGATGCTGGTTGATTGGTTTTCGACGCGCGTCGCAGCAAGGCGCGCAGGCGTGCGAGCAGTACAGGTGGTTCGATGGGTTTGGTGACAAAGTCATCGGCGCCAAGTTCAAGTCCCATCACATGGTCGATATCGCTGCTTTTGGCGGTAAGAATCAGAATTGGTCCGCTGTAGGTTTTTCTCAACTCGGTACAGATCTGCAAACCATTCATGCCGGGCAACATCAGATCAAGAATGACGATGTCCACCTGGCTGGCATCAAAATCAGCCAGTGCGGCATCACCCCGGTGATAAACGGTGACTGCAAAGTTTTCCTGCGCCAGATAGTCGCGAACCAGACTGGCCAGTCGCAGATCGTCTTCGATCAATAGCAGGCGGACCGCAGAGGAATGTTCAGAGGCAGCTACCTGAGTTTCAAGACTGTCAGGTTTCATCAGAAAATACTCCAGGCATGACGACGTCGGCGACGAGTGTCGCGCAGGTCGCGTTTGATAACCGGGATATCCAGCTCCGCCAGAATCTGCCCGCTTTTTGCATCATGCAGGCGCACCGTGATGTTGTCATTGTGTGCCAGGTCAACACGATGGTCGCCACGTTGCTGCCCCACCCAACATTGCAAAAAATCTGGCTGGTGGGCAAAACCAATACAGACATCTCGCTCTCTTGCAGTTGTCCACTGTAGATGCATCTGTGCAACACACAGCTCTTCCCCAGGTGCAATCACGCACAACTGTGGTTGTGCGTCCAGTGTCGCACCCGCTTCTGCTGTCGCGGCCGGGATGGAAACTAGAAGCAAAAGCCAGGTCCTCAATACGCTGAGTGTTTTTGCAGACGTGACAAGGCCCACAGTTTTGTTGACCGTGTCTTCACTCACCCTGCGACATGCGAATTTCGTCAACATTCTGAAGCAGGGTTACAGGAATTTGTAATAAATGCCGATGAACGCCGTGCTCACGCGACCTCGCTCGATTATGGGACTGTTCCTTATGTGCTTGCCGAGATATTCCTGCTCAACAACTCCAACCAGTCGCCAGCGTTTGCTCAGGGCGCGGCTGGCCGAAAAACGAATGACTGAGTTTATTTCTGCGCGACCTGTATAGGCTGGGCGGCCATCTATCGCTTCATCGCGTGTCACACCATAGTAGTAGTCCACCAGGTCACGGCTTTTCCATTCCATGCCCAGTGTCAGGCTGAATTCGCTGTTACGTGTTATCCATGGGTAGGAGTAGGCGAGCCAGGCTGACTCCCCGTGGTGAGTGCCGCTGACATCCGTCAGCAGTTGTGCCTGCAGGTCACCCCATCGGCTGATATACAGAAGCTCAATCCCTGAGTTTACGGCAAAGTCTCGCTCGGGCAGTGCAGTGTCCTGATCTTTGAAGATAAGCTCTTCCAGTTCTTCAGTATCCAGTGCTTCAATGTCTTCACCCTCGCCACCGGCGATGCCCATCATCCCGAAGCCCTTATCAATTGCCAGCTCTCTGAGGCTGGACAGATCCAGGCCCGAGCTGCCATTGCTGAGGTAACTGTAGTAATTGCGCTCGTTGTCGAAGGTGGTCAGCAGATTTGCGGAGAATTGTTCTGTCTGGTTCAGCGTAAAGCCGATATCGCCATTATCGAAGAACCAGCGCTCTCCATACCAGGCCAGGTCTACAATGGCATTCAGTTTGATATCGTCAGAGCCAACGAAAGGATTGTCACGTCGCCCGTAACCTGCGGCAACGCCAAGCGTCCACGGGCTGTCGGTATCGATACCTGCGCCATCGACCGCAGTCTGTGCGGCAGCTGGCAGCGCCAGAGCCAGACTCAGCGCGCAAAAAACGCCGCTGTGCCATACGAATGTGGCACAGCGGCCAAGCGTGCAGCAAAGTACCGATGGGGCAAACAAGAACAAAAATCGTGTCAAGATGGCTCACTTGCGAAGGCATAATGGATCACGGGCACAGTGTATCCACTCTGGCTACCCGAATTTGTATGGGATTTTATGCTGATTTGTTATCAAGTGTAATCAGTCCGGCAATCCCACTTCATCACTGTCCTGCTCGCGTGCCTGAACAAAACGCCGGGCCGGGGCTGCGGAACGTTGCTGTTCCAGCCAGAAGACGCCGTCGTATGGATAACTGTTGCCGCGCGTGCCAACAAAATCGACATCACCGTCATTGTCCATATCGACAGGAATGAACTTGTCGAACATGCCGCGTTTGCGCCGCGAGATATCGTGATGGACCCATCGGTCGGTCACGTTGTCCGGGCTCTCAAACCAGGCCAGGCGGCCCAGCGGGTCGTTGACAGTGGTGTTGGCATCATCCGACTCGCGGGCGCCGCGACTGTAACTGCCAACCATAAAGTCGGTCGACCCGTTGTTGTTGATATCAGCGGCGGTCACGCTGATCAGCGTGTCCGGCGCAATCGACCCGATAAAATGCGCGTTCCAGGCGTCGCCCTTGCGGGCCGGCTGGGCAATCCAGACCAGGCCATTGCCGACGCTGCCAGCGCCAGCGCCAATGATATCCAGTCGGCCATCCTGGTTCAGATCGGCGTAGGCCAGATTGAATCCAGCCATGCGCGCGCCATTGATGCCGATGGCGTGCTCGGTAAAATCCAGCGAACCGTCGCCGGGATTTTCGAACCATACCAGTCGGTCTTCACCCCGGGTGCCTATGACAATGTCCAGGTCACCGTCACCATCGAGATCCACCGGCTCCGAGTTTTGCGGGATACTGTAGCGACCCAGTTCGATCTCCTGCCAGTTCTCTCCCTGTAACGGATTACCCATCACTTTAAACACGGACACCGGATGTGAGACTGCAAAATCATCCGGTCCGGGAATCTGGGCTCCCTTGTTGGGTGCGATCAGCTCGGGCTGGCCATCATCATCCAGGTCAGCCGCAAATACGCGGATATAGCTGCCACGCCCTTCGGTCATGGGAAGTTTCAGGCGTGGCCAGGCTGTGCTGCGGCTATCAGAGCCACCGGGGTTTTGCAGATAGAGGATATGTGAAAGTTCGGCGGCCACCACCAGATCAGGATGGCCATCGCCATTGATGTCTGCAACGGCGACGTCCTCCGGGGCGGCGGCATCAAGGCCTTCGGCGACAGTAATGTTATGCCATTGCTGATTATTGGCGGCACCGAAGGCTACGCGGACATAGCCCTCTGGTGGCGCCTCAAAACCCGGCGTAAAACTGGCCGAGTCGTAACTGGAATCGGATTCGTGCACGGAGATGAAATCGTTATAGCCGTCACCATCAATGTCGGCCATGACCAGCCCGTCGCCGCCGCTAAGGACAAAGTCAACATCCGCCGGATCGTCAATCAGGTGCTCACGCCAGGTGATGTAAGTGGCGTCTGCGGCCTGCGCCTGGCTAGGCAGTTCTGCTACAGGTTGGGCCAGGGCGGTCTGGCACAGGCTCGCGCACAAGCATGTCAGTGCAAAAGCATTACGTGGCGTGAGTCGATTGTCCATGGCGCTCTCTTTATTTTTGTTGGTTTATTTGTGTCGATAACAACGTCCAGCTAAAGCAATAACCCCACCAGCAGGCCCGGAGCCAGAGCCATCAGCAGCACACCGATCAGCCAGAGATTCTGTTTGAATCCGACAATAAACGCAAAGATGGCGCCTTTCACCAGTGTATTCGTGACTGCAGCGATCAGTATGCCTGTGGCCGCCACCTCAGGCGCAATATCCTCCTGCGCCATCCGCGAAAGAGACAGGGTAATCGCATCCACGTCCATCAGCCCGGACACCAGCGCCAGCAGATAAATGCCACTGTCACCGAACCAGTCCACCAGAGCGCGCGACAGCAGCAGTATCACAGCAAGCAACAGGCCAAACTTGATCGCGGTTATCAGCTGCAGTGGATTCGGCGGGTTAAATTTTTCTGACATATCTGCGGGCGCCTGCTTGTGGTTGCGCCAGAAGATGCCCGCCGTGATGACCATGCCGGCAGCCATCAGACCCAGTGGCAGAGCCACCAGCGGCAGCAGCGCGACGTTCACTACAAACACTTCGATCAGCACCCGCACAAACATGACGCTACCCGCGAGCAGAATGCCGGCGATATACAGATGCTTGCGAGATGCCTGTCGACAAAAATTGGCCAGCGTTACGGTAACGGCTGTGGATGACGCCAGTGCCCCGGCCAGTGCCGTGATCAGCACACCCATATGTGCACCAGTCAGTTTGACCGCAATGTAGCCAACGAAGGACAGACCGCAGATCAGAACGACCATCCACCAGATCCAGTAGGGGTTCAGCGCCTCCCAGGGCCCATAGCCCTGGTTGGGCAGCAACGGCAGCATCACTACGGAAATCAGCAGCAAGGTAATACTTGAGGATATTTCTTGCTCGGTGACGTTTCGCAGCCAGCCATGCAACACACGTTTGTAGGCCAGAATAGCGACCAGTACCGTTGCCACAGCCAGGGCAGTCACTGGCTGACCCGAGGCCGCCCAGGCTGCCAGCATAAAGGTCAGCAGCATCGCAAAGGCGGTGGTGGTACCTCTGTCCTTATTGGCCTTGACCTCCATCACGTGCGAAGCAGCAACCAGCAAGGCAACAGCCACAAACACAGTGACCACGATAACCGGTCCCCACTGCTCGGCGATCAGCGCAGACACACCACCCAAGAGGCCGATAATTGAAAAGGTGCGCAAACCGGCGACGCGGCTGCCGTCCTCGTCATTGCGATTGCGCCAGCCACGCTCCAGCCCCACCAGCAGGCCGATGGCCAGGGCGGCGGTCAGATTAAGTGCCTGTTGGTAGTCGGCAAGTATCATGGGGCAAAGATTCCGATGGGTAGTGTCGTCGCACTATATCAAACTTGCTGCAAGCGCAAAGCGCCACGTGACTGCTTGCACCTGGGTGATTAAGTGAGTGTCGTCGGCATATTGGCCGCTAATGATAATTGTTTACAACATCGCCATAGAATGGCAATTTATAATCCGGACATTCTGGAGGCTGCCATGAAAAACCTGGTCGTTATTGCAAGTCTGTTACTCCTTTGCTCGAGCTTCTCGCATGCGGAGCAATACGGCGCCGCTGTCGGTAGCGGTCCCGTTAAATCCGTCCGTGATGCCATCGCTGCTGTCGACGCTGGCAGCCGGGATGTCATGCTGCTGGAGGCTGAGGTAACCTCGGTCTGCCAGGCCAAAGGCTGCTGGCTGGGCTTCTCCAGCGATGCTGGCGATGTTCGCGTGACCTTCAAGGATTACGGCTTTTTTGTACCGTTTTCCATTCGGGGCAAGCAGGTGCGGGTTGAAGGTACGATGGAAAAAACTGAACTGAGCCTGGAAGACAGTAAACATCTGATTGAAGACGCTGGCGGCGATCCCACGACGGTCACCGAGCCGATTGTGGAATATCAATTTGTAGCGTCAGGTGTTCAGGTTCTGTCGTGAAGCAGCGAAAGCGCGGTATCCACTGTTGGACATCATGGCGTTGATCAAGTTGTAAGCTTCGCGCCATCGGGCTGCCTGGCCGCAGCGGTAGCGCTTGTCAGTAGCGGTCCCAGTACGGTATCTCGCCAAAGTAACCTCCCATAAAATCTACAAAGGTGCGCACCTTGCTGGCCAGCAGGGTGCGGTGCGCGTATACCGCATACAGTCCAAACGGTTCCGGTGTGAATTCATGCAGAATCGGTACCAGTTGCCCAGCGGCCAGCGCATCGCCAGCGATAAAGGTGGGTTGCAGTGCAATACCGGCTCCCTCAATCGCACACTGCACCAGCAGGTCACCATTATTGGACCTGATAACGTTGCCGGCGTCCGGCCATATATCCGGTGGTTGCTCCATATAGCTGTAACCCAGACAGCGGTGGGTCTGCAATTGAGCCGGTGTTTCCGGCTGACCATGCTCCTTCAAGTAATCGGGTGATGCACAGAACACCAGCTGCACCGGCGCCAGGTATCTGGCAATCAGCGAGGAGCTTTTAAGCCGACCAATGCGGATCGCGACATCAAACCCTTCATCAACAATATCGACTTTGCGGTCATTGAGTTGCAGGTCAACCGTTACCCCTGGGTGTGCTGCCTGAAAGCTGGCAATCAACCGCCCCATGTGCCGGCTGGCAAAGGAGACTGGGGCGCTGATACGCAACTCACCACGCGCCGAGGTCTGCAGGTCGCCGAGTTGATGCTGAATGTCATCAAAGCTTTCCAGCAGCTCTTCGGCGCGCAGCAGATAAACACGGCCTGCTTCTGTCAGGCTGACCCGCCGGGTGCTGCGACTTAGCAGGCGCACGCCGAGGGTCTCTTCAAGCCGGGACACGTATTTACTTACCAGCTGTGGTGACAGCTGCAGGCGATCGGCCGCCTGACTGAAACTACTGTGCCGGGCAACGGCCACAAACGCCCGCATGGTATCGATTTTGTCCACGTTCTGTGGCCTCCCACCTTATTATCAACACAGCGTTGATAGTTTGGCAATATTGACCATCTTAATCTCCACACCTGTTAACAGTAAAGTAGGTATCACAAACAACGCGCCTGCATCGGGCAGGTGACATGACTGACAACCCTGGAGGTTTGACATGAACAACGCACTGATTCAACGAACACTCAAGAGCAACGCCGGTCTGGCCGCACTGGTACTGCGAGTGCCGGTCGGTATTATCCTGGTGGCCCACGGTGCACAAAAGCTGTTTGGCTGGTTTGGTGGTTATGGGCTGGAAGGAACCGGCCAGTTCATGAGCAGCCTGGGGCTGGAGCCAGGTTATCTGATGGCGTTGCTGGCCGGCAGTGCCGAGTTTTTCGGCGGACTGGCGCTACTGCTGGGCCTGCTGACACGCCCTGCTGCCCTTGTTTCGGCATTCACGATGGCGGTAGCGCTATTCAGCGCACACATTGGCAACGGTCTTTTTATGTCCAACAACGGTTATGAATATGCGCTGACGCTGCTCGCAGCCACGCTGGCACTTGCGATCCAGGGTGCAGGCACATTGAGCCTGGACAGTGCGCTGCGGAATAGACTTGCCTGACCTGAATTACATCGCCACCCTGCCACTCACATCATGTGACATAGTGGCAGGGGCCGGATGGACACCGTTGTCTGCTTGAGGGGTTAGAAAGTTCAGACCTGAGCGGGAGAGAAACTCATGGAAAAACAGATTGTATTTTTATCGCACGGTGGTGGCCCACTGCCACTGCTGGGCGACCAGGGGCACAGGGAACTGGTGGACTACCTGCAGGCATTGCCGGATACGCTGAACCGACCGGATGCGATTCTGGTCATCAGCGCGCACTGGGAGGCAGACACGCCAACCGTTACATCAACCCCGCAGCCCGGACTGATCTATGACTACTACGGGTTTCCGCTCGAGTCTTACGAAATTGCCTACCCCTGCCCCGGTTCGCCCGAACTGGCGCAGCAGGTCACACAGGCATTGCAGAATGCCGGCATCGACGCACACAGGGATGGCGAGCGTGGGCTGGACCACGGTGTGTTTGTGCCATTGAAACTGATGTACCCACAGGCCAACATACCCTGCGTGCAACTGTCGCTGGACAAAAGCCTGGATGCAGCTTTGCACTGGCGTATCGGCGAAGCCCTGCAGTCACTTAAGGTCGACAGGCTGCTGGTGATTGGTTCAGGCTTTTCGTTTCATAACATGACGGCATTCCGGACGCCGGATGACAGGTCGGCCAGAGAAATGAACATCGCATTTGAAGATTGGCTGACAAATATATGCAGCACTGAGGAACTTAGCGAGAGCGAACGCAGGCAGCAACTCATCGAGTGGCAACAGGCACCTTATGCCAGGTTCTGCCACCCGCGTGAGGAGCACCTGCTGCCTTTGCATGTCTGTGTCGCGATGGCTGGTCGGGCCAGTGATGCGCATGCTTCAATCGAAGTGCTGGGCAAATCGGCTGGCATGTTTCACTGGCTTTGAGCCTTTCGATTGACAGTCCAGTTGTCCTGCTGACAAAGGACACAGTTGTCACCTTCAAAAAGCGGCTCCGGCACCGGGTCGTCCCAAAGGATCCAGCGCAACCAGGCCGTCATCGGCCCCAGATAGCTGCCGCCGGTCTGCATGGGTGCCAGGTGTGTGGCGCCGCGCAGGTTCAGCCATGTTGTGTCGACCGGCGACTGTTCGAAAACGGGTTGTTGATGAATATCCGGCGCAGCAGTGACATCTTCGGCACCGGACAAAAGCAGCAATGGCCCCTTGAGATCGCTGATGACCTGGGGAACAAAACGCGGACCACGCGTGTAAGGCTGGATGGCAATGACAGTATCCACACGAAGATCACGACCCATCATCAATGCACCGCCGCCGCCCTGCGAATGGCCTGCAGCGGCGACCCGTGTGGTGTCCACTTTGCCAAAGAAAACACTTTCGCGGCGTGAATATTCATTGCGGATATCGTCGAGACATTCAAGCATTTCACGGCCGCTACCGGCATTGGGTGTCATCGCCGCAACAACTACAAACCCCCAGCTCGCCCAGTGCTCCAGCATCAGGCGATAGGAGGCGGGGCTGGCATAAGTACCGTTGCCCCAGATCACAATGGGGTGTCGTTCGTCGTTCATATTGATGGGATGAAAGACGACGCAGTCGCGGCTGATGCGGGTCTGCTCGATACCTGCATAGACACCAGGCTGGAAATAGCTGCGCAGCAGATCCTGCCCGACCAATTCAGGCGGCGGCTGGTAGGCGCAGCCGCTGATTACCAACAACAGGGTCGCGAACCAGCTGGTGGGCGCCAGGGTGCGGCGTTTGATTGCTTGCATAAACCTCCACACACTAAAAGCCCGTAATGAAAGCGTGCGTATCAGGCACGCTCGGCGCGACGCGCCTGTTTGACGACGTACATTGCCTTGTCGGCCTTGGCGATCAGTTCGTCGGCGTCGGGAACTTTGTCGCCCTGCCACGCGACAACACCCACGCTGGGGCCCGGGTAATCAAGCGTTAAGGTTGGCAACTTCAGCACGCCACTCATGGCCTGTTCGATGCGAACTGCAATTGCCTGTCGTGCCTGCTCAGTGGCCGGCTCATCGTTAACCGCCACCATGACAAATTCGTCCCCGCCATAGCGAGCAGTCAGGTCGCCGGTACGGGCGGCTTTTTTTAGACAGTGTGCCATCGCCTCCAGAAAATCGTCACCGACGTCATGGCCATGCTGGTCATTGATTTTCTTGAAACCATCCAGATCAATAAACGCCACATAGACCACTTCGCCAGCACGGGTTGCATGAGACAACATACGTCGCATTTCCTCAACCAGGTAGCGACGGTTGGGCAAACCGGTCAGCGGATCATGCCGCGCGTGCAGGGTCAATTGTGCATTGGCCACTTCCAGCATCTCATGCTCAACTTCCCGTTCAGCGAAAAGAGTCAGTGTCTGCCAGCAGCTTTGAACCATGGTTTTTTCGGTGGCGTCCAGACCGCCGGGCTGACTGATCAGTAGCACGCCCCCCATCAGGTCAGTGCCATGAGCCAGTGTCAATACGAACAGTTCACACTCATTACCAATACCACTGCGCTCGGCGACTGCACGCAGTTCTGGCGAGCTGTGTTGCGGGCTTAAAAATGTGGGCGCATAACCTTCGCTGTAACGCGCCATGTTTAACATTTCTATAAGCAGCGGCAGCATCGGACCATCTTCGGTGGCCAGCATTTCCGGTGTTGTCAGATGCGATGCGTCGATACCATTGACGGTTTGATCCAGGGAAATGGGACTGACTTCTGGCAACAGGAATGGCGCAGCATACTGCCATGCCTGTCGCGACTTGAAGCTCTGACTGACTGCTTTGAGTACCTGATCAGGCTCTTCACCCGACAGGCACAAGGCGCCAATCTCAGCCACAAACTGCATATCACTGGCGCGCGTTTCCGCGGCGTGGGCGCGGGCCGTCGCTTCACGCGCCAACTGCTCACGACTTGCCTGATGTCCAATCATGCGTGAGAAAAGCGCCAGCACTTCCATGGCAGCGTCACTCACTTCAACTGTCGTGGCACTGGCGCCGCATAAGGTACCGAACAGCTCACCTTCGTCGGTATAGATGGGATTGCTGAGGTAGGTTTTCAGTCCAAGTGCGGCAGCTGCTTCCGAGTCACCCCAGACGCTTGGCACATCAGTTGTCAGAAAGCGTTTCTCATCAAGTGCGCGCCGGCACAGTGTGTCGCTCCAAGGCACTTCCAGGCCTTCCGGAATCTGCAGTTCACCACTGTTGCGCGAGTAAAGAATGCGCTGCACACCCTCCTGCTCGTGGATGGTTGTCACGTAAGTGCTCTCAAGGTGTGTGACACGTTGCAGCACATCCAGAATGGGCTGTGTCAGCTCCTCAAGGTTACTGGCGTCAGAGACCTGTTCCGCCAGTTTTTCAATTGCATTACTCATCGGTGTACTCTTATGCGAATACGTCTTGTATTTCAAAAGTGAGCCGCGTTTAACATCACGTCTGCGTCAGCCCATGCCTGCGCCTGCCTTTCACGCGCGGCCTCTGCCTCTTCACTGCGCCCGGCCATCTCCAGAGCCTCTGCAAGCCCGTGGAGCGCCCAGCCGTTTTCATTCAACAGTAACAAATCGCGTTCGAATACGGAAACGGCCTGTTCAGGCTGGCCTGCGTTGATCAGTGCCTGTCCCAGGAACAAGCGGGTCGAATGCAACCAGTCCGGTGGCTCCATGTAACGCAGCGCATCCTGCAGGGCAACAGCCTGTTCGAAATGACCCACTGCCGCTGCAAATTCTTCCTGAGCACTGGCTATTTCTCCAGCCAGCATGTGCTCGGCGATGGCCAGCAGATCTTCCGCCGTGTTGACACTGGCACGCATGGTATCCAGCCCAGCGGCTGATTGTCTGATCGATTGCAGGGCCGTCAACGCTTGCTGCGCCTGAGCAAGATCACCATTAGCAGCATGTGCGGAACCCTGCACCCAGTGCAGCATGCCGGCCAGATAGGGTTGCTCGGGAGCCGGATTCTGTAGCGCCAGCAAATCGTCGTAGCGGCCGAAGGCTTTGAGCGTCATCCAGTGCGCTACCGGTGCTCTCAAGCCTGAACCGCGATTGAGCGCCTCTATATCAACCATTGCCGCCATTGGCGCAGAAACGCTGGCAGCACGCTCAAAATTCCCCTGCAGCAGGCCTGCCCAGTGAATGAACATGCGCGCATGGCCGCCGTGATTGGTTGCTGACAGAAAATAGGTGCCATTGCGCGGCAGGCTTCGATTGCCCCAGGCC
>Ga0208316_1001104_pt1 | contig 17411 bp, 20 predicted proteins | sample MalvireepMed_231_FD_184240 | JGI IMG/M metagenome (GOLD analysis project Ga0208316, IMG submission 184240) | Marine viral communities from the Global Malaspina Expedition - Malaspina viral metaG DeepMed_231 (SPAdes) (version 2) | ecosystem: Environmental > Aquatic > Marine > Oceanic | place... | reverse complement strand
GGTCAAGAAAGTAAACACCGAGAGCGGAACCGTCACCATTGCCCACGGCCCGGTCGAAGCGTTGGGCTGGCCGTCGATGACGATGGGCTTCAAAGCAAAGCCTGATCAGCTCCAAACGCTGAAAGAAGGGGACCAGGTCGAATTCGAGTTCTCCTCGAAAGGTATGGATTCCACCATTACGCGCATCGAAAAGCAGTAAAGAGCAGAAAGCGACCGCCGCAGGCGCGGCGGTCGTACCAACACGAGAATGAAGCGATTACCGCTTTGTAACCTTGGCAACAGCTTCTTGTAAGTAGCAAGCCTTTAATCTACAGGCATCAACTAACCAAGAGGTGCAAACCATGAACCGCATAACCAAAGTAATCGTTCCTTTTATTCTGACCGTTGCTTCCTCGCTTGCAATGGCCGAAGGCGGAAGCGAACGTACGCTGAATCGCTTAAATGACTCGGCAGGAGCAAAGCCCACCCTTAAGGAGCTTGTAAAAGAAGGCCAAGTGCTGAGCATCGCACCTGCTGGCGCGACCGGCACGACTCGAATGATTCAAAACTATAGAACAAGCGCCCAAGTCCAGACGTATGAGATGACGGTCAAGACCCCTGACGGGAAGATCCATACGGTAGAGTTTCTGAGCACCCCAGTTGGCGTGAACAATGGCTAATCTGCCAAGCTTAATATCCGAGGGATAGTTAGATGAGGGGCATAATATCCAAGATTAAAAGCGTACTGCAGCGCAATCCGGTCGTAACGGGGTTAACCGCAGCTGTGGTTGGCTACATGCTACTGAACCAAAGCACTGCGGCGTTGGCAACAACGCTGCCAAGCCTGCTCTTTCTCTTGCCCTGCTTGTTGATGATGGTCGTATGCATGAAGCATATGTCTAGCGGTAAATGCGACAAGCCCGAGGAGCCCAACGTTGGCGAAAACACCTTATTAAGCAAAAGCGAATAACCCACTGAACTTGGAGATTTAACATGCGAAAGGCCATCACCGTTACAGCAATCGCAATCACCCTGGCGAGCGGACTGAGTTTCGCAGCGGTAGATAAATCGGACCAAAGCCATTCAGAAACCGGCATGATGAGCGGCGACAAGCATATGGAAATGATGGGCGACATGCATGGAATGATGAAAGAGTGTCGTGAAATGATGGAGGGGGCCAAAGCCGGCCACTCGCAAACTGGCGAAAATTCAGACGCTGCTTAGGATACGAGAGTGCGAGCAAACATGATCGAAGCAGGCCGGGCACCTTTTCTGGGTGCCCGCCTGCTTTCTTGTGAGTGATGGCCTAACTAGGACCGTACTGATGGGAAAAGTGTCACTGACGAGCAGAATGGCGATAGCTTTCATGCTTGTGGTTACGGTTGTGCTGATGGCGGCCGCAATCAGCTTCAATTATTTTTGCCAGCTCCATTTCGAACGCAAAGATGAACAAGTGCTGAATGAAAAGGCCGCTGCAGTAGAGCGTACGCTGCTCAACAGCTCAGCATTTGGGCCTGAGACCGCTTCAAGGATCGATGCCGTTATTGAGCACTCCTTTGGCTTCGCAACTGCAGTTGTAGTAGACGGCAAGACAGTCTACTCACATCACAATCTCTCTGAGAGCTTGCTACCACTTGTCACGGACATCCAAGAGGAACGTTGGACAGTAAATTTCGCTGGGCATCAGTACAGTGGCATTACCAGAAAAGTAAACCAGTGGGTCGAAGGGCAAGACACAGTCATCTATCTGGCTTTGGATGTAACGCATCGAGTCCACTTCTTCGAAATGATTCAGCAATGGTTCGCTTATACGCTGGTGGTCAGTGCACTTTTGAGTGGCGCTTTAGGTGTGGTTCTGATCAGGAAGGGTTTAAAACCGATCGATGAACTCTCTAAGACTTCCTCTACAGTAACTGCCAATTGTTTGGATACCAGAATTCCAACCGAGTCAGTGCCAGGCGAGCTTCATGAACTCGTAGACAACTTCAATGAAATGCTCTCGCGCTTGGATGACTCATTCCTCAGGTTGTCAGGTTTCTCAGCGGACATCGCGCATGAGCTAAGAACGCCGCTGAACAGCATGCTGACCCAAATGGAGGTCGCGCTCTTGCGCGACCGCGAAAATACCGACTACAAGGATATCTTGTATTCCGCCCTCGAAGAACTTAGGCGCATGTCAAAGATGGTCGATGACATGCTGTTCCTCGCCAAAGCGGACAATGGGAAGATTACGCCCAGTGCCGAAGGGGCCAGCATGGCTGAGATGACCACGAGTGTTATCGAATATTACGAGCTCGCAGCCGAGGACAAGAAGGTCGAAATCGCGCTTTCAGGCGATGGGTCGGTACATGGCGATAAATCAATGCTAAGACGGGCCATCTCAAACATAGTCTCGAACGCAGTTCGGTATGCAGAGGAAGGCAGCATTATCAGGGTTGAAATAAGCGAGAGTGGTAACTCGGTTTCGACAGCTATAACCAACCGCGGCATTACTATTCCAGCCGAGCTTCACACTCGAATATTCGACAGATTTTACAGGGTGGATACCGCAAGGCGCGAAGGTACTACCCTTAATGCGGGCCTCGGCATGGCTATCACACGGTCGATTGTTGAGGCCCACAAGGGGCGCATCGCTTGCGAATCAGCTGAGGGGCACACGACTTTCACAATGACGCTTCCAAGGCTGATGTCTAGTTAATGGCAAAGTGCTGGCAACGACGCTGATCTACGCTTATACAAATGCCCGGCTGAACCGGAGGAGGCCAAGGCTTTCGTACTGTATATTTGGTTCTGGAGGTTTCACGTGCAAGCGTCCTCATCAAGAAAATGCGGTTCGACAGCCGCAGCGCTCAACGAAGCGTGCTTCTGCGTAAGCCTAGATCAAGCTGCGCTCGTAAACTCATTGACCGAACAGCTTGGGAATTCAGAGCTGTCGGAGCTATTGAAGTCACGTTGCCCCCATGTGTTTGCAGCACGACCGGTCTTTGTTTCATCCTTGCGGCTGCGCCAGGTTAATGAGGTTATTCAGGCCATCGAGCAGACCGTGAGTTCGCCCGGTTGGCGTGAGCATGCTCTGGATTCTGCACCTCCTATTGCACGACATGATCCTCGGGGTGCGCGCGGCGTCTTCTTTGGCTACGACTTCCATCTGGATGATGACAAGCTTGGGCTCATCGAAATAAACACAAATGCGGGCGGAGCGATGCTAAACGTATTGCTCGCCCGCGCGCAGCGTAGTTGTTGCAGCGGCGTAGTCGGGCTTTCGCCAGGTCAGGAAGGACCCGGCGGCTTCGAGCGTTCGATTCTGGATATGTTCGCCCAGGAATGGTCTACGAGCGGCGAGCCACGTCCGCTCACGCGCGTGGTGATCTTGGATGAAAGCCCACAAGCCCAATACCTGTATCCGGAGTTCCTTCTTTTTCAGCGGTTATTCGAGTCAGCAGGAATCGACTGCCTAATCGCGGACCCAGCCGATCTGGCCTTTCACAACGAGTGCCTCTTGGTCGACGGGAAGCCTGTGGATCTCGTCTACAACCGACTCACCGATTTCTATCTGGAAGGCGACAATTGCAGCGCGCTGCGCAGCGCTTATTTGGCTGATGTCGTGACGGTAACGCCACACCCTCAGGCCTATGCCCTTTACGCCGACAAACGCAGGTTGGTTGACCTAACCAACGCACGTTTTTTGGAAGAGATTGGCGTTGATCAGCAAATCCGAACCGTATTGGCCCAATACGTCCCGCTTACCGTTCCTGTCGGGCATGGTAATGCAGAGCACCTGTGGCAAAACCGCCGTAGCCTCTTTTTCAAGCCTGTCAGCGGGTATGGTAGTCGCGGTGCATACCGAGGAGACAAGCTCACCAAGCGCGTTTGGGAAGAAATCGTTGGCGGAAACTACGTGGCCCAGTCCCTTGTAGCTCCTGGCGAGCGTAGAATCGTCGCCGACCCTCAGGTACGATCGATGAAGTTTGATCTGCGCGCTTACGCTTATGCTGGCGAGGTGCAGTGGAACGCTGCCAGGGTCTACCAAGGCCAGACGACCAACTTCAGAACAGAGGGGGGCGGTTTTGCTCCCGTTTTTACCTTAGGCGAGGAAGAGGAGCGAGCCGGTTCTACAGAGCAACGGTCGCACGCCTCGTTCACGTTCTTGCTCGACGAAACCGGCGCCGTAGAGGAACTGCCGCACCCGCTATATCTGGCGCTGGTTCGAGCCGAAATGGCTACTTCTAAGCTTGCCGGTAAGCGTTTCCGATTGGCGGACTGGTATGTGGCAATGGAAGATGGCCATCCTTCCGAAGTCATCCGAGAATTGTACGGCTGGGTTGCTTTCGACGCAGATGGCGCCTACCACCCTGAAGTTGGCCCACCAGAAAATGGTCAGCCAAATAGTATTGGCAATGTTGACTCATCTGCCCTGCCAACACCGGAAGAACATGATCGAATCGAAGGTCTGTTGTTTCAAAGTGAGTGAGGTCCCGCGCGCCACGAAAGGCGCGGCTTGGGACAGAATAACCTCGCCGCTCAGTTTTGGAGCCAGCTACACCCAGCCGTCTTAGCCGCCACACATCTAATGTGCGAATACTAACCCTGCGGTCACACTCGACAAGAACGTGGCATATGCTGGGTGCTGAATTGTTCTCTCCGAGTGTTCTATTGCTCACGATAACTCTTTGGGCTTGCTAAGCCGAGTAGTCGGGTCTCAAGGCTTGAAGGCCATCTTAGTGGGCCCGCTCTTTCGCGCAGTGGTCCATAGCGCGACGTTGGTATTGTCTGCTTATAAGCTATTAGCGATTGATTAGTTCAGGGGAACATTACGCGTAGTACAGCGCTGGCAGCGCTTTAAGCCGGTCTTAAAGCGGTCGATGATTACATTTTTGTAAGCTTCTCAAAAAATCGAAACCTCATCATCTTCGGCTTGTCCGTTTTTAGGAGAGCATTCGAAAGCCACTTCTAAGCAGGGCTGCGCGAACACGTTGAGTCGCCGATCCAGCAGCAATCATTAAAGAGGTCTAACTATGCAAATGTCTTACTGGCGCTTTGCAGCGATGGTAGCCACGTCTACGATCATTATGTATGGCGTGATGTACTTAAATACTTACTCGTTCGAGCATGTTTTTTGGAGCGAGACTCGCGCTTGGATGGCATTAGTGATGGGCGCGGTAATGGCAGTAGTCATGCTCGCATTCATGCTCAACATGTATAAGCGTAAGTCAGTAAACCTAGCGATATTGGCAGGAAGTGCAGTAGCTTTTACCATTGCACTATGGCTTGTACGTGGGCAAGCGACGGTAGACGACACGGACTACATGAAGGCCATGATCCCCCACCATTCCATAGCAATCCTAACAAGTGAACGAGCTCAGATTTCAGATCCTCGCGTCCGCAAGTTAGCTGACGAAATCATCGACGCTCAGCGCCGAGAAATCGCAGAAATGAAGTCCCTGATCAATGAACTAGAAAGGGCAAATTGATTCCCAGAAACGGTGTGTCCACAGCCCAGGGCATGACGGTGGCGACATTGATGGTCTCGCTACCGCTCAGGCGAATCTCCTCAGCGATTGCCGCGCCGAGATTTATGACGCCACCTTTGGTCGCTGCGGAGGAGGCATGATAAGCCAGCGGTATCTCGCTCTCGACTGAGCCCACGTTGACAAGCGTGCCGAAGCCTTGAGCTCTGAACTGGCGCATGGCTGCGTGGCTGCCATAGATCATGCCCTTAAGATTGACATCCACGATCCGCGCATGGTCCTCGACGGGAACGTCCTCGAAACGACCCAGCGCTCCGACCGCAGCGTTGTTAATCCAAACGTCGATCCTGCCGAAACGCTCGATGGCGGCTCGTGCCAAGTCCTGCATCTCGTTCGGGTTGCTCACGTCGGTGGTCACCACCAGTGCCGATCCTCCAGCCATGCGTATCTGCGCGGCCAGTTCTTCGAGCACGTCGGTCCGGCGGGCCGCTAGCACCACGTCGCCTTGCAGAGCGGCAAGCTTGAGCGCCACGCCGCGGCCGAAGCCACTGGAGGCACCAGTGATGACAAAGGTTTTGCGAGCAACGCTTGGCTGGTCGCTTGGTTTCAGGCGCGGGGAAACGGCGCAGCCACTGAGTTGCAGAACGGCGAGCAGTACTAGCAGCAAAGCCAATCGCTGCGATGGGAATATTCGCAAAACCATTTTCGTTTTCTCCCAGCAAAATAAGGTCGCATGGCCCGCTTGGTTGTTGTTGGACCGCCTTTTTGCCAGGAGCTTTCATGCTAATTCACTCAATTAGTTCTCAGCGCTCAATCGGGAGACAGTGGCAAGAGAATAGACCGTTACGGTGGCGATCATCGGTGGCTAAGTAAGAGTTGCTAGCGCGTAACTATCGTATTTCGCTTTGGAATGAAATGCTGCTGGACAGGGATTGATTCGCTCTTGGCAGTTGCGGGTATCGTACGCACTTTTTCGATATGTCATGGAGGCGCGAACATTAAGCGCACCATGGCTTTTCTTATTCTTCGAGGGGCTCTGACACTCCCAATTTAGTAGTGCCAGAGCAGTGAGTTACGGATGTTATCCTGCCATTCGCTCACATTCCTCAGCGCAGTTCATGCACGCCTTCGCACACTCTTGGCAATGATCCATTTCATGCTTCGCGCATTCCTCTCCGCATGCACGGCAGATCTTGGCGCAAAGGGCGCAGAACTCCTTAGCATATTCACTTTCGCGGCTCATCAGTGTGGCAGCCAACCTGCAAATGTCCGCGCAGTCGCGGTCAAGCTCGATGCAGCGAGCCATCATTTTTACATCATCCTCGCGTAGGCAAGCAGAGGCGCACATTTCGCACACTAGGGCACAGTTCGAACAAGCTTGGATACAGGATGCGAACATTGAGTTTGTCATTTACGTTCTCCAGGGTTCGATAGTTGTATTTCGTCGTTTGCTTACTGGCCGATATGGCTCATCAGCCTGTTAGCAGACACTGAATTACGACACGCTCCTACCGAGCCCGTTTCGAAAAACCTCATTACAATGTTGTAAGGTAAGTCCAACCGCACCGGGGATCTGCGGGCGCAGTTGGTGGCGATGTGGCCGTCAGATTGCCTGTACGGCTTCGCTAGTCTGTTCGAGATGATTGAGTTGAAAATGAGGGAGCTCCCTGTCGCCACGACTGGGAGCATTCGTTGGGGAACGGCCGGAGCGCAAGCCGCTTAACTAGGTAAGTTACTGGCCTTGCGGCCTAACTTTTAGGAAGGAAGCAATTGCAAAGCCCTCCGGTACCGTTGCGTCGACTAGGATGGCCTAGGGCCGATCCTCTGCTTGCTGAACCGCCTTTCTTAGAGCCTCGATCAGAACCGCATAGGCACACATATACCGGATGTTAGTGCTCGTGTTGCTTCCCGTCTGCGTGCACATGGTTTTTTGAAGGGGATTTGCCTTCCGCATCGGCACTGTCACTGCCATTGCTGTGCTCAACCGCCTGGGGCTCCTCGGACGCATGATGGTCATCGCTTTCGTTATTACCATGATGACCGGAGCCTGATTGGCCGGATGCTCCACCTGTGCTGCTGGAGCCATGGTGATCCGAGCCGCCACTGTCGCCCTGATGGTGGTCGCCCGAGGCCATCTCGCCGTGTTGCTCACTATGCCCAGCTGGGGTCTCCCCACCACCATGCTGGTGACCACCGCTAGACGCAACGAGTGCTCGATACGCTCCTTCATCTAACTCAGGAAGCTTCTGCAGAAAAGCCACCATTCCCCAGATGTACGGGTCAGCCATGCTTTTACCCCACGCGGGCATCCCAGTGGCCTTAATGCCATGCTTGATGACCCAAAATGTTTTTGCTGGGTCATCGTATAGCCCCGCCTCAGCCAGGCTGGGAGGAGCGGGATAAAGGCCATTGCTTAGCTCGGTCTCAGCCATGCCTGGCGCCAAATGACAACCCACACACATCGAGTCGTAGTTCCCCGCCCCGGCGCGGATTTGGTCTTCATCGTCGAGAGATGGCACGGCTATGTCTTCGGAGCGAGCCTCAATCGAGCGATTGCGAGCAGTTTCCAGGAATGCGTGCACGACTCCCGTATGAGGATCATCCGCGGCAACGCTAATCAGTCCTGAGAAAACAACTCCGGCCACTACCAACAGGCCTAGAGCACAGAAGGCAGCGAAGCTAATAATTATTCTTTTCATCGAGGGACCTTAAAACCAAAGCCTGATGCCAGCAACGAACCGCGCCTCATCTAGGTCTTCGCCGTCATCTCTCGCCATATCAGCGGTATTACCGTATGCCCGGCTCCACGTGACGCCGATGTACGGTGCGAACTCACGAACGATTTCGTATCGGAGGCGGAGCCCCACCTCTGTATTTGCGAGACCAGCGCCCACTCCGTGTGCAGGATCGTCCTTGCCATAGAAATTGAGCTCGGCAGTCGGTTGGAGGATGAGCCGGTTAGTGAGGAGAATGTCGTACTCGCCTTCAAAACGTGCTGCTGTCTGCCCACCTTCACCGACGAAGGCGGTGGCTTCCGCCTCAAAGTTATACAGAGCCATCCCCTGGACGCCTAAAGCCGCCCACGTCTGCGGCGACTCGGGCTTAAAGTCCTGGCGAACACCTGCTACCACATCCCACCAGGGGCTGATGGCACGCCCGTAGAGCGCCTGAATTTCCGCATCTTCAGTAACGCCATTCGTTCGCTCACCTTCCGAGCGAAACCAGAACCGATTGATATCGCCACCAACCCAGGCAGTAGCTTCCCAACTGAGGGTGCTACCTTCATTTGCGTTCTGGTACTCAAGTTGATCTAGCAGAAGGAACCAGGCCAGATACTTGTCATGGACTGTATGACCTTGAAGACCAGGGAAAGCCGCTTCTCTATCCGCATCGGTCAATACTGGAATGAACGAGGGATGAACCATGCCGGGCATTTCGAGCGTATCGTCATGCTTCATTTGGCCATGGTTCATCGTGCTATGGTCCATCGCACCATGACCCATCGCAGAATGGTCCGTTTGCCCACCGGAGCCATGATTCTTAGCTGCGGGCTTCGCTGAAGATGCAGGGGCTTGAGCTGCCTCAGCAGGAGGGGTTTGATGCATCGAATGATCCATCATCTCGGCAGCGTTGGCTGTCCCTCCAGCCGCTGCGCTCAACGAAACTCCGAGCGCAATCAGAGCAAAGCGAGAAGGTCTAGTGGTCATGGTGCGAATCCACCTCAGTATCAGTGGCCTTGGGGTCATGATCCATCTTGCCGTGCTCCATTTCTCCATGGTCCATCGAGCCATGATCCATGTCGTCGTGGTTCATTTTTGAGTTAGAGGTGCCTTGTGTCTGAGATGCCGGCTTGTTGCCTGGATTCTGCGATGAAGCCGATGATTGCTTGTGCTGATCATGCTTTTGCTCTGCAAACGCAGCTGACATATTCATTACGCCCAGCAGACTGAACATTAACGCGCTGCCGATAAGAGTTTTACGCTTCATAAAATTTCCCATATAAAGTTCCTCTTACTCGTCCACTCGGACTTCACGAAACATGCCCATTTCCATGTGAAGCAGTAGGTGACAGTGATAAGCCCAACGCCCGAGCGCATCGGCTGTCACGCGGTAGCTGCGCTTCGAACCTGGAGGCATGTCGATCGTGTGCTTGCGAACCATGAACTTTCCATTCTCATCTTCAAGATCGCTCCACATACCATGCAGATGAATCGGATGGGTCATCATGGTGTCGTTGACCAAAGTGATGCGTACCCGCTCGCCATATTTGAGCCGCAGGGGCTCCGAATCAGAGAACTCTATACCGTCAAATGACCAGGAGAACTTCTCCATGTGGCCGGTGAGATGGAGTTCGATCGTCCGACTGGGCTCACGGCCGTCCGGATCGGGGAAAGTGCTTCTCAAGTCGCTATAGGTCAGGACTCGGCGGCCGTTGTCTCGTAAGCCAATACCGGGATCGTTCAGCCTATGAGTTGGGCTCATGGTCTGCATGTCCACCAGTGGGTTATTGGACTCTGAGGGCGGGTGCGATTGCATACCTGCGCTCATCCCAGCCATTCCAGAGTGGTCCATCCCGGACATCCCACCCATTTTGCTGTGATCCATGCCGGCCATTGCGCCCATGTCGCCCATCCCTTGCATGTCACCGTGGTTCATGCCGGACATGTTGCTATGGTCCATCGCGCCCATGTCGCCGCCATGGTCCATGCCCGCCATACCGCCCATGCTGCCGTGATCCATCCCCATGTCGTCCATGGTGATTAGTGGTCGAGGATCGGTTTCTGGAACAGGAGCGCTCAGCCCTTCGGCAACCGCTAGCGTGCCACGGGCGTATCCTGTGCGATCCATCGATTGGGCGAAGATCGTGTAAGCCTCCTCGGTCGCAGGCTCGACAATCACATCGTAGGTTTCTGCCACGGCAATGCGGAATTCGTCGACGCTAACTGGGTTGACGTATTGGCCATCGGCTGCGACTACAGTCATCTTCAGCCCTGGAATGCGGACATCGAAATAGCTCATGGCCGAGCCGTTGATAAACCGCAGACGAAGCTTCTCGCCAGGCTTGAAGATACCGGTCCAGTTCCCGTCGGGTGCTTGGCCGTTCATTAAATAGGTATAGGTGTAGCCGCTTACGTCGGCGAGGTCGGTGGGACTCATTTTCATCTGAGCCCACATTTTCCGATTCGCAATCGTAGCGGCCCAGCCGTCTTCGCTCACGTCGTTAATGAAGTCTCCGACAGTGCGCTTGTGGAAGTTGTAATAATCGGACTGCTTCTTGAGCTTAGAAAGGATACGAGCGGGATCCTCATCGGACCAATCAGTCAACATCACCACATAATCGCGGTCATAGCTGAACGGTTCGGGATCTTTCGCATCGATGACCAACGGGCCATAGACACCAAGCTGCTCTTGTAGCCCTGAATGACTGTGGTACCAATAGGTACCGTTCTGTTTAACCTGAAACTTATATACATACATGCCATCGGGAGCGATGCCTTGGAAGCTCAATCCAGGCACACCATCCATGTTGGCCGGCAAGATCATGCCGTGCCAGTGAATAGATGTATCTTCACTCAGCTTATTCCTGACTCGCAGCGTGACGGTATCCCCTTCACGCCAACGTAGAAGCGGCCCTGGGATAGTCCCGTTGATGGTCATCGCCGTCCGAGCCGCACCGGTGATATTGACCGGCGTCTCCCCAATCAGCAGGTCGAACTCCGTGCCGGTTAGTACGCTGGGCTGGCCGGGGCTACTCACTGCCCAGACCGGAGCTCTCCACAGGCCAAGACCACCAAGGAGGCCTGCGGCAGTCAAGCCTTTAACAAAGGTTCGCCTAGAGGTTTTACGTTGCATGTGTAGGTTCCAATCAAGCTAAGGAGCCAAGCCGAAACCAGCCCTACGGGTTGGTGTTGCCAGCGGTAATTGATCATAGAGGCTCGCGCGCGGTCTGTCTTATCAAGCGACTCGCCTTTCATCGTAAATATGGCATGCCGAAGTAAGACGCGTGATTACATTTTTGTAAGCTTAAAGCGCACCAGAAAGCGCCCAAGGAATCGCCAGTGAAGATGTAGGACGTTCACGTAAAAGCCGTGCGATAGCGTTACCGTGAGAAGGAACTTTTGATTCTTACAAGAATCTGATTGCAATGATGCTCATTGAATACAAACGTCATCTGTTCTGAGCAAAGCAACAATAATAACGGATGTAAATTCATACAGGACTAATGCCATGGCTAACGACTCTTTGCGCCGTACAGGTTTTTTAGGTGCTGCATTGCTGACCGCCAGTGTTTTATTAACTGCGCCTGTGCAGGCCGCTGGGCCGGGCACAGGAAGAACAGCTGCGTTTGAAAAGAACTATCTGACTTTTATCATCGATCATCATTACTCAGCGCTTAGAATGACCGAACTAGCCGCTGGAACGGATACAGTGCGTGATCCGAACATAAATGATCCGCGTGAAGGGACTGCGCCTACTCCGAACTTTGGTGAGACACCTGCCAAAGCAAGCTCCGAAGAAATAAAGTCAATGGCCCGCATGGCAAACCGCACGCAACGGGAAGAAATTGCGAAAGCTCAGCGGTTCTTGCTTGAGTGGTATGGCGTCGCACACGTTCCGCAGATACCACCTGCCGGGCAGCGACAGATCCAAGCACTCATGTACGAAAGTCCTGGGGCTAATTTCGACAGAGCGTTTTTGGCAAATTTCAGCAACCACCACTATTTGGCGTTAGGGCCAAGTCAGGATTGCAGGGTAAAATTTGATTTGAAACATGAAGAGCTCAAGCACTATTGCGAGGGCATAGTCCAAGCGCAAACGAGGCAAATCAATGATATGCGTGGACAGCTGTGCGAGCGATTCAGGGTCTGCGATTATCAGCCTTACAAATAGGTTGAATTAGCTGCACGGCGAAACGGTAGGACTTTCCAAATATGCGGCGAGTATCCGTAACCTCCTAACAGCCCGCCGCCTTCCGATCATAATTATTCCGGTCACTTTAGGACTGATTTTATTTGGTCGTAGGCTTGATAAGAACCGTTTAAAGGGTGTATCCATAAATACATCCCCGACATAATGAGCGATTTTCTAAGGCTTTTTTGATGCTCCTTTAGCCTGACGGCGCTTTTTCGGCGCCTTTTTTTTAGGCTGTGCGGGCTATGCAGAAGGCCTCGATTGTCGAGGTCATTGAAGAGAATCGCCAATATACCGTTCATCCGCTTAAGGTGGGGATGCTAGGTCTCGTTTTTAGAAGAACAAGTTTCAACGTAGCTGATAATGGCCCCTTCGGCCTTTTGCAACTAACGTTGCAAGCGCCAACGCCGTGGCAGCTACAACATTCATGGAGCTGCCACAGTTCAGCGAGCCGAGTGTTCACATTTGCGTAAGGTTTCGCTTCAGCACTTAGCGTGCTTGGCAGCCGGAGCTGCCTTGGAGGCAACCTCTTGGGCTTGATCCTTCTGATCAGCCTGATAAGCCGCGATCGACACTTGCCGAGCCTGCTCCATACGAGCAAAGGTACGATCACCACCACCTTCTGCCATTGCATAGGAAGAGCTTGCTGCGATGGCGAGCAGTACGGAAAGAGATCTGAAAAGTTTCATGCTTGTTACCTCGTGGAAAGACATAGATACCCAGCGCCGCTCCAGGCAGGAGTCTTGGCTTGGGCTTGTGTCTAAGCTAACCGAGAGTTCCTGTCAGATCCCTGAATTAGACATTACGGTTTCGTCAGTAAAGCAGGCAAGCAGCTACAAGCGAAAGCGCAGAAAGCGTGTATGGCGCTTTTCGTTCTGGCAATAGGTCTTGTTTCCTGCCGGCAAAAAAAAGGCGCCATCGAGGCGCCGATAGGCCAAAGGAGCATGGAAAGGCCAAAAGCAGAGTATGGGAGCAACTGCTGACGTGAAAGTTAGCGTTGCAAGCTGTCATTCCGATGATGCGGGCATTACGTTTCTGTAAGGTACTGGCTGCCCGCCCAGACAATCGGCACACTGTTCTAAATGCTGGCGAGAGTACCTTCAATGAAGCTTCTTGTTGCTGAAGATGAGCCGAAAACGGGCACCTACCTACAGCAGGGGCTCACGGAGGCTGGATTCACTGTCGATCGAGTAGAGAACGGGACCGATGCCGCTCAGCATGCGCTTAATGCGGCATACGACCTGCTCATTCTAGATGTGATGATGCCTGGCTTGGATGGGTGGCAGGTTTTACATCAAATCCGCGCTGCGGGTAATGAGGTCCCTGTGCTCTTCCTCACCGCCAGAGATGGGGTTCAGGATCGAGTAAAGGGATTGGAGCTGGGCGCTGATGATTATCTCATCAAGCCGTTTGCCTTCTCCGAGTTGCTAGCCAGGATCCGTACGTTGCTTCGCCGCGGCAACCATGCCCCCAACCAGACGATACTCAAGCTCCACGACCTTGAGATGGACTTGCTGAGACGTCGGGTTACGCGCTCGGGGAAACGCATAGACCTGACCGCTAAGGAATTCGCACTTCTTGAGCTATTGCTTAGGCGTCGCGGGGAAGTGCTCTCAAAGTCCCTTATCGCCTCCCAGGTTTGGGATATGAACTTCGACAGCGATACCAACGTCATTGAGGTGGCGGTACGACGGCTGAGAGCAAAAATCGATGATGAGTTCGAGCCTAAGCTCATACAAACCGCGCGTGGGATGGGATATTTGATCGACGTACCAGACCCCTAGAGCGAAATGCTCGGCATTCCATCGCGATGGGCCAAGCTACCGGTACCTATGCGGCTAGGGCTAGCCACCGAACAAGGAGCGGTGCCGAACCTCAGTTCTCCGAGCTGGATTTCGTCAGGTGTGGCACGAAGAAGATGGGTCGCTGCGGGGGAGCTATCAGAATATCAGTGGATTTGATGCTAGTGCCCTTGCGACGCTTGGTCTTGCCATCCTTACCGACCGCCAGCAAATCACCGGTCGCAACAGCGATATCGAGCGCCTGCTTTACGCGAAACTCGTCAGCCATGGTGTAGTTGGTCAATCCGCTCATCAGGCCCAAAAAAGGTTGCCGTTCTACCTCGTAGACCTGTTTGGGCAAGAGCTCTGAAAGTTCTCCTCGGACGCGGTCATCGGTGGCATCGTCGAAGTGATGCTCATCCAACAGCAAATCGTGCTGACCTGTCACGGCGATATCCCGATTGGCGTCGTAGCCGAAAAAGCTGGAAGGCGACAGCATATGGGAAAAGTTGTTGCCGTATTTCCAGTGGATCTTCTTCATCACATCGTTGGCGCGGTAGTTGTTCGCCAGATGGATAAACCAATAGGCCATCGGGTTGCTGCCAGCAGGGCGGATGAAGAACACGGTCATGTACTGGGCACCGCTTTCCTGTTTGATCCCTTCAGACAGATGGCGTTGGATCAGGTACTGCCAATTGCGCGGCTGATGGGCCTTCAGCTCTTTCAGCATGCTCCATGGCACATGGTGATCCAGGCCGATATTGGCGATGGCCTTCCGATTCGCTTGGCGGTCAGCCAGGTACGTGACCAGAAAATCGACGTTGAAGGTCAGCAGCACCTCGGCATTGCTGAGGTGCTGGAAAATCCATTTGATCTTGGGGAACGGCACGTCGCCATAGGCCCAGATGAGCCAGGACATCGAGCGGTACCTGCAGGCCGGCACTCGCGCCAACACGCGGCGCAGCTACCAGCAAGCGCTCGAGCACTTCCGTGCACTGGTCCTGATTGGCTTCTGGCGGGCGTTCCGCAGTGATGAGTTGTGCCGCCTGCAGGTCGAGCACATCCAGGTAAGGCCCGGGGAGGGCATGCAACTGTTCCTACCCTGGAGCAAAGGTGACCGGGACAACCAAGGCCAGACCTTTAGCGCACCGGCGTTGGCCAGGCTGTGCCCGGTACAGGCCTACGTCGACTGGATTAGCCTGGCGAGCATTGCGCGTGGTCCGGTCTTCCGTGGAGTTGATCGCTGGGGGCACTTAAGTGAGCAGGATTTGCACCCAAATAGCGTTGTCCCACTCATGCGCGCCGTCCTGCAGGCGGCAGGGCTGCCTGCGGAGCTGTACAGTAGCCACTCGCTGCGCCGCGGTTTTGCCACCTGGGCTACCCGCAGCGGCTGGGATCTCAAAGCACTGATGCAGTACGTTGGCTGGAGCGATGGTCAATCCGCATTGCGCTATGTCGAGAGCACAGGAGTGTTCCCTGGGCAGCTGAGTGCGCTACAACATATCTCAAACTGGCCCGAGGGACTGCCATAAGACCGCCTTCGGCGGCCCCGATCCGCACCTAGCCGCGCACTGGGAACACCAGCTCGTCATGTGCGGTGCAAATGAGTGAATGTTCCAGCACATGGAAAAATGCAGGGTTCTTGGCATCCTGGGCACCCACAAAGAAGAGATAACTGCGGGATGCCTGCTTATCTTTTTTGGCTTTCATGTTCTCTTGGCGGGCTATTTCCAGCTCATTTTTCAGTCGCCCGCGGGCAGCTGCTGACCACTCTCTCCAAAGGACGACCGCCTGGTAAGGCGTTAGTTTTTTCTCTTCCCATTCGCCCGCGTTGAGTGAAATGGTCAAGTGTTCGGGCGATTCAGCGGCTGGCGTCCAGGCCAGCTCTCCATAGAAAACGCGCGCATTAGGACATGGCTCCAACCCTTTCGACCGAAGTTTCTTGAAGGCGGTTTGATAGGTCGCTGGGGCAATACCCGGGATAGCTAAAGAAAGATGCCTATCGAAGGGAAGCGCAAAAAAGCACGGCAGATAGGACGAATACTGTTTGCTGCGCGTCGTCCCTCTCGGCGCACCAGGCCAGTGGCTCCATCCGACCGCCTGACGCTCTGTGTCTGAGACTCGGTGTGAGGAAGCGCAGGATCGACGATTGTACGGTCGTCAATTAGCTGCAGCCGGGCGGGCGATAAACCTGGCGAGGTCTCCAACTCCTGCTGAACACTGCCGCGCTTGCCCTGCGCTATAACTTTGGTTTCGCCCTCCACCTCACAACCTGAGACGTGAGGGTCACGCAGTTGAAAGTGAGCCCGAACCAAGTTCTCCGGGCGGTAGGAGCGCGGGAAGGCCTGAGTTTGGCAGCCAGGGCATTGGTAGCCATAGGTATCCACTGCCGCCAGCAGTTTAAGGTCTTCGGCCTCAACAATTTCCTGGGTAATACGATCACGAGCGTTGTCCATGACGCTGACGTCTCCATGGGGGTGGGTGTTCGGCTTATGCAGCTCACCGCATACTGTCCGAATGGGTCGGACTAAATAAAGGGGTGAAATGGTGAGCGATGAGCTTTATGTTTCCGTCGACGTAGAAACTTCCGGGCCGGTACCGGGCATCTATAGCCTGCTTTCCATCGGCGCTTGCGTCGTCTCAGAGCCCGCTCAGTCAATCTATCTCGAGCTCCAGCCAGACGGCCTACAGCACGATCCGGAGGCTGTCGCCGTAACTGGCCTTGACCTCACCAAGCTCGAAAACGAAGGGCTAGCCCCACAGACGGCGATGCTCAAGCTAGAACAATGGTTGAACCAGCTATGTTCGGCAGATCAGAAAGTCGTTTTTGTGGGGCTGAATGCCCCGTTCGACTGGTCGTTCATCAACTACTACTTCCATAAGTATTCTGGGGCGAACCCCTTTGGGTTCACCGCACTCGACATGAAGGCGTATTACATGGGGGTTACCGGATGCCGCTGGAAGGAAACTAAATCCTCGCAAATGACAGCTCGGCTCAACCCCCAAAGCGCACCCAACCATAACGCGTTGGACGATGCACGATTTCAAGCGGAGCTCTTTGCGCTAATGCTGGCAGAAGGGTGTAACCGCTAACTTGGCCAGCTACCCCATGCAGCTTCAACATAACGCCCCTCCCTGAAGGACCAAGCCTTTATGCCTTCAGGGCTGCTGGAGTTGCCCACGATAATTGCCAGCGGATGCGGCAGATCTTGCGTGTAGCGCGCTGCAAACCTGGAAAAACTCCCGACATCAGTGGGGGAGATCATAGGAA
>Ga0208316_1001097_pt1 | contig 17491 bp, 33 predicted proteins | sample MalvireepMed_231_FD_184240 | JGI IMG/M metagenome (GOLD analysis project Ga0208316, IMG submission 184240) | Marine viral communities from the Global Malaspina Expedition - Malaspina viral metaG DeepMed_231 (SPAdes) (version 2) | ecosystem: Environmental > Aquatic > Marine > Oceanic | place... | reverse complement strand
ATTCAAGAGTGAAAAAGTTGCCAGAAGGAGCATACCCCAACAGGTCAGGAGTACCGAATAAAGCCCAATTTTCCAGGCGTGTCCATGCAATTCTTTTCGACTCATTTTTTAATTTCTTCCAGAGTTGTCGCTCAGTAATGACTTCTCTAACCACCCCAAGCCTACCTTATAATTTTTTAACTATTTTACCCATGACATGTCTTGGTTCAGTACATTTAAAAACCAATCGATGCGTCTCGTTACTACCTAAAATTCTATTTTCAAGCAAGCTAATTTCTGTAATATCCATAAATTTTTGTGGATACCCATCTGGTAACTCAACCTGCACTCGGGCATATTGAACAGCTGGAGAAACTAAGAACTTATCTATGATCTGTCTAAAATCCTTTCCATTAATCATGTTATTGCACTTATAGAATATTTTGTGTAGAATGGCAAGATTATGCCGGGACCAGCCAAACAACTAACAACCAGACAGATGAAGTTTGCTCAACTCATAGTCTATGGAGTCGAAGGAAGCCCTATAACCAAAACAGAAGCAGCTAAACTCGCGGGATACTCCGATGCGCCATCTGAAGGCTCTAAATTAACCAATCCCAATCGCTACCCATTAGTGTGTGCTTACATCAGTAATCTCAGGGATGAAGTAAGGCAGAAATATGGCATCAGCTTTGAAGGTCATTTAGAAGAGCTCGGTAAAATTAGAGATAGAGGCAAAAAAGACAATAGGAATCTAGCGGCTGCAGCCACTACTGAAATAGCTAGAGGTAAGGTAGCTGGATATTATATTGATCAAAAGATTGTGAGACACGGAAAGATTGACGACCTCAATCTCGATCAACTCTATGAAAGAATGAAAACAATCAAAGAGAAGAACGAGAGAGTGTTGGAAGCTAAAAAGCTTTTGAATTCTACTGAGGAATCAGTGTCAGAAAGTAAAACATCGCAACAAAAAAAATTACCATTGCCACAACAAACATCTGATCCGGATTCCACATCTTAACTATCTTTTCTTTTTCTTTTTAGCTTTAGCTTTTTTCTTTTTCTTCTTAGCTTTTTTCTTTTTCTTTGGCATATTGTTATATTTCTCCTTCAATACGTTATACTTTTCTTCACTTAACCAGTCAAGATCTCCCCATGCATCATCATACATTCAACTTCTCCATCTTGGTGATACATTTAATTGGATATATATTTCTGTCAGAAAATACTTCGTCCTTCTGATCATAACTAGCAAACGTCCAGAGAAATTTTTTAGTTCTCTTATACACATAGGCAAACGATATCATCTTAGAACATTCAAACTTATCAAACTCATCAGCCGTGGCATGACCACCATCCGCTGTGATGTCTAACCATGAGATCTTGTAGAAGTAGTATTTCTTCTTGTTGATCGCGACGTGTTTATATTTAGATTTCTTCCTGAACATACTACTGTATACCCTCCCCCTTATAAAATAGAAATATAGAATAGTGAATCATGTGCGCGCGTCCCTTAAGTTGTTGGTATTGCTAGCTTTTTGAGAGGTATAGTTAAATAACTGTTGGTACATAACGATAATAGTATTTTTGCTTAAATAAGCCTTGATAATCAACCTTCATTTTCAAATTGTATCTTTTGTATCCAATTGTATCCTAGCAAAAGATACAAATTTGAGCGAATAAGTGTTGGTATACAACAAGAATAACTTTTGTACCAATTGTAACCACTTTTAAAAAAAAATAAAAAAAATATTTTTATTTTATAGAAATAGGTGTATACAGGGATACAATGCAATTAATGGCTAATTTCCTTGCTTATCTCTTCGTTTTTGTATCCTGTTCCCTGTTTGTTCTGGTTACAATTCCTATAATATTGGTCCACTTTACGAAGGAATGCGTGTTGGTAGCCGACAAATTCCTTGTCAGACACCTCAAACTTCTGAAAAAGTTTATCTTTAGAACACATTAGAATGATTCCAGACTGTATCTTGGTCTGATAAACATAGTTATGGGCCATTGCATAGGCCCCTAATTGAATAAAATAATCCTCTATCCATTCTCTTTTTTTGGGCTTGTTGGTTTGTTTGAAGTCTATTATACTTTCACGCCCGTTGTAGATTCCTACAATGTCGGTTGCTCCTGCATATAGATCCGGATAATATAATGTTACTTCTGTGCCCCAGACTTCATCCAGGTCCCCGAGCCCTGATTCGATAATCCTTCGCGCCATGGGTTCCGCTTCCTTACCGACCGACGTCAGGTCCTTGTGCCCTGTTCCCCGGACATACGCCTCCAGAAACGTGTGCATTGCGGTGCCGCGCAACGCCGCTATATCCCTAACTCGATCTGCTGCCTGGTCCCCGAGGCGTGCTTTCCATGCCGCGAGACTCTGTCGTTTCTCTTCCGACTGAGTTGCGGAGATAATAGTTGTGACGCTCGGTAGCTTGGTTTGAGTAGCACTAATATCATAGTGCCGTTTTCCCTGGATCAGGGATCGTTGTGACTTCGGGTAGATAAATCTTTTATTCCATTTAATAGGAGATTCTTTGTGTGTCTTTGTCCGATCTTCTCTCATTTTCCCCATGATACAGATTCCGGTCATTAATAGTAGTCCTCAAAATAGCTTATTCCTCTCACTGCTCGTGCGAGACATTCATCAAACGTTTTCTTATGAACCCATCGGTCTTTCTTCTGTGACCAGGAGCGAGCTCCTCTTCGAATCCTGCGTCTGGGGATCCAGAAAGAATAGTCTTCGATATTAATTTCTTTGAGTCCTCCTTCTTTAAGATAGATTCTCCGGGTTTTCTGCTTATAGGGGCCAATACTAATAGGTCTGATTTTTATTTCATTATCGCTGACATTGGGACTATAAATATCCGTTCCCTTTTGAACAATTTTATATTCAAGAGGAGTATGAAAAAAATATTTAGCATGCCCATATTTCCATCTCGAAGAGTTACCTTTAAAATTATCGGTCATTTAATACTCTTTAAGCTATCTCCAAATTTTCCTATCCAGGCATACTCGCCTCGATGTCCAGTCGGTGACTCGGTGTTGGCGTAAAGCTTAAATCCTTCTTTTCTGGCTAGCTTGCAAAAGGAGACGTCTTCTCCATATGTATAGCCGTCTTCAAAAGCAAAGTCGAAGAAGTTATAATAAAAGCTATGACTCTTGTCGGTTTCCTTTAACGCTTGATTGGCACTGTTCTTAATTTTCAAATCTGGACGATTTTTTATAATTTTTTCAAAGACTCTTCGATGAATCAGCATGAGCCCCGTGGGGCCGGCTTCAATTTCAACGAGTCCTCCGGGAAGAATCGGCACGACTTTAGGATCAGCAAACTTCACGGTGTAGGTATGGGTATTAAGATTTGGATTCTTTGCCCGGTAAGGCGTCGTGATAATATCTTTATCGGCAACCAGCATTCTGAGTCCGACTTCCGCTCCAAACTCCACATCGGAGTCGATGAACAGTAAATGCGTGTACTCCGTCGTCAGGAATACTGAAGTTAAATAGTTTCGTGCCTGATGAATCAGAGGCGATTTCATGGTATTGATTCCTACCTCTATTTTACTCTGACCGAGTTGTTGAATCAGTTGAAAGATTGACAGCATGGTGTTGATCTTGACCGAGTCGTAGCAGGGCATCGCGATGAAGATGCTAGGTTTTTTTTCTTTGTTCATTTTAAAATATTCCTTTTGAATCCTCTTTACCAAACTTTCCTTTCGGCACTAAATTGAATGATAATGAAAATCGATCTTCTTTAGATTGATTGGGCATAATCTTATGTCTTAGTTGGCTAAAAAATAAAATTAAGAGATTATCTTCAGCAGTGATAGACCAACTCCTTGAATTAAATATATTATATTCTGTGGGTGGAGTAAAAAACGGAGTTATATGATCATAAGAAAAGGTAACAGTAAAACCAGGATCCCCTTTGGGATAATAAATTCCACTCAACCACGAGTTACAATGGTTATGAGAAGCTGAAAAACCTCCTGGTTTTGTTTTAGTTAGCCAGGAACTATATATTCTATAGTTAATATTTTTCAACATGAGTATTTCTTTAATAGTTGCGCCTACTGCTTTATTAATTTCTTTATTAAGTTCTTTATATTTTTTTAAAATATTAAAGTCCTCAGATATTAAGGTTGGAGACCACACAGATTTAAACTTTTCTTTTTTAAATTTTAAAGCCACGTCCTCCCGTATACCTAGTTTATAAATAAATAAGGCATTTGAGCATATGGGAATAGTGGATATGGGAAGAATTTTCATACTTTATAAAATGTGTACCTCACAGTTACTTCCTCTCCTTTTTTAATATCTTGAAGTGTCACTAGGTTCCATTTCTTTCGGAAGGGTTCTTTCCCATTGGCATGAAGTTCAACCTTCACACAGTTCGGTGTGTTGGAATGATTAATAAATCCTCCGAGCGGTGTACGGACAATAACTCCATCCATTTTAATGTGAGTGACTCCTAGATTCGTTGCTTGTTTGATATCTTGATCGGCGAAGAGTCCTAGACCATTGATTCCAGATTGTTTAATGGTGACTGATTCAGGTAAAGGTTTATACATTTATTCCACTAAAAATAATTAAAAGTTATGGTTATTCTCACCTGTTCATCACTACATAAACTGCTTCGGTGAGGAATAGAAGGATTAAATAATACAGCCCGATTTTCTTTAGGAAGAATGGATTTTTTTTCAATAACCGTAGGGCCATTATTACTATTTATATAAAAAATACATCCTTTATGTTTAAAAGGAAAATCTACATGAAAGTTATTAGGCCTTACCTTGGGATACGAAGGATAGAGGCCACCTTTAATTCTGATTAAAGCTTTGCAATCTAATTTTTGAAGAAGGGTTTTCCATAAGTAAAAAAAATTACTTTTTATTGCATCTCTAAAAAAATAATGAGTAAAGAAATATAAGGGTTTATCATCTTTTGGACCGGAGATATATTTATTATAATACCATGGACAATCTCTTCCCATCAAAATTTCTTGTATATTCTTAAACTCTGTTTTATCTAAAAAATTATCTATTATATCCATATTTCTTTATACATTAGTGCAAAGTTCCTTTGGAGACATCATAAGGTTCGACCTTCGTTTCATACGCAATCTTCATGATACGTTGATAGTCTTCTTCATTAAAATGTGTCCTATAAAGTCGTTGTGCAATTGCCATTAACGAGGCTGCAACCATTTCCACAGGCAGCTCGTGTTCTAATAAGTGTAGTACATGATCCAAAAGATCATGGTAAATTTTATCTTCCTCGTTCATATACTTCCAAATTTCCCTTTTCCAAAAGTTTTTTTTAAAAATTTCTTGTCATAATGTTTAATAACGAGTTGTGCTTTTTCTCTTTTTACAATTAAATACGGGTAGACCTGCTTCAGCACCCGGTAAACACCGTGATGACTTAGGCGCCAGCGATGCTGGTCTTTGTAAGTGGGATGCTTGGGATATCGTTTGATGTCCCTGTTCCCTTCTGCCGTTGTCTTCATCAAGTAATCAATGAGTCGGCCGTCCACTTGGGGTACCTCCATTCTTATAATCAAGGTTCGATAAATGGGTTTCCCTGGACGCGTGTTGCGTCTCCGCTGGACATACCGGTACTCGACCCAGCCTTCGCCATCGATAATCCCAGCCACGTAGGCTGCTTCGGTCGGTGACATTGTTCTCACAGACCACTTTCCCTTGCTTTCTTAAGATTTTTTTCTGGATCCGTTAGCTTGGCGATGCGATTGTAAAGATCGTTGTTCTCTTTTTTTATTCTGTCTAAATTAGATTGTAGTTCTTCTATCTTTTTATTAGCTGCTTTCATTTCAGGGGAATTCATTCCTATACCCTTAACCAAGATCGTTTCTGTTTCAGCTTCTTGTCTGAGTTTGTGTTCGTTCTTATACTTCTGTTCCCATTTTAATTCTTCATTTTCTTGTTGAATAAAAATTTGTTGAGCTTCTTCATTACGATCAGCGTTTCTATATTTTTCTAATTCTTTATAAGTTTTATTAGGAAATTCTTTCACTAATTCATGTAATGTTTTTGTTTTATTTTTTAATGTATCCCAAACTTTTGTCATAAATATATTGCTTTCCTTTTTCATAAACATGTTTCTTTATATCTTTTTCCGTTGCCATAATGGTGAGCACATCTACCCCGTTGTATGCTTTAACATAAGCATTCTGGCTAATAGCTAAGGAGCTTCCGCTCATAAGAATCGCGAACTCACTGCAACCGGTGAATGCCGTCAGCATCAATAATAATAGTATCGTTCGGATCATCTATCTCTCCTAAATTGTCGCACATTGTACAGCTCACTGTAACTTCTTTTCCAGGTTCTTCAACCGATTTGTTAGGTACTTTTATGTACCCATTTCCCTTACAGCGTGGGCAAAGCCTAATGTTATTTTTGTTTGGTCTTACCATTTAGTTTTTTTGTTTTTTCATTCACTAAAATACTAATGGTTTGGCTTCGACTTAGAACGGTGTTGGCCACAAGTTGTTTTCTAAGTGTATCAATCATCTCATAGGTTTTATGGGATAGACTGACGTTTTTATATTTACTAATGTCCGTCATGTGTTATACCTCTTTCATAGATTGTTTGCATATTTTTCTGGAGAATATCCCATAATATAATAGCTGTCAAGTATGAAGTATATATTGATAATATGGGTGTGCTCGTTTCTTCAAGGAAACGCGTGTTTGGCCCCGATGGAATACCCTACCACATATGATAGTTGGTATGAATGCTCCCGTAATGCTCAGGTAGAATCTATGAAACTTTTATCTAAGATGGGGTATGCTGACGTGAATAAATATAAACTAGGAACTAAGTATAATTGTAAATTAGTCTATACTTATTGACAATAAAATCCTGCAACTTGAATTTTGGTGCCATTTAGGTACCAGCCCTGGTCCCTGTTTCCTGTGTCCTGATACGTGGCTAATTTCTCGAGGACGGCATAACCCTGACTAAAACAGTCGGGTTTAACTTCTTCAAAAGCTGGATCGATAGTTGGAAACGTGAGGATTGCTCCGGTTCCTAGAATCATTAAAATTTTCATTTTTAAATATTATCTCCTATAACTGCCTTTTTAAAGTTGAATGAAATAGCATATTTTTCTTTATGCTCCAGATTTCTCTTAGTATAATGTATTAAAAAAGAAGAAAAGATAACAAACAGTCCTTTTTTAGGAGTAACTCCCTGCTTAATCTCGGGAAAGTATAATTTTTGAGGATGATCATTAAGATAAAGGACACTTGAAAGATAATAAGGATCATGATGATGTCTTTTTGTATAGCCTCCAAAGCTTTCTATGAGTCCCCACGACTCCCAAAGACTAAATTTTTCTAAATTTATATTTAAAGTTTCTAAGTGGTCTAGTATCTGGAATAATATAATTAAAAACTTTTCATCACTGTTAAAAAATTTCCAGCTTGTATGTTTACCACACACATTAGTTTTATAATTTATGCTAGAAGTTTTAACACCTTCGTCTATTCTTTTTTTAAAATATTTTGAATCTAGATTAACTGTACCTGTTATAAAAATATAGTCTCTGGGTATTTTTGATATAATTTCTTCCTCTATTATCATTCCTTTTCATGCACAATCATAGCAATAGTTCTTATTCTGTGTTGACCATCCATCAGGTTTAGGAGCACACCCACAACCCGCGCAGTGAGTCCTTGTGTTCAGCTCCGATACTTTATTCGCCTGATCCACTGCGGCTTGAATCGCACGATCAGTTTCTTTTTGGTTTGTAAATAGATTTGTCATAATTTTTTTGTTTCTTTTCCATTATTAAAATTCCTTACTTGCATGTGTCCTTTTTTATTCATGTAGGTACACCATCCACTAAATTTAGGATACTTCAATAATAACGATTTAAAAAGCTTTTTCCAACTCATGGCTTTCATGATTTCAACTTCGCCACCTTCTTTGGTTACTGTATATTCGTATCTCATTTTAATAAATCTCCCCCTGTCACCAAGGTGATATGGTGTCGTTCTGCATATTCTATCGCACCCAACGTAAACCAGGTACTCGTCATACACATAAGAACTTTTTCATATTTACTTTCAACATCTGCCGCAGCTCCTACTAATTCTCGAAGAACACCAGGACCAATAGGTTTTTTCGAAATCATTGGATGCTTACATTGTCCGATTAACTCTTTTATAGTACCATCTTTAAATTCTTTAATAGCCTTAATATCAATCCCTCCATCACCACTGCCGGAGTCTTCATAATTCTTTTTAGATCTAACTTTCCAGTTATCTTCAGCAACATAGTCTTCCATCCTTTCCTCAAATCCAGCGGGTGAAAGGTCCTTTATTTCTTTCGCTTTTTTAACTTCATAATCGGATTTATAAAAGAGTCCATTTAAACTTCTACTTCTATATTTAAGTTCCCTCTTACTTTTTTTAATTTTACCCCACTCCGTTTTTCTAACGAATGTATAACCATCGCCAACATATATATTGGCATCTTCAGCCAAAAGCATTTGAAGCTTGGAAGCCTTCATTCCGCTTTGAAGTTTTCTTCTATGGGCTCTTCTATCTCCACTAAATTTTCTACTTTCATTAAAGAATACTTTTTCTCTGCTTTTTTGCTCTTGGTTAGTCGAGCGTTTATAGCTAGTTATTGGTAACCAAATTTGTCGAGGTCGAGAGGATTTTACACCTGTCGGTACTCTAGGACCCCGGTATTTCATTGTGGAATCTCGTTCAATTAAAACTTTCCAATCTCGAATACAACAGGCCAGCTTTAGATAAAGATGTTTTGAAGAGTCGGTTACTTTAGAATCAAACACTTGACCGCTATTGTATAACCAGTACCTAAATTCCTTTTCACCTTTTACATACATTTCAGAGATGAATCGATCTTTTTCATCATGTGCAAAGATTGCTATGTATTTTTCATATTCAATGAATCGAATGTATTTAAATACAGGATCATCTTTGACTTCAACACATGCATTATAAGGTATCAGAAGACCTGTCGTTTGTTCCATGGCTTCTGTTAGAATTTCAGAGATTTGAGTTTTGGTGTCGGGATCTAGGTTGAAAGTTTCATTGGGGTTTTGAAAAGGACTGTTGGCAATGGATTCTTTAAATTCATGAACATGTTTATGAAATTCCCTGTCATTAAAAATTTTTCCTTCTTCCAGAAGTAAAGGAAAATCTTTTTTATCGAGACAGCCATTCACTAAATTAAAAAGACTGATATAATTCCAGTAATGAAAACAGTCTATGTCGGTGGCATTTTCTACATCAATTTTACCGGTGATAGGGAGAGAGGTACCTTCTTCGGTATGGTGATATGCAATAATTAAATTAGTCATATTTTTTAGTAAGTCTAATGAATCTGCTGTTCCTTCTTTTTTTTTATTTCTTCCTTCTGTAATAATTTTTTCCACAAAAGGAATTATGCTTTTAGGCACTATTCCCGCATCATCTATCACTTCCAACATTTTTTGTGTTAAGGCATTGAAATCCTTAGGATTTAAATTCACAAAGCGCGATAATATAGTGTCTTTAAATTTTTCTCCTTTGTTTTTTTGTAAAATTCCGGCCGTTGTTACTATCATCATTAAAAATTTAGATAAAATTGAAAAATAATAGCCCGCTTTTAATATTTGTTGATTACTAAAAGGTAGCATCCTTTGCTTATAATCTTTTTCTTGATCGGGGGTTAATTCTTCTGACTGTGTCAGCTCTCGGTACAATTCATACTTCTCGAGGAGTCCTAGGGACTCTATATAATTTATTATTATACGAGAAGGGAGATTTGATACAATGTCTTTAATATTGTTTTCCTCGGAAGAAATCCTCTTTTTAAATAATTTAAAAATATGCGTAAGATATTTATTATTTTTAAAAGTAATTTTAAACGCTTTATTCTTATAGGCTCTTTTAAAGACAAAATAAAAGCTTAGATTATTTTGATAAGGCGCCACTTTTTCTACATCATTTGACCGTAGATAATAATGTACATGATTTCCAAAACATAGAGAATGAAAAAACATTCTTCCTCCATCTGTTTTATTCTGAGTCAGGTAATCAGATATCTCAAAATAGTGATAATGTTTTGGATTTTCATCTCTAACAATGAGGAAGCCGTCTTTATAGGGTCTAAGAGAACCGCCATTTTTGGCCACTGGAATATCTTTTATTTCTGAATAATCAATGTCTATAGTTTCCGGTACCCCTATATTTTGGACGATCAGATTGTCCAGTTCGCTGGTGGAAATCATACGGTCCTCCATAGCTTTTTTTTCTGTTAATAATTTTTCTTCTTTAACTATTTTTTCGCCCAACCAAAACCACACAACTTTAGTTTTAGGTCTAATTTCTTTTTCGAATAATTTTTTAAGCTTTTCCTCCCTTTGGCGCCCGTCCCTTTGCCATTCTTTATCCTTTAGGGATTCATCATACTTTTGTTCCTTATATTCTTGTTGATCTTTCTTGGGTAATGCGTTGAGAGCGCTCTTCCATTTTTTATGTTGGGGGTTGTTTCCTTTTTCTAGATCCTGTTCGGTAAGGCCCCTTAACCCCTCAGCAAGTTTATCAAGTTCTGCAAATTTCTGTGTTTCACTCATTTTTTATAATAAGTTCTATAGATGAGGTCATCCACCTCAGCCTGACTATATTCTTTTTCTCCTTTAGATTCACACAGCCAGCATTGTTTCGTTTCATCTTTTCCTTTCACCACGACTGTGATGTAGCCATTGCCTTTGCATAATGAACAAACTTCTTTATACGACATAAAGCCTCGGCCTTCCTAGTTTCTTTTTGGGTCTTCCTCTCCCTCGTTTGGGTCCTTGTCGATAATGAGAAGTAACAGGAACATCTACATTCCAACCATTTTTTCTTAAAATTACTTTTCGTATTTTTTGCTGAACGTATTCAGGATTGCGTCCTGCCATTTCACAAATAAGTCTGAAGTGAGAGCCTCCCTCCATAAAAAAATGACGGGCTTGATCCCGATCAAAGGTATAAATATTCTGATGAGAGCGATTACATTTAAGCTCCATGTTTAGCATAGGGGGTCCTTTGCAGGCATCTAAAACTGCTCGGGTTAAGACTGCAATCCATAAACTTGTTTCCGGAAGCTCTACTCGATTTCCAATAAGATTGCTCTGACCGACCCAACCTGTGAAACTGTTGTTTGATCGTCCCATTAGTTTGGTGCTTCTATTGGAGTATCCTTACCTGTCCTCTTACCCCATTTAATGATTTTTTCTTTTCCAGGTAAAGTAATATTAACCCCGAATTTATTCCAAGACTGAGCCATTAGGTTCAGTTCTAGGATGAGAGTGGTGTATTGTTTACTACTTTCTCCTTTAATATTTAATGTTATCTTTCTACTCATAATGAGTAGAATATAAGAAATTATGGGAGGACTGTCAAGGAGTAAAAAAAATAATTATCCGCCCCATCCATGGGTGTCATCATGTACTACGCAATTTGAGTATGAAAAATTATCCATATAATTTACATACGTTACAACCAGGAGGGATGCAAGAAAAAACGTTGGTATCAGCGGTTAATTTGTAATGTTTTGTAAAGAAATTTTTTACTATTTGTAAAGGTTGTTAACCTTGGCCGCGTGATTTTTTACGTGTGGTGTGTTTATTGGGTCTTTTTGAATGACGTCCGGGGCGTTGGCGATGTTTGTGTCGAACGTGAACGTATCCAAAAGCCCTAGGCTTTCGGCTCATTAGGCTTCAGCTCCATTTTTAAAGGAGAACCAAACCCAGAGGTGGAAATCGGCATATAACTAATGACCCCATTAACTTTTTGTTCAGTGTCACCACCGCAATTCATACATCTATAGATATTTTGATAAATAGAGACAAAGACGGTTTTCGAATCACATAGAGGACACTCTCCATTGGTCACTTCAGCTTTAAGATTAAAGCCCTTTCCAAAAATATCTTTTCCAAGTTTTTCCATCGCGTTTCCTATCGTATTTAGTCTTATCTTTAAACCTTTTAGGTGTAAAGTGTTTTAAGAGCCTAGCTATAGGGTTCCTACTTTTAACCATAAACAAAAATGATGAAGAGAAATATCAAGAAGATAACTGATATAATTATTTTAGTTATTTTACTTACTTTTTTCATCCATAGACTCCGCAACAACTAAATTTATCCATAAAAAAATAATGGTAAACACTGAACCCTATAGCAATTCCTATAGAAGTTCCAATTAAAATGGCTATGATCCATTTCACTAAATACATGTCATCGTGTGCATCCAGAATAAACTGACGATAGATGAGATTACCACGACTCTATAAACATAGATCCATTTATTCATTAGTATCTAGTGCTTCCTTCGTATAAGCCTTCTTCATACCCTGACTCTATAACACGCAGGATTCTGGTACGAGGAGCCGTCTCTCCTTTTTCTTCTATATATTCAACTTCAGCTGTTACGTCTTTGCCACAGGCAAATTGGACGCGTTCCGGCTGTACAGTTCTTTCTGCAATGCGCTTATTCTTAAGGCACTCTGCCATCGAGGTTTGATACGTGTGCTCCACCAGCTCTCCTTCGAGAAACATACATAGTGCTACACATATAATTACTTCCTTCATTACTGTGCTCCATTCGCAAAGGATCTTTGCTTATCTTTTAATTTTTCTACATCCTTTTGTAGTTTTTCAACAGCTTTATTTAATGCTGTTATATTTACTTCGTTATGTAACATACCATCTACTCTTACCTGAAGTTTGTCCATTTGTTTATATAATTCTTCGATCAACATGAATTGCTCAGAATCCGCGGGCAAACTGCCCAAAAGCCCCCTGGGCCATTTGATCCTAAATTCTGTATTAAGTTCAGAATCCTTCCCCATGATCTCTAGTTTAGTTGAGTGTTGGTTAAGCTTCTCTTGTATCTGGAAAAATCCGAAAGTGCCGAGTGCGACCATTACGATCAGGGAGATTACGGTCTTCATCGGCATCTGTACCGATTGTTCAGGTCCTATTTTCATTTTTTGATCTTCCAAATAAAAGCCCCACCCAGAACAAAGGCTGTCCATAACATCCACATATCATTAGCAATGAATATAAAATTCATCACGTCTATAAAATCAGTCAACATCAATTAGTGGTCTCCTTCGTATGTGGTAAATTACATGTCATTGATAATTTTTTGTCTGTTATTTTCGTTACTATATGCTCAGTACCTTTTGAAAGATAAAATACCCTTTGTCTGTCTAAGGTTGTTTCTTTGTTATTGAGCGACCATACTGAGGAACCATAAATATTTTTTATCAAAACATCATAGTTATGAGCATGTGAAGAAAAAGATGTGGACTTTTTTCCTGTTCCAAAATAAAAATTACAATTAATATTGAGGTGAAAGAAATTATCTAGTTTATTTTTAATTTTTCTCGCTTCTTTATGAAGAGATCCTATATGTGAAATAATTAAGGTGTAGCCATCTTGATAATATTTAATACATTTATCTGAATCAATAAATCCATCTTGCAAGAAAAAATCTTGATAGGATCTTTTATCCTCTTTAATGACTTCTACTGTGGGTTGGCCCCAGGGATATGTCTTTGGCCAGCGAAATCGATCGCCTAATCTATCTAAAATGTCTTGTTCTTTGATGTTTACGTCCATATCTGAAATTGTCCTAACTAAGCTCTTTATTTTCATTAGAATATTATATCCATTGCTAAGTATAATATAATAAAAATAAACATGCTCATGATTTGTATATCATAAGGGAAGTTAACCATTTTCAAAAAATTAATTACAATTGAGTTTATCTAAATCAATCGGTTTGTCGCCGCCATAAAACCAAACCCATGATGAAATTTTAGTTCCATCTTGAGTATAGGTACATTTTTTGCCTACCGAGCAGGCGCTCAAGGCAAATAACAGTGCGAGCACTAGAAATAGTTTATTCATTTTGGCTCCTTTGGTGCAGTTCCAACGTTAACAAAATGTTCATACGTTCGTTGCTCTGCGTTTTCTTGTTCGTCTTTTATTTGACAACATGTACCTGATTTTTCTTTTTCTTTGGTATGCATATTGCAAGTTTGTTTTTCGTCTATTGGCACGTTTCACATTCCTTTGTATCGTCAACAGTGACTCCTTTTGAATCACATTTACACATTTGGCACGGACAGATACCTAGCATATCAGAATGGTTTAGCACAGAACAATGGCATAGACAATTACAAGTTTTACATCTAGTCTCGGTCATCTTTGTTCAAGTAGTCCCATGCTTCTTTAAGTTTTTTTTTTATCCATTTTATCATTTTTCTTTTCCTCAATGTTATAGAAATACTTATCAGTATCTTCTGTTTTCCATTTCCCTGTATCCTCTACATTCCACGTACTGGTTTGGACCTTCCAATCAAATGGCACTTCATCCTTAACAGTAAATGAAGGAATACTCCATATAATTCTATTATTGGGTTGAGCTGCATAATTTCCGTTTTCCAGGGCCATTATGTGGGCGCATTTATGTTCTGCCGGGATTTCCGAATGATCCGTATCGACTATATTACTCTCGGGGTGAGCCCAGTCAACCGTAAAAAGATAAGTACCATGATACCATTTTTTATCTTTTCCAATATATTTTCCTGATTGTCCTAAGAGGATATCAAAAGTACTAACACTAGGATAGTAACTAAAACTATTCCAAAGCTCCAACTCGTCAAGTCGCATCCGAGGAACTTCTTTAACATCAAAGCCTTTTTGTATGAATGCAGAGATTGGTAGGCGGTAGAATACAGCTCCATTCTCCATAATTGCGTGAAAGAGTATCGCACTCCCTGAAATCGATGCCAACCCAAAGATGACACAGTCTTCAGCTTCTCCCACATGTCCGGAAAGGTCATAGAGATACTCTCTCCTTACCTGCGCATACGTGGCAGGAATGTTTGCGTTCAGATAAGCCATTCAACATAAAATCCTTAGTTTGCTAAAAAATAAATGGCAACAATTACTACCACAACAGCGGCAGATATTTTTGGATTAGCTTTTGCTAATGTCCAAAGTTGTTTAACTTTTTCCATGTTTCCTCCTTGTTAATCATAGATGTCACCCCAATTTTTACCAAACTCATAGTCGACTTTATTGGGAACTTCGAGTGTAACAGCATTTTCCATAATCTCAACAATTCGTTTAGCCTGTTTATCATCTTCAATAGATAAATCAAGTTCATCATGAATTTGAATATGGGCTACTATGCCTTCTTTATAGAGTTCTAACATAGATTTTTTTGTCATATCTGCTGCAGAACCTTGAATTAATTTGTTTAAAGATTTGTAAGTATAGGCTCTTTTGATTCCTGGTCCATGTTCCCTGAGTGCTTCTTCGTGTGGTAATGCTTTATGCATCCCGAATGAATTTGGTTCCCATAAATGAAACCGGCATAATCTGCCAAGTAACGTTCTAATCTGTCCTCTTTCTTGTGCTCTGTTAGAAGCCTTATCCATTAGCTGTTTAACAAAGGGTACTCGACTGTGGTAAGTATGAAATAATTCTGCTGCTTTTTCTTTGGTGACTCCTAGTTCTGCTTGAAGTTTTCCTTTCCCCATTCCATAAAATAATCCTAAATTAATTGTCTTGGCTTGAATACGAGGAATCTTTGCCATGTCTGCTACGGTCTGGTGAAAATCGGCTTTAGAATTTTCTCTATAAGAATCAAGTACATCATAGACAGATGGAAGTTTATAAAGAGCTGCGTAATGAACCACGAGTCTGGGTTCCTGCTGATTATAATCGAAACAACCCCACTTACATCCTTCTTCAGGTATGAATAGACTTCTGATCTTGGGTCCTAGGTCTTTGTTTCTAGCGGGAATCTGTTGAAGGTTTGGGTTCTGATAAGAAAATCTTCCAGTGACCGTTCCTCCTCCTGCATTTCTAAGCTGATTAATCTCTGCATGGATTCTACCTTTATGTTCGTACCTTAAAATAGAATCAATGAATGTGGTATGAGCTTTGTTAATCTCTCTTGCTTTAGCAATGAGGTTTACGACAGGATGTTTATGTTCTTGTAAAAAATTTTTAGTAAAGGAAGGAGCAGATGTTTTTTCTGTTCTTGGATATTCTATTTTCAACATGTCAAATACATTTGCGACGGATCGTGCTGCCCATATTTGAGTGTCAACATTGGTTTCTGATTTTATTTTGTTAAGGATTTCTTTCTCTTCAGCCATTAATTGTTTCTTCATGGCATGAGCTCTTTCGATATCAACGCGAACGCCTTTGAATCTCATGTCGACTAGACATGGAAAGAGATCTGTTTCTAAATCAAATATATCTTCTAGGTCTTGTTGAATAATTTCCTTTTTAAGTTCTTGCCAAAGACCTAAAGTAATTTCTGCGTCTCGTTCAGCGTAAGATCCTGCGTGCATGGCAGGGAGCTTATACATCTCTGCTTTGGGATCGATGCCCCATTCGGATGCAGCTTCGGCTAGTGCTCTTTCATTTTTACCGTAGCCTAAATAATGCCAGGATAAACTATTAAGATCGTATCTAAATCTATTTTCATCGGTGATGGCTGAGGCCAACATGGTGCAAACAATATCTCCATTGATTTTAAAACCCATGGCTCTTAACCAACACACGTCGTAGATAGCATTGTGAAATATTTTTGTGGAAGGAGCTTCTAAAATATCTTTAAGCCATGATAACACTTTAGCTTTCTCCATATTCCCACCACCTTCGTGAGCAATTGGAAAGTATCCTTTGTAGTAAGAAGTGGCGACGGCTATACCTATTACTTCTCCATTACCAATGATAGAACCTGATCCTTTTTTAATTAAATCAGGATCCTTTGTTTCTAGATCGATTGCAATTTCATCTACCTGTCTTAGGTCTGGAAATTCTGTCGGCTTCACCCATTCAGTCTGGGCTTCAAATCTAGGAATTCGCATTAGTTATGTGGACACCTTTCTTTTTTTAAATCACCAAGTTTTACTTTGCCGTTAACAACTCCTTTATCCTTAAGCTCTTTCCATTTATTATAACCGTCTACCCAACTTTCCTGAGGGCCATAATCTCTTTCAATTATCATATCAATATAATGTTTAGCTTTTTCTAGATCTTGTACTTCTCCTTTATGCGCATGTCTGCAGATATATTTAATAGCATTTCCTTCTGCAAATTGCAATTTGTTCTTGTTTATAAACTCGCTTGGCTGCATCACCATATCTTTATAGTGAGATCCTCCAATTTGTTTATTGTATACTTTCGATGTCATATCCTTTAGCCTCCTTTTTTGCCGCCATAATATATAAATTTTGTTTAGTACGTGTGACGCCCACATACCAAATCCGGTTTTCTTCGTCTTCCTTATCTGGGCTTTTTTCAATAGCTTCCCTGATAGTTTTGGTATTATCCATGATGAGTAAAACATTATCAGCTTCGCCTCCTTTGGCTGAATGAATTGTTGATAGTTTAACTCTAGCTTCTTTGGATAATTCTTCGCCTGCCTGCAACATAGTTCTAATGTA
>Ga0208316_1001095_pt1 | contig 17535 bp, 22 predicted proteins | sample MalvireepMed_231_FD_184240 | JGI IMG/M metagenome (GOLD analysis project Ga0208316, IMG submission 184240) | Marine viral communities from the Global Malaspina Expedition - Malaspina viral metaG DeepMed_231 (SPAdes) (version 2) | ecosystem: Environmental > Aquatic > Marine > Oceanic | place... | reverse complement strand
GAGCCGACAATTTAGACAGCTACTGGCGCAGTACAAGGTAACAGGTAGCATGAGTAGGAAAGGTGATTGTTGGGACAATGCCGTTGTAGAGAGCTTCTTCGGCACATTAAAACAAGAGCGAGTGCAATGGCGTCATTACCAGAGCCGTCATGAAGCTCAGCAAGATATCCTGCAATACATTACTATGTTTTATAACAGCCAAAGAATGCACTCATACCTGGATTACAAAAGTCCAAACCAATATGAAGCTGACATGGCTAACTTAGGAAAAGCTGCTTAACTGGGGTGTGTGAATTTGCTTGACCACGTCATATCTCTTTTGCCACACCTTTAAACTTATAACGTACTTTATGGGCCATGTTCTACTCAAGTTGATCGATGTAATTCAAAAACTGTTTAACCGCTATTATAAACTTAATTAGTGCTAATGATTAGCGTGTTAAAAAAGCGGGTGGAAAACCGCAGTGTGAGGTGTTTAAAGTATTCGATGAAGAATTAAGCAGTTTTAGAGAAGCGTTAGCCTTTGCCTACTTTATCTACAAAATAAAGAAAAGCCGATTAAGCCAGCTTTATTTCGACGATGATGAAAGCTTTGATAGGGCGGTTGGGGCTTTTAATGGGTTGGTTGAGGGAATACGTGAAACGTTGAGATGATACTTTGTACAATGAATGGAATACAGGTTCGCTTGAAGTTAATTTGTTTCGTAAAATCAATGTTTTAAATTGGCTCTTGATTTATAAAATCGGATTTCCCCAAAATGTGCTTATTTTGGTGCAAACCACAATACTAACTTTCGCGCGGAGTGCACCGTTCTATAGCTTGAAAATAGTTTCATGATTTGCTCTCAAATCGTCCCCCGAACCTTCTCAGTAAAACAAATAGTTGTAAGTCGTTGCTAAAGTTTTAAGGTGTTTTTTAAAGGGAAAGGTAAAACAAACAATCTTTTCAATGTTGGATATTATCAACCCTAAAATGTAATATACGCGGTTTGTATGAAATGGTGAGATAAGTCCGTGCACGATTATGATGATAAAAACTATATTGTTCCTGACAATCCTGAGTTCGCCAGTTCTATTCACACCATAAGTTTCTTCTCTGGAGCTGGGGGGTTAGATATAGGGGCTCAGCTGGCAGGTAGTAAAGTTATCTCAAGCTTAGATTTTAATAAGCATGCTGTTAATACTCTTCAATCAAATCCGTATTTTAATCATACTGAACATATGCATGGTGACATATCAGAATTTGATGGCTTGAACTTCAAGCAATTGCTTGAAAAAAACAATCCTGAAAAACTCATACTGATTGGAGGGCCACCTTGTCAGCCTTTCTCAAAAGCAGGTTATTGGGTAACTCACGATAATAGGTTAGGCAGTGATGACCCAAGAAACATGGTTGGTAACTATTTACGGATGGCTTCAGAACTTCGCCCAAATGGATTCTTGCTTGAAAACGTTGAAAGCCTAGCACACCCTAAAAATAAACATGTAATAGATGAAATTCTCGAATCCCTCGATAAACTCGGCTACAGCACGATTGTTTATAAGGCAAATGCGATTGACTTTGGTGTGCCTCAAAAAAGAAAAAGGATTTTTATTTTCGCTTCATTGAAAGAAATAACATCTGCACCGACTCCTACTCACGGAAATAAAGTTGATTTATTTGAGCAAGAGTTACGTGCATACGAACGCGTCATAGACTGGATTGGGAAATTTGATAAAGACGAACTCTTTGAAAAAGAAGAAGTCGCTGTAGGTAAAACATATTATCATGAACTGACAGAAGTCCCACCGGGGAAAAATTATATTGCTTTAACAGCAAAAGAAGGCTATCCCAATCCAAAATTTGTAGCAAATAAAAGGTTTTGGAGTTTTCTCCTGAAGCTGCATCCTGAATTACCGTCATGGACTATTGCCGCACAACCAGGGCCCTGGGTCGGACCTTTTCATTGGAATAATCGACGGCTTCGCGTGCCTGAAATAGCTGCAATTCAGACATTTCCTGAGAACTACAAGTTTGCTGGTTCACGAAGAGAAATTCAGCGGCAAATTGGAAATGCAGTACCGCCTTTATTAGGTAAAGCAATGATGAGTCACTTGATGGAGTTTGTTTAAGTGGTTGGTAAGAAAATTGTAAGTTTATTTTCGGGGGCTGGTGGAATTGATCTTGGTTTTGATGCTGCTGGCTTCAATACAGTTTTTGCTTCGGATATTTGGCCTGTCGCCTGTAAAACGTTAGAACAGAATTTTCCTGATGCAAAAATTGTATGTGAAAGTGTTGAGAAATTAGATTTCCAAAGTATTAAGAGAGAGCATCCTGAAATAGCCGGGGTGGTGGGAGGCCCTCCTTGTCCGCCATTTTCAAAATCAAGATTTTATAGAACAGAAAAGCAAAGAGGGCTGGACGACGCCGATGGATTTCTAACAGTAAGTAATTATTTTCGAGCTGTCGAAGTATTAGAGCCTGAATTCTTCTTTTTTGAAAACGTTCATGGCTTTGTATACAAGCCTCACAAAAGCGCTCTTGAATACCTTAAAGAGGAAAGTAAAAGGCTTGGCTATAAAATTTCGTTTAAAGTTCTCAATGCCGCAGATTTCGGTGTCCCGCAAACACGTGAACGTTTTATCTGTATTGGAGTTAAAGAAAAATATGATGATTTTATTTTCCCTGAACAAACTCATATAAAGCCTGAAAAGTTAAATAATTCAATGTTGTTACCTTGGGTAACGGCTGGTGATGTACTTGGTGATATTGATTTCGATCTGCCTGAGGATGAAAAAATGAAGGCTGGCTCGAAAGATCATGAGTTGCTGAAGCAGATACCTCCTGGTGATAACTATCTGTATTTTACGGAGCAACGCGGACATCCATCCCCTAAGTTTAAATGGCGCTCTCGTTACTGGTCTTTTCTATTGAAACTTTCGCCTAGTAGACCTTCATGGACTATCCAGGCAAGCTTCTCCAACAATATGGGACCATTTCACTGGAAAAATAGATTTTTGAGAATACAGGAAGTTAAGAGAATTCAGACATTTGATGACTGCTATTATTTGGAAGGTGCATTCAAAGACCAATGGCGGCAAATAGGTAATGCTGTCCCTCCTTTACTTGTTAAGGAAATAGCTAAAAGAATAAATGGACATATTTATGGCGAATGAAAAACTGGTTGTACACCCATCATTTAATAATAACCTTGGACTATGGGAACTGCGGGAGTCAAGTAATTCTAATGCACCAGCTTTTGACTCTGTCGGTGTCGAAGAAAAGCTACAAAACATTTTTATTAAAAGTAATATAAAAAGTTATAGAGTTGACCTTTCGATGAAAGGCTTCCACAAAGATAAACCACCTGTAGAAAAATTTTTCATAGTGGAAGATGATAATAAAGAAAAATTGTATTTTTACTTTGGGCACTGTGCAGTCAGGAGGTACAAAAATAGCGCTCAGAAAGAAGTCGGCTTACAAGTCTCCAACCCTCACTATTTGAAATCTATGGATTTTCATTTAGGGTTGAATGCATATGCAATTGGCATATATAAGAATAAAAGTCCCGATACCCCAGTTCTTTACTATATATTTAAAGTTAGCGAGTGGTTTGATAGTGATAGTTTCTTGGTAGAGACAAGTAATACTCGAAAAGGTCCAAATGAGACATCTTCAAATTCATTTTTTTCTAATCACGAGCGAGATAGCCTACCTGCATTAAATTCCGAAGAAGGGATCAACTTAAGAATTGAATCCGGGAAAAGAATCTTAACCTTTACCGAAAAATCATTCTCTAAAATATTGTCGAGGTTATCGAGCGTCAATAAATATTTCTCTGCAGGAGAATCAACCAACGAAACCTTAGACGATTATATTCAGGTGAACGGTGCTGTCGAGCTTTTTAAACCATTCCTGCTTTTAGCTGGAATCTCAGGTACGGGAAAATCTCGTTTTGTTAGGGAACAGTCAACAAAAGAAACTTTTGAATTAGTATCCGTACGACCAGACTGGCATGAGCCGAGTGATTTATTAGGCTATGTAACACGTTTGAATGACAAACCGCAGTTTATCTCAACGGATGCCCTGAAGTTTATTGTAAAGGCTTGGAAAGAAATAAATCCTACAAAGGAGCATTTCCAATCAGGTAAGTTCGAATTTAAGATTGACTTAAAGCCCTTTTGGTTATGCTTGGACGAAATGAACCTTGCGCCTGTTGAGCAATATTTTGCGGATTATTTATCAGTATTAGAAACACGCAAAATCGAAAGCGGTAATTATTTCTGTGCCCCTTTAATTAAGGCTAGTGTACTTACAGATGTATTCTCAGATACTGATAAAGACTCTAAGGAATATACTGAAAGAAAAAATGCCTTGGCTAAATCCTTGGGTTTAGAATCAAGCGATGTTTTATTTGAGTGTATTTTAGATCACGGTATTCCCTTACCTTACAACTTGATTGTGGCGGGAACGGTTAATATGGATGAAACCACTCACGGCTTCTCACGCAAAGTAATCGATCGAGCATTAACATTGGATTTTGGCGAGTTCTTCCCAAACGATTTTGACCAATACGGTAAAAAAAATATTTTACCTAGAACTTTAACTTATCCGACACTAACTCAATTTAAACCAGAGGCGCTCGATACCAATATAGTTCTTCGAGAAACCTGCGAGTTTTTAAAAAAGGTTAATGAAGTGTTAAAAGGAACGATGTTTGAATTAGCGTATCGTGCGTTAAATGAAGCCTTGTTAATGGTTCATTCATTCAAGCCATACTCAGAGGGTAAACCAGATTCGGCGAAAAAACTCTGCGCAGTTTGGGATGACTTTCTGATGATGAAGGTATTACCTCGTATTGAGGGGGATGAAGATAAGTTGGCCTTTGTAAATGAAGAGAATGGCGAAAACCAAAGCCTAACGATCTTGCAAAAGCTAGAAGCTGTTCTGAACCCCGCGCAAAAGGTCGAACAAGCGGTTTCAACTGAAGCTGAAAATCATACAGGTGACTCGGAGACACCTATCGTTGAAGATTTGGGTGAGAATAAATCATTCAATGGACTTTCATCGAAAATGCTAACGCCAATTTGGGATGGAGAAGTACGCCCTGATTTATTGCGCGAGGGTGCGGGAAATATTGAATGCCGTAGTAGAAAAAAGATTAAGCATATGCAAACCAAGTTAGGCCGTGGATTTACCACCTTTTGGCCGTAGGGTAATGGTATGAAAAAGACCATTTTATCGTTCGCGACGCGCAACTTTGAATGTTCGGTGCGTGCAGATAATAAAAAAATCGACAAGCGGCAAAACGCATTATTGACGGTATTAAAAAAGCGCGACAAGCTTTGCGAACTGCTGCCGAGAAGCGAGTTGAAGTTTACTTATGAAGAGAAACTCACAAGCTTGTCCAGTGAATTATCAGCACTTAATCTTTGTCCTTTGGGAAATTTGAAAAGTTTACCAATCCAAAATCCCATTTTTTTCGAAAATACGTCTTATGAAATCGAAATCCTATTTGTAGATTCAGTGACCTCTTGTGTGCCAACGCATCATCTTCAACGAATTCAAGATAACTTTTCTGTAAATTCGGTTAAAACAGTTAAAGAGCCAGCTTGGTTGCGGTTAAATTTGAATTTTAATAACGATTTGGGTTGGTTTGCTCTACCGTTCAGTTATGTCCGAAATGGTATTACGATTGAACAATGTCTAACGTTTGAAGTATGGCCTTTCAAAATGGATATGGAAAAGGATTTAAGCGCTATTTATAAGGTTTTAGATAAAGCGCATCCTTTACTCCGTTTTTCTTGGAAATCAGCTACTGAGCAAATTTTTGACCGGTCTCGGTTTCAGCATGAGCCATTTGAATTGTTATGGCTAGCTGAGTTTAAGTCTTTGAACGAGCAGATGCAAAAAGGCTATAAGCAGATTTTAAATGCGCCCCATAATCGGTTGATACCAGAGGAAGTAAACTTAAAAGCAGAGCGGCTAAAAGGTAAATTACCGAATAAATTAGCGGAAAAAGCACGCGCCGATATTCAAGCTAAACTGCTTAATCGACGTTATGCTTTGAATCAAAAACGTTTAAGCCTGGATACACCAGAAAATCAGTTTGTTAAGTACGCACTCAATGCGATCAGTCACAAGTTAGAACAGATTAAACAGAAGGTTTCAGTACTCGATAAAGCCATTACAAAAAAAGGAAATGCTTCTGTTTTTAGTAGAGCTTTCTATGACAACCTTTATGAGTTGAGCAAACCATATCAACAGTTTAAGCGTTTTCCTTTGTTTAAACAGATTAGTGATTACAAAGGCTTAAAGTCCGAATCTTTAGTACTGCAACAAAAATCAGGTTATTCGTTGGTTTACCAGTCTTGGCATAAACTAAAATATTACTTAGATGTTTTCGGCGATGAAGCCTCAGTATCAGTAAAAAACATAGCTGAGTTGTATGAGGTTTGGTGCTTTTTACAATTAGCAGATATTTTGCAAAGCCCCCCTTTTAACTTCGAACTAATGGGTAAAAAACCTAGGCTGATAGATAGACTGGATAAACAAAACTTGGAATATGGCGTTAAAGAGGGTAGTGAGAGTTTATTTTTATTTAGCCGAGGCAACGGAGACCAAGAAGTTAAAGTCGAACTTATGCACGAATTTTCGATTGGGAAAAAAAATAAAAATGCCAAAAATCAAAAAAGTTCTTATGTTTCTTGGATGGCAGAACACAAGCCAGATATATTTATGAAAGTGACTTTTGCCGATGAGCTTGAATATGTATGGTTATTTGATGCCAAGTATCGAATCGACTCTGGAACGAATGACAGAGATATGGTGCCAGTAGATGCGTTAGCCCAAATGCACCGTTATAGAGATGCCATTATTTACCGACATGATGCCGACACGCTGTCACGCCCAGTTTTTGGTGCCTACGCATTGTATCCGGGCTATTTTAAAGAACAAAATGGAAAAAATCCCTATCACCAATCAATCGAACAAATTGATATCGGTGCTTTTCCCATGCTCCCAGGTCAAAATCAAAAGTGGTTGGTAGAATTTTTGAAAGAAATAATAGGGGAAGATTCTTCTACTAAAATAATTAGAGAAGAATCACCGACATACTTTACTCAATCAATTGATATTAAAAAACGAAATTCTACGAAGATTTTACCCAAAGGAATTTATTCAAAAAAATATTTAATATAAAGCAACTATGTATTACCAAGCCCTCGTAAATAATTCTCAATGATTAAAAATTCAGCAACTGAAAAAGCTATTAAAAGTTGTCTATTTCATAGTATTTTGAGTTAGTGAATCTGTTCTATTACGCTCTTATTATTTCATAGGTAATGGTCTTTAAAAACCTGTAGAATTTTAGATTTTAAGTGATTGACTCAATCCTTCTTTATAAAATTAAAAAACATCAGGGCATCTATAAACAAAATAGAATGAAGTCAAAATATAAGCAACGAGATATATGACACCTAAATAAGGAAATAACCAACTGGCGATTAAAGGTTCCTTAGGTAAAAATGTTAGAAGTATCAGTAAGAGATTAACTAAGAAAGGAATCGCTGATTTGCCGATGTTGTTTAACTTCGCTCTTCTTGGTGACAGTTCCGTATTTTTCTTATTGTATTTCATTGCGTTATCGTTTTTTCAATATAAATACCCAAGTCACACTCAGTACAAACCCTACACTGTTTAAAATAACGGCAAGCCTAAGGAACTGACTTGTGCTATTACTCTCAAAAAAAGAAGCAGCAATAAGAACTATGTTGATGAAAAACGTAGTTAACAGGCAGACTACAATTCCTTTCATAACTATGATCCTATAAGAGTTTCTCAGACTGCTTATCTTCAGCATTTAAAGCGTCTGAAGTGTTTACGTAGTTATCAGTAACAGCGTCAGAGAATATCCGGCTCATCTCGTCAGTGCTGTAAGGGGCAAGCGCATGTTGCGCTAGCTTTGCATTTCGAGAGTGAGCTTCCTGAGAGGTAGGGGCATTTAGAACGTAATTACGCAGACATTTTTTCTGTATTTTATCTGCTTCTGAGATGATTAATTCGGACTCTCTGTTAAATTTTCTGAAGTTTAGTTGGTTGTAGAAGACATCATACGCTGCACTTTGACTGCATTTTCTTATATTTAGAGTTAAGTAATCGCGGTCAAAGTCTGCCAGGCTCTCTGCATCTTCAGCGATTTTTTCGAGTGAAAACTCTGCTAACAGTTTACTATTATCTTCAATTAAAAATGCGACTCTTAAAAGCAGAATACACATAAGCAAAAGTGAAATGATTAAAACTAGAAAAGTTTTTGGCATGCTATTTACCTGCTATTAGTCCATTACAGTTCATTATTCAATTTGATGCCGCTTTATGGCAATAATTACGATTTATCAAAGCAGTAGTAATAGCCATCTGAATACAGACCTACATCACTACCTAATCGTCAGCTTCTTACTTTTTGCGCCTTATGACGTAGATGATAGCCAGCGTCATAAGCAAAGCCGGTATTAGCCAGAGTAATTCCACATTCATATATCCTGCTCTCTTTCATCTAGGTTCGAAAACTGCTTTTGAATATAGTTTTTCGCCAGCAGATAAGACGCCGTTAGCGCGACAGCGAGTGTGCTCAGAACCGTCAGTGTGAACTTCTGCTCAGGGAAACCGACAGCAACAAAGATCACAATAAAGATGAGGCAAATTGTCAGAATAAATTTCTTCATGCGCAAAGCTGCTCAATCATCTTTTCGTCGTACTTTTCCCGATTTGCATAGAAGCACTTATACAGGTCGTACAGACATAAGCTGAAAAGATTATGACGGAGCGTAAATGCTCGTGCCGAAAGAGTAATTCTACTGACAGATACTAGAATACCGACAGTCGCTTCTGAGTCAGCAACTGTTCGTCCAAAATCTGCTACAAAGGTTTCGTCAGGGCCGTCCTCTTCGAGGAGCACGCTTTCAGCATCTTGAATAACACGAATATAAATTTTCTCGCCATCCCGAACGGCGTTAATGTCAGTGTGGTTGTCGGATGAGGCTTCCAGCTGATAGCCAAGCTCGCTCAGAAAAAGTACAACCTCGTCACGGAACCTCAATTGCCCCAGCCCTTCTACCCATGCAGCAAACTCCATTAGCTCGGCCCTACTGACTCGTTGGGAATGATACCTTTTGCAGAGATTCATCAGCGGGTAGCAGGCCCGAGTGAAAGATGAATATTCGGGTTTATCTTTTGTTTCTGTTTGTTGGATAACTTCTTTCATTTTTCAATGTCCTCTTTGTATGAGTCATTTACTTTAATGAGCGAAGGTCTAAAGTCCTAAACTGGAAAATTCCGATTGCAAGCTTCATCATTTCTTTGAGTTTTTACTCTAGTGGCAGACCCGCCCACGATGCCCATTTTTTATCAAGAATATTAATAAATGTATCGGCTTCACTTTCTAGCAAACTGAAAAGTGCTTCTTCGTCGAACTGAATAATGTCAGGAAATCGTTTTGCTATATACATGAGAGACTCGAAGTATACGTTGTGGAAAAACATATCTAGATAGTTGAAGAACTGGCGGTGGTAGTTATGCCATTCCTGACTTATATGTCTGCTTAGACCTTCGAATATCGGCTCATCTGAATATACAAGAAGACAAAGGGAACCAAATTCGCTATCTGTTAAGTATGGTTTTAGATCGTTGCGAGTTACGTCCATTAAAATTTTACCCTGATGCTCCGTTATGAGCTCCTTCAGAGAGTTTGTATGGTTTACATTGGCACTATCTTTATTTTCTACTTCTTTCGTACCGACTTTTGACCCACTAAGAAGTAAGCGCTCCAAGACTTCTGCATAAGTAGATGTATCATCACTGAGTTCTTTCAACCTAGCGTAAGCTTCATTACTCAAGTGTAGCGCTATTTGCTTCTTACTATCTTTTACAGCTGCCCGTTGTTTTCTTTTCGCTATACGTAACTGCTCTTTGCGAGAAGGTGTATCCATTGTTTGCTGTTCCTATGACTAGTCATCAGTCAATGTTAGCAGCTTTATACTAAGAATTATTAATGGTTTACCGTGACATAAAGCGTCGCCGGATTAATCAGAAAGTTCCGATTGGTAACGGGCGTTATATTGAGCTATACGCTATATAGACTTAGCCATATCTTAGAGAAAGAGAATGACACCTTTTACTTGGGCACTGCTGGTGCTGTTTGCTCTTTTTATACTGGGTCTTGCAATCTACCCCTGTACCAACCGGAAAATTGAACAATGTGCTAGAAATGCACTTAAATGAAAAGATTAACTGGAACAACATTAACCCGATGACTAGTCATCGGCCTATTCCCTGCGCTAATCAAATGAAAACGGATATGTATGACCTTGAGCAATCTCGCGCCTACTCAAAAACTTAAAATTCATAAAGATAGCAGCGAGTCCTACTTGCATTCATTTTCATGCAGGGTTGATCAAGACGGGATTCGGTTAATCAGTCTGCCTTGTTCCAGATACATTGGCTATTATCTGGACAGCCCGCTGCCGCCAGGAACACCGGTAGAGTTTTCTATTGTACCGGTGAAATCTTATTGCGACCTAATTACACCAGCTCCAGACCAAAACAAGAATATTGACGAATTTTTAAACTATATAGCTGAACTTTCGTGCGTAATGGCTTCACGGGAAGTTATCGCTGCAGCCGTCTACCACCGTACATCTGTAGTGGTAGAGCGAGATGGTAAAACTAAAGAGGTCGACCCACTTAGTATTATCGACAACATGCTGTTTAAGGTTCTTGATAAAAGCGAGAGGTAACAAACCAACGCCGAAAATATTTTAAAAAAAATAAAAAAAGTGTTTGCTTTTCGTTTTTAAAACCTTATAAACCTTGTGAGCCTTTCGAAAACAGGAGGAAATATGCAAGGCTCACAACAACTTACATCTTATGAAATGGATAGTCACAACGCACTGATGTTGGGTCCCCTTAATGCCTACCTGAACTGGTCTTGCGGTCCTGATAATAAAAGCAGTGACAATCAGAATGCAGTAACTCTTACTGAAATAACCATTCACCTGTCGACAAACCAAGCAAGTTCAACAACACGCAAAAAATTCAGAGTCGATTTTTCAACCGATGACGTCAGCAAAGTTTTGTCAGTGCCACTTAAAGTAAGAGAGGCGACTTACCTTTGGGCGTGGCTGAAGCTTAATGGTACAGCAGCCAGATTTCCCTCTGACGAACTTGGGCTGCTTAAGGCCACTTGTTATGCGTCTTTGTTAGTCGGTCGAGTTTTACCGGTATTTGGTTCTGCTATTGAGGCATATCACTTCTTCAAAGCCGAATTACCGCCCGCAGCTATGCGAACACTTCTGGGAGAGAACGAAGAGGAGTTGGCCACGCGAATAGAAAATGGTCACTTGTCTGGTCTCGGCGGGTACCTTGGCGGGTTGACAGAAAGTAAAGATAAAACACAGTTTAAAGCTGCGATTAGTAATCTTTTGCCGTCCGAGATCTCAGAGCAACTTGTCCCGCAGCCGGTTCTAAACGAACGCGGTAAGCGTGTAAAAAACAAATTTTATTTCTCAGCTCCAAAGTACACAGTAAAGTAAGGACACTAAAATGTTAAAAGCAACTATAACGAAATTTTCTCTAGTGCTTATATCTATTCTCAGTTTTAGTAATGGTAACGTTCCGCTGGGAATGCTTGCTCTTCTGGGAATACCGGTCGCCATTATTTACTTTGGAGTAAACAATGCCAACTCAAATGATGATTACAGAGGTGCGAAAAGAAATGAAAAAGGATTTTTTACTGATAATCGTGGGCACGTAAAGCCATCACTTCCAGTCTATAAGCCAAAATATACCCTTGATTCGGAAAAAGAGGGAATAGCAAATACAGCCGCAGGTATCGGTTTAGTTACCGCAGCCACAGCCTTGGCATCTGACGACCATGCTGACAGGAATGCATCCTTCTTCGACGATGATACAAGTATAAACCCAGCTACCGGGTTACCAATGTTCGGTGGCGTCGATAGCGCCGGTAATTCATTTGGAAGCGCTGGATCTACTGATAGCAGCGTGTCAGAGGATCTAACGTTTAATCCGGCAACCGGGCTACCGATGAGCGGGGGCTTTGATGCTGCTGGCAATACTTATGGGCATGACAATGCGAGCGAAAGTGTTTCCCATGATACGTTTGATGATGCCGGTTCGATTGATTCTTTTGATACCACTGACACTTTTGATTCGTTCGATAGTTCAGACAGCTTTAGCTCTTTTGATGATAACTGGTGATAACATGATATTTGATGACAAATTAGCTGAGTTAAATTCGGACACTTTGATTGCGTTGCTTAGCTGTCCATCCTGTAGCAAGGAAACAGTCGCTCTTCCTGACTATCAACATTGTGACTTTATTCCTTGTAAGCACTGTGGAGTAGGGCTGTCCGAGGATAATATTAAAGACTGGGTGTCAGCCAGTAACGCAGATATACAGCTTTATATAGATGCCGGTGTATTGGAAATTGAGTGAAAAAAGTGTGTATACCTATTTCTTTGATTTTTACTCATTGAAATAAATGGTTTTACGCATTATCAACAAACGTTGGGAGCAGTATACCGGTGTTGGTGTTAAACCATTTTAAATGGGGCGTTCGAAAAAAGCGGGGTCCAGTGCAAATAGTATGTCGCTGGGCGCCCAATGCTCTTCGAGTAGTTTAAGCATGGGCAGAAAAGCTTTCTTAGGAAAAAAGCCATGTTTGCGTCTGAATAAAGAAATTGCATCAGCGATATCCCGTTTTAGTTCAAGGTTCGGTATCTTTTCTGGCAACTCATGTTCGGCAAGTAGTTGGTCTGCTTCCTTGTAACGCGGAAACTGGACGACGGTGGTCATAGGGTTAGCCTTTCTCTAAGTAAGGTAAATTTATAGCAGGGTGAAATGCTCTCACAGGTTTTAAACAGATACCTATACTTTGTGCTCCACTTCCCCTGAGTATAACTGGTGCAAAGGGATGCATAGGTCGAAGTCATTCCAGTCCAGACCTCCCTCAATTACTCTGAATTGCTGGAATTTCTTCAAATCGAGGTAGCTTCTTGTTACAGGATGCTTTGATGATTTAAGAAACCTTTCGAAATCAACCCGTTTTACAGTACTGTCACTGAAGTAAATTTCAATAATATAACCACTGATATAGTTAGCATTTTTTATGAAGAGCGAGTTTTTTGCTTTGCCCTTACGTGCCACCTCAAGTTTTCGATAGGATATGTGTGCAGAAACCGTCACGCAGGCGACAACAAACAATGATATGGTGGTAATAATGTAAACGGTTTCCATACAGCCTCAACTCCAGTACTTATAACTACCTATTATTTTTCGAAGGTTTGCTACGGCCAGAGACCCATAAAAATCCTATGTATATAATTAAAAATGTAACAACCGTACTTATAAGAGCAAATAATTGTATTACGTCCATACCTAGCCTCTTTCACTAACTCTCATATTTGATATTCCGTCGGTTTCAAAACGCAGTGTTGCATTAGTAATCGTACTACCTTTCTAAAAGGCGAAGCGTTGAAGCAGTTTTGTGTATTGAAAATAGTTAAAAGCTACTAGAACGATTCTGTATGAAAAAAACTGACCTGACGTTAAACAGAACTTTCCGATATAGCCTGTTGCGCTTTTTATAAGGTTTAATACTGGGAGTCGGCTGCTGGAGAAGACTATGTTAGCGGAAGAATTAATATTTTTACTCCCCCTAGGGCTAATGATATTTGGTTACTGGTATGTTAAGCGAAAAAAATAAGTTCAGAGAGTTGTTGTACATGATGTACTAATACTGCTTTCAACTCGAAGCATTTATTGAAAGAAAAACTCATTGTAATTTCTAACAAGTGCTATTTAGCGATGGTTTTTCAAGGTCTTTTAAATCAGAGAGTCTGTGTAGGATAAAACTGGCAAGCCTTATTTCGCTGGCGATAGATTGGCAGATGTTGTGTATTCGTAATACTTCACAAAGGAGGTTATATGTATTTGGGAATTGTGATTAGTCTGCTTGCTTATTACGTAATGGTTATATGGGCTCTGTCTAATATTAACAAAAGAACGACACATTTGAGTCGACTTTCGCAGAGCTTTATACGTCTTTTTTCGGTTATATGCTTCGCAGCAATTCCAACAGTCTTAGTTTTCAACTTGGAGAGTCGAAACTTAGCTTTAAGCGGTGCTGTCACCTGGTCCTTTGTAGTAATAATTGGCTGCGTAGTAGTATCGCTAGTTCTCAATATTTTGAAGGATATCAGGTGCAGGAAAATTAGTTTTATAGAGTGGTGTAAAGAAGAGTTCTAACTATTTAGTGTAGCTAACATAGAAAGCGAGAGTGTATCGATGGCTTATATGGATTGTATGATTCACGCTTTAATGCCTGCCTCTTTATCTTTTGCCATCTTACTATTCTTAACGATGGCTTGGTACGAGATCTTGCGGCATAACCAAGAGAAACTTCAAGTTAGCGACTCCTATAAGATCGGGAAAAACCAAAATATTAAACTTGTTCATTTAGAAGCATATTTTACCGGTAACCCGTTAAAAGCAAGGTGGGCTTTTGTTCCAATATTAGTATTTTTGCTAGTAATAATAATCCTAGTTTTCATTGCCCTGATTAATCGAAGCTGTACAGAAACTTTTTCTTACTCGATGGCTGTACTCGTAATGATTGTCATGGTGTTCAATTTTGGGCTAGGCTTCAGGATTTGTGCTTATTCGGAACGTTGTTATGAAACCTGTTACGAGCAGGCTGCTGATAAATATTGGAAGTGGCTTTCGACCTGTGATGTGCAGCAATTAAAAAAATTATCATCAACTAGCGAATTAAGTGAAAGCTCCAAGACTGTAATATTATGCTATCTGGATGAAATGCATCCTGGTTGGACATTAATTTAAATTTATTACTAAAAAGGAGATAAAATGCCATCTGAAATTATGTTTTTGCTACCAATAGCCATTTTGATAATTGGCTCAATATATCTCATCAAACGTTATTACAAATAATACTTATAGGGGGGCGTTTTGACTTTATTTCTTTTCAAGTAGATCGAGGCACTATTTCCCTGAAAAGAAATCGATAACCGCTTTTAGAAAACAGGTGCCCCTTCTCTTTGCCGCAGTAATAAAAAGTTTTGTCGAGTATACGAATAAAACTACTGTAACACTCAAAAATACTAACCTTGCATAATCAGTTTTAAGTAAATTACCAACATGCTGGGCGTTATCTCCAGTAAAAAACCAGGTTGTAAAAGCCGCGCAGCTAATTGAAACCCAAACATTGCTAAAAAATTGATTAAGATTAGCATTAAACCCTCGCATAGTTTTCCCCCACACGAAACAATAACTAGTAGATAAAAAGTGCTAATTCACCGGCGTGTTAGCATCATGTACAGCTGTCATTAATGACAACTCCTTTCACTTTAAACGTTCCGCTTGAGAATTATTAATCTGGAAGTTTCCGCTTTGATAATTGTTGTGAATAAGCGAGAAAGTGTGATTTATCGCCAATCCTCCAACTGCTGCAACGCTTTAATACGGTCACGTTGCAGCGCGAACGCTTCAAATACGTCATCAAAGTTTGTGTTATTTGGCTTAAGGTTAGGTAGGGCTAAATTGGCTTGGCTAAAAAACTCAGTTTGATTGTTTTGCCAGCCCTGTTTCCACCAAGAAACGATGAGTTCACGAGAACTAGAAAGCTTCAAACCTGTAGGCAACTTATCAGATTTGCTAGCGTTTACACTCGATTTAGTAGGTAACAAATTCCAAAGGTCATTATTGGGCCATCTCGCAAATGGAAATGCATGGTCGATAGCGTAGCCAGAATGTTTTAGTCGCCTTCCAGTCCAGCAGCATGCAACGCCTTCAGTGAGTAACTCATTAACGCGTTTTCGAATTTTAGAAGTGGAACGTTCTGGGTCTTCCCACCTAAGTGCGTTCAAATAGTCCACTTTGGTAAATGGTCTCTGTTTGTTTAAACTATAACCTGCCATCAAAGATGACCACTCGTTGACCAACGTTGGCTCTATCCACACGCTAAACTGAGTCAATGAATCCCAAATATGATTAGGAACATAGAACTTACCTAGTGAAGACAAAAACTCGAAGTCTAAGAGAAGGTCGGTTTTAGGTTTTCGAGTTTGATCGAGTTCGACATGAAAAACACCTTTATCAGTGCCAGGTAACGTAATGTATCTAGCAGGCATATTTTTTACAGTCGAAGCGATGTCTTTTAGAGTTCGGTAAATCGCTTGCACCGTAGCACTATCTGAATAGTGCGCGCCAATATAAAAATCATTACTAGAAAAGGCAGTAATCTGCTGCCAGCCGTCAGTTTTAATAAAACCCAACCCTCTACTAGAGTTGCTGGTTTGCTGCATCTCGAACTTATCAATTAGCGGCTTATAGAGCTTCAACCAATAAAGCGCCACTAGGCCAACAGGCAGAACCACGTAATCGTTAGTTTGTTCTATTACCGCGCCCGGATGGCCCTCGGCTATCCTGAGAAGAGTCCGTAACAGAGCTACCTTGTACGTGGAGGATTTACTGTCGTTTATTACGATGTTTCTAATTAACGGAAATGCGCCTGTACCGTTATCGGGTAGCGTGAGTAAAACGGTTTGCCATTGAACATCTGCGCGACCTAACTCATCGTTTGACTTCTCTGGCGTGAGCAGTCGGTAAGTAAGTCCTGATTGGCTAGCAAACTTAGCCAATTCATCTGTTGAAACAGGGTACATGGTGCGCTCGTCAGCGCAACTACCATGGCGCAAGGATATGACAAGCTTTCCGCTGGGTTTTAGTAGCGAAGATAGCTTTCTAAAAGCACGCTCTCGCGAAGACGGTGCAACGTGCATCCAAACTGCACTTAGCAGGATTAGGTCAAATTTCGTCTGTAAGCGAAAAACTTCAGTTAGTTCAGGTAATGTGTCTGATATCCAGTGAATAGGATTCGAAACAGTATAGGCTTGCGCGAGTTCTCGAATACCTTTGGCGGGTTCAACTGCAACCACTCCTAAACCCTTTGCGGCTAGATAACGGGCGTCACGTCCCGAGCCAGCGCCCACGTCCAGTACCATGCCTTCTTTGGGAACTTCATTTAGCCAATCTTTATGCACGGATTCAAAAGGGATGTTGTCATATTGATTAGCCAGTGCAGAGGCGTTAGTTGAGTAATACGTTATATTTTTAGTCAAGCCGTTAACTTAGTTGCAATTCCGTTGTAGACCTTATCTTCTAAATCATTTGCAAAACAAACTCAAGTAATCCTCATTTCTTGAGAAACCATTTTAAGTACGAATAGAGAAACAGCCCGTATTTTGATTTACCGCAAAGTTTAAATCGCCCAGTTTTGTATAGTAAAGCAGTAAATTCTTGGCTTTGGGGCCGTACCATTCACTGCTGTTCAATACCACAGGGAGCGTCACTGTGAAAAAAACGCCGTTTATTCTATCCATTATGTTCGTTGTGTTTTTAATTGTGGTTTTTAGTACTGTTTTCAGTGGCCCTGAAAATGTCGATGTGGTGTCAGGGAATG
>Ga0208316_1001093_pt1 | contig 17551 bp, 15 predicted proteins | sample MalvireepMed_231_FD_184240 | JGI IMG/M metagenome (GOLD analysis project Ga0208316, IMG submission 184240) | Marine viral communities from the Global Malaspina Expedition - Malaspina viral metaG DeepMed_231 (SPAdes) (version 2) | ecosystem: Environmental > Aquatic > Marine > Oceanic | place... | reverse complement strand
TTTCCGGGCTGCCGGGATCGGGCGCCAGCCGCAAGACCTCGCCGCTGCGCTTGACGAAAGCGGCATCGCCCATGGCGATCGCCAGCGCCTCACCCTCGCCCGTTTCCGCACCGTCGCGGTCATCATCGGCCACGAAGCTGCAACCAAGCCCGATGGCCCCTTGGCCTTCGATATCGGAGAAACCGATCGGCTGGAGGCTCACCGGCACAGCCGGCGTGACCTGAGTCGCCCGAACCGCCGCGACAGCCTCCGCATCGCGCCGCGCCCGTTCCTCGGGCGAGACCTCCTCTCCGCAGCCGGCCAGAGCCAGCAGCGAGAGGACCAGCAAAAACCGCATTCCAATGTCTCCCACACAGCTCTTCAAGGTCGTCCATCGACCGATTCACCCAACTTTGGCATGTTGAGCTCCCCGTCCGGTTGACCGTTTCGCGATGGCCGTCAAGGTCAGCTCGCGGGATGTGGGAACTGCACCGGACAAGTCGGATATTGGAGTGGACAGCTGACGTTCGACCACCGTCGACCAATCCGCGCAGTTCGTGCTGGGCTGAACTAGCTGGTCGGATCCAGGAAGATTGCCCTGTTCGGGAAATCAGTGACGATACGAAATCGTCTTAATATCCCCACCCCGACGTTTGCCGGAACCTGGAGGTTCTCGAGAACGTGCGCACGAATGTTTCTGAAGAGGCGACCAGCGAGGGTCAGCTCCCGAACATAAACCACAGGGCGCGCTGCCGCACCGCCGATTCCACCTGCTGGCTCGATGCCGACCGGCTCCAGCTTGAGCTGGCTGGCGAGCTCGGAGGATAGCAAGAGGCCTGAGCCATTGCCGAGGTCGAAGTCTGCACTGACTTCCATCTCACCGAAGAGAACGGGGACAGTCTCAATCCCGTGAGCGGCCGTCAGAGGCAGGCGAAGGCCTCCTGGGAGTTCCTGCTCTGCAACAAAGGCAATCGTGCCTGCATCGATGTCGATGGCGAGTTTGCCCGCATCGAAGATCTCGCGGCCCAGGATCACAGGTAGCGGCTGGCCGATCAGTCTGGCAGCCACGTCCGAAAGATCGATCACGGCTACGACAGGCAGGGTGAAATCGCGTCCCAAGGCGCTGATGTCGACGTTCTCGACGAGTTCCGCACTGATTGTCCCTGCTCCCGTTCCACGAGCCTCAACCTGTTTGCCTTCTTGAACTCCGAGCTGATCTGCGAACCGGCGGTCCAGCAAAGTCAGTTCAGCTCCGCTGTCCAGCAACGCCTCTGCAGGTTCTCCCTGGACCTCGACGGGGACGAAGAGGCGGTCGCCACGGACAATCAGCTCTTCAGCGGCGAGAGGGAATGAGGCCAAGGCAGCAAGAGCGATGAGGATGATGCGAAGCATTTTCGGCCCTTGGCTGAAGTTCGAAAATCGCTGGCCACTTCTTCGACGAAATACGCAGTCGTCACGACCAGTTGCTCGTCTGCTGCTGTGCTGCTTGAGGGGTGGATCGATGGGGTTCGGTCCGGCGCTTCTGGGTGTCAGCTCACGCATCCTTGGCAGACTTCTTACCGAACAGGGACAACAAGCAGGCTTTGCGATGGCAGGCGCGCCAGTTCATCGACGACCGATGCTCGATGATCGGCACCTACCACGAATGCAATGCGCCGCCCCGGATTGTTCTCCACGACTTGACGCACGCTCCTTGCAATTCTCCGATCTCGCTCTGCATAGAACGCCACGAGCCGCGCGTAGCCTGTTCCCGCCAACTCTTCGGCGAGCACTCGGTAGTAGGCCCGGGATATCGAGTCGTAGCGGCCATCGTTGAGCGAAGCTGCCGATGCGACCTCCAGGATACTACTCTGCTGTTTCTGAAGCGCGTCGGCTTTTGGCGTTCCAGCAGAAAGATCCTCGCTCCGCTCTCGCTCAAGGCGCTTGACCCAGCTCCTGTCCTGCCACCACCTCTCAGGCACGCGCCGGCCTTCGAGCTCCTCGCCCAGCCAATCGATGCCGCGAACCCGGGGGCTATAGCGACGAGCAAGTTCCACCATCTCGAACGGATAGTTGCGCTCCAGGTAGTCTGCGTCTTCGCCCAGGTCTTCCTGCCGGATCTCGACTGCGACAACGTCCGGCGAGAAGCTGCTGACGGCGTCAAACAGATCGTCATAGGAATAGCGAGGATGCTCTTTGTGCGCCGAATGGATGGCCGCGATCACCATCACGGGCGTGGGTTCTGGCGGTGCTGGAACAGTGCTGCAACCGGCAACGAGAGCCAGCACCGCGGTGATGAGCAGCTTACCCATTGTCATCCTTCATACCTGATTGTGGAGCTTCCCGTGCATACTACTTCTGGGAGACCGCAGGGAAGTCGTTCGTTGAGCGAGTGTCTGCAATTGGGTCGTCGCCGGCCGTCCGGCTTTTAGGAGCGCCATCCTTAGCCGACAATCGCGCGCCTAACCCGATCTAATGTCGCCCGAACAGCTTCTCGACGTCTTCCATCGACAGCTTCACCCAGGTCGGACGTCCGTGGTTGCACTGGCCCGAGCGCGGGGTGGATTCCATCTCGCGCAGCAGCGCGTTCATCTCGGCGACGCTGAGCACGCGCCCTGCGCGGACCGAGCCGTGGCAGGCCATGGTGGCGAGCACCAGTTCTAGCTTCTCGCTCAGCAGCAGCGCGCCCTTGTCCTCGTCATGCCCGTGCTTGACCAGATCGTCGTCGATGTCGCGCAGCAGCTTTTCGGGGTCGCCGTTGCGCAGCGAATGCGGCAGCGCGCGGACCAGCATCGCGGTGGGGCCGAAGCGTTCGATCGCGAGGCCCAGCTGCCCGAGCCGCTCTGCCGCCTCTTCGAGCCGGTCGCAGGCGGGTTCCTCGAGCTCGACGACATCGGGCATCAGCAGCGCCTGGCTGCGCGCAGCGGCCTCGCCCGCTCCGGCGGCGCGCAGCCGTTCGAGCACCAGCCGTTCGTGGGCGGCGTGCTGGTCGACCAGCACCAGCCCGTCCTCGGCCTCGGCGACGATATAGGTGTTCGCGACCTGCCCGCGCGCGATGCCGAGCGGATAGGCGCGTTCCTCGGGGGCAAGCGGTTCCGCCTGTTCCGCCCTGCCCTGCGGCTCGGCCATGGATTGCGGATCGGCGCTGCGCCACGGGCTTGCCGCGCCCTCCGCGACGCTTGCGGAAGGGCGCGACCAGTCCCGCCCCTCGAAGATCGAGCGCAGCGCCGGCGAGGGCTCGTCGCGTTCACGCTGCCAGCGCTCCATCGCCGCGGCATCGGGCGATTGCGCGCTGCGGCGGTCGCCGGTCGCCAGCGCCCGCCGAAGCCCTGAGACGATGAAGCCGCGCACGGCCTGCGCATCGCGGAACCGGACCTCGGTCTTCGCCGGGTGGACGTTGACGTCGACATCCCCGGGCGGGAGGGTGAGAAACAGCGCCAGCACCGCATGGCGGTCGCGCGCGAGCATGTCGGAATAGGCCCCGCGCACCGCACCCGCGAGCAGGCGATCCTTCACCGGGCGACCGTTGACGAACAGATACTGGTGATCGGCGATCCCGCGGTTGTAGGTCGGCAGGCCGGCGATCCCGGTCAGTCGGATCGCGTCGCGTTCGAGTTCGATCGCAACGCCATTGTCCTTCAATTCGCGCCCGACGATCTGCGCGACCCGATCGGCGAGCGCCTCGCCCGGCTGCAACCCGAGCACGCGGCGCTCGCCATGGTCGAGCGTGAAGCCGATATCGGGGCGCGCCATCGCCAGCCGGCGGACGACATCGAGACTGGCGGCGTGTTCGCTGCGCGGCGTGCGCAGGAATTTGCGCCGCGCCGGAATCTGCGCGAACACCTGTTCGACCCGCACCCGCGTCCCCGGCGGGAGCGCTGCGGGGCCTTCGGACACCAGCGCGCCGTGATCCACCACCCGCTTCCAGCCCTGCGCCGCGCCGTGCGGGCGGCTTTCCAATGTAAACCGCGCAACGCTGGCGATCGAGGGCAGCGCCTCGCCGCGAAACCCGAGCGTCGCGACCTGCTCGATCGCCTCATCGGGCAGCTTCGAGGTGGCGTGGCGCTCCAGCGCCAGCGTCATTTCCTCAGGCGTCATCGCGCAACCGTCGTCGGTCACCTCGAACGATCCCAGACCGCCCTCGACCAGCCGGATCGCGATCCGCGTCGCGCCGGCGTCCACGGCGTTCTCCACCAGCTCCTTGAGCGCGGCGGCGGGGCGCTCGACCACCTCGCCCGCGGCGATGCGGTTGACGAGGTCTTCGGGGAGGCGGCGGATGGTCGGCATGGCTGATGCAGGGGCCTAGCTGCGAACCGCCCGGAATTCGAGCCGGAACGCGCACATTTCCCCGCGAATCCTTCCCGAATGTTTTGGCAATTGCCCGGACCCTTCGCTAAGGGAGCGACTCCGCTGTCACAATCGGGTCGGAACGGTCGCAAGCACGGCACGTAAGGCCCTTATCGAAAATCGGAATCGGCTAGTAATGGGTTTCTGGAACAACCTCTTCAAATTCGGCTCGCAGAACATGGCGATCGATCTCGGTACGGCCAATACGCTGGTCTATCTCGAAGGTCAGGGCATCGTCCTCAACGAGCCGTCGGTGGTCGCCATCGAGACGATCAACGGCACCAAGCGGGTCAAGGCGGTCGGCGACGACGCCAAGCTGATGATGGGCAAAACCCCCGATTCCATCGAGGCGATCCGGCCGCTGCGCGACGGGGTGATCGCCGACATCGAAATCGCCGAAGAGATGATCAAGCATTTCATCCGCAAGGTGCACGGCCGCAAGAGCCTGATGCGCTACCCCGAGATCACCATCTGCGTTCCCTCGGGCTCGACCAGCGTCGAGCGCCGCGCGATCCGCGATGCCGCCAGCAACGCCGGTGCCAGCCAGGTCTATCTGATCCTCGAACCCATGGCCGCCGCGATCGGCGCCGACATGCCGGTGACCGAGCCGGTCGGCTCGATGGTGGTCGATATCGGCGGCGGGACCACCGAGGTCGCGGTGCTCAGCCTGCGCGGACTGGCCTACACCACATCGGTGCGCACCGGCGGCGACAAGATGGACGAGGCGATCGTCTCCTACGTCCGCCGCCACCACAATCTGCTGATCGGCGAATCCACCGCCGAGCGGATCAAGAAGGATTATGGCATCGCCGTCGCTCCCGAAGACGGGATCGGCGAGGCGATCACCATCAAGGGCCGCGATCTGGTCAATGGCGTGCCCAAGGAAATCACCATCAACCAGGGCCATATCGCCGAGGCGCTGAGCGAGCCGATCGGGGCGATCGTCGAAGGCGTCCGGATCGCGCTGGAGAACACCGCGCCCGAACTCGCCGCCGATATCGTCGATCAGGGCATCGTGCTCACCGGTGGCGGCGCGCTGATCCATGGTCTCGACCAATATCTGCGCGAGGAAACCGGGCTTCCGGTCACCATCGCCGAGGATCCGCTCACCTGCGTCGCGGTCGGCACCGGCCGGGCGATGGAAGACGAGCGCTATCGCGGCGTCTTGATGACCGCGTAAAACCAGGGGGAAGACGGCCGCATGGCGCCGACAGGACACCGGCGCTCGAGCTATTCGCGTAAAGCGCAATACAGCCTATTCACCGGCTATATCGCCGCTGGCCTGGGTGCGCTCGTCGGTGCGGTGCTGCTCGGCCTGTCGCTGTGGCAGCCCGGTTTCCTCTCGACCCTGCGCGGCACCGCCAACGATGCGGCCACGCCGGTGACGCAGCCGGTCGCCGCGGCGCGGACCGAGAGCAAGGGCTTCATCGACGCGGTGCGCGGGTACTATCGCGCGGGATCGCAGAACGCGGCGCTCAAACGCGAGATGGAACTGGCGCGGATCCGGCTCGCCGAGGGCGCCGCGGTCAAACAGGAAAATCTCCGGCTCAAGGCTCTGCTCGGGCTCCAGGACGAGGAGGTCAAGCCGGTCGCGGTCGCCAGGCTGGTCGGCGCCAGCGCGGCGAGTTCGCGCCGCTTCGCCTACCTCGGCGCCGGACGCGCCGATGGCGTCGCGGTCGGCATGCCGGTGCGCAGCCCGCGCGGGGTGATCGGCCGGATACTCGAGGTCGGCAATCACAGTTCCCGCGTGCTTCTGCTGACCGATCCCGAGAGCGTGCTGCCGGTGCGCCGTGCCGAGGACGAGGTGGTCGCCTTCGCCGAAGGCCGCGGGGACGGGCTGATCCGAATCCGGCTGATCAATCTCGGGCTCAATCCGCTCAAACCCGGCGATCTGTTCGTGACGAGCGGTGCCGGCGGCTATTACCAGCCCGGCGTCGCGGTCGCGATCGCGACTGAAATAACCGACGATGGCGCGCTCGCCCGGATCGTCAGCGATCCCGCGGCGGCCGGCTATGTCGCGGTGCTGCCGATCTTCGAACCCGATGCGGTCGTAGGCGCCGGAACGCCGATCGAGCGCGAACTGGAAGAGTAGGCGTGGACCGCTTCGCCCCGAAGTCCCGCAGCGACGCCTACGGGCGACGCATCAACCGCTCGCACTCGACCGTGGTCGCGACGGTGGTCCCCTATCTGTCGATCCTGATCGCCTCGCTTGCGCCGCTGTTCTTCATCGCCTCGGCGCTGCCGATCGTGCCGCCGCTCGGCTTTCTGATGCTGCTCGCCTGGCGGTTGGTCCGTCCTGGGCTGCTGCCCGTCTGGGCGGGTGCCCCGCTCGGCCTGTTCGACGATCTGTTCAGCGGCCAGCCGCTCGGCAGCGCGATGCTGCTGTGGTCGCTCGCGATGATCGCGATCGAGCTGATCGAGACTCGGTTCCCCTGGCGCAGCTTCGCGCAGGACTGGTTCACGGCGGGTTTAATCCTGCTGGTCTATGTCCCCCTCGCCATGCTCATTTCGGGCGGCGAGCCGACGCTTGCCGCGCTCATCGCACTGGGGCCCCAACTCGTGTTGTCCATTCTCGTATTCCCTCTCTTCGCGCGCCTCGTCGCCCGGCTCGATCAGATGCGGCTGACCCGCTGGCGGGTGGTAGGATGAAGCTGGGTAAAGGCAAACGCGACCACGTCAGCAGCACCACGCTGGATCAGGCCTTCTCCCGCCGCAGCTTCGTCATCGGCGCGGGCATGGGCGGCATCGGGATCCTGCTCGCCGGACGGATGGCCTATATCGCCATCGCCGAAAACGAGAAATACGAGCTCGAATCGGAGAGCAACCGGGTCAATCTGTCGCTGATTCCGCCCCGACGGGGGTGGATTCTCGATCGCAATGGCGCACCGCTGGCCTCCAACAAGGCCGATTTCCGCGTCGACGTGATCCCCGATCAGCTTGTAAATCCGAAGGCAACTCTGGCGGCGCTGGGCAAGATACTCGACCTCGATGCCGCCACTCTGGCCGATATCAGCAAAAAGGTCGACGAAGCCGCCTCCTTCCAGCCTGTGGAGGTGGCGACGGGTCTGGATTACGAGGATTTCGCGGCGGTCAGCGTGCGGCTTCCCGATCTGCCCGGCGTGGTTCCCCAGCGCGGCTACTCGCGCTTCTACCCCACCGGGCCCAGCGTGGGGCATCTGCTCGGCTATGTCGGCCCGGCCAATGCCGAGGAATACAAGGAAGAGGGCGATCCGCTGCTGATCACGCCGGGCTTCAAGATCGGCAAGGATGCGCTCGAGCAGCAGTTCGAGCAGAATCTGCGCGGCGTGCCCGGAGCGCGCCGCGTGGAGGTGACCGCGTCGGGGCGGATCATCAAGGAGCTGGAGACGCGCGAGGATGTCCAGGGCGCTCCGATCCATCTGACCATCGACGGCCCGCTTCAGGATTATGCCGCCCGTCGGATCGGGCTGGAATCGGGCTCTGCGGTGGTCATGGATTGTCGCACCGGCGACATCCTGTGCATGTCCTCCATGCCCAGCTACGATCCCAACAGCTTTTCCGCCGGCATCGGCAGCGTGGAATATTCGATGCTGCGCGAGGACGAGCGCGTCCCACTGCGCAACAAGGTGCTCAAGGGGCTTTATCCGCCGGGTTCGACGGTCAAGCCGATGGTCTCGATGGCGCTGCTCGAGCAGGGCATCGATCCCTCGGAGCGGGTCCTTTGCACCGGCGGTCTGCGCGTCGGCAACCGGGTGTTCCGCTGCTGGAAACGCGGCGGCCACGGCATGGTCGATATGGCGGCAGGGATCTACCAGTCGTGCGACGTCTATTTCTACGCAATGGCCCAGCGCACCGGGATGGACCCGATCGCGGTGATGGCGCGGCGCTGCGGGATGGGGCAGGAATTCGAGCTCCCCGTTACCAGCCAGTTCTATGGCACAGTCCCCGATCCGGCCTGGAAGCTGAAGAAATACGAGCGCGAATGGCAGGCCTACGATACGGTCAACGCCACGATCGGCCAAGGCTACATGCTGGCGAACCCGCTCCAGCTGGCGGTGATGTCGGCACGGATCGCCACCGGCAATCACGTCGAACCAAGGCTCAATCGCAAGACTCCGATCAAGGGCTTCGACGAAGTGAATTTTTCGGACGAGCATGTCCGCTACGTCCGCCAGGCGATGAGCGATGTCGTCAATGGCCCCGGGACCGCCGGGCGCGCCCGCCTGCCGATCGAAACCGTCAAGATGGCGGGCAAGACCGGCACCGCGCAGGTCGTCAGCCTCAGCAATTCCGACGGCCGTACCGGGCCGTGGAAATATCGCGACCACGGCTTGTTCATCTTCTTCGCCCCGTTCGACAACCCGCGCTATGCCGGGGCGGTGGTGATCGAGCATGGTGGCGGTTCGGGCGCGGCCTATCCGATCGCACGCGACATCATGACCTATATGTTCGATCCGGCGAAGGGCATGGAAGCTCTGTCCGCGCTGGAAGAGCAATGGGGCGGCACCGCACAGGAGCGGCTGATCAAGAAATACGCTGCCTATGCTGCGGCGGCGGGAGAAACCGTTCCGCCAGCCCCCTCGCGCAGCGAGGAGATTTTCGATCAGGTCGAGGCCGAGGCGCGGGTGGCCAGTCGCCAGTCGGAACAGATCGCGGATCGCGTGATCGTGCCGCGACCCGAAGCCGACCCGCGCGCCGCCCCGCGGATGCCGCAGCCCGGTACGGGAGTCGAAACAGCGGTGCCGACTGTCGACGCGGTCCTGCCAGAGCCCGCCCCGGTCACGCCGCCCTCCCCCGCGCCGCAGCCATGAGCATTGTCCCGACTCCGGTCGCGCGCCAGCCCTGGGCGATGCTGTTCCCGCTCTTCATTCTGATCGGCTTCGGCGCGCTGGTCCTTTATTCGGCGGCGGGCGGTGGGTGGCAGCCCTATGCCGCGCCGCATCTGGTCCGCTTCGGAGTGTTCCTGGTGATGGCGATCGTCATGACGCTGTTCTCGCCAGCGCTGGCCAAATTCGCCGCCTATCCGGTTTATGTGATCATCCTGCTGCTGCTGGTGCTGGTCGAGGCGATGGGCCAGATCAACGGGGGCAGCCAGCGGTGGCTCAACCTGGGTTTCATGCAATTGCAACCGTCGGAGCTGATGAAGCCGGCGATCGTGCTGGCGCTGGCGCGGTTCTACAGCGATCTCCCGGTCGGAATGGTCGCCACCTGGCGTGCACTCATTCCGGCTTCGGTGCTGGTCGGGCTTCCCGTTGCGCTGGTGCTGGTGCAGCCGGATCTGGGGACCTCGCTCGCCATCCTGTTCGGCGGCGGGATTGTGATGTTTCTCGCCGGGCTGCCGATCCGCTGGTTCGCCATCGTCGGCGCTGCGGGCGCTGTGCTGGCGCCGCTGGCGTTCTTTTTCGGGCTGAAGCCCTATCAGCAACGCCGGGTGACGACCCTGCTCGACCCCGCCAGCGATCCGCTGGGTGCGGGCTATCACATCATCCAGTCCAAGATCGCGATCGGCTCGGGCGGGCTGACCGGCAAGGGATTCAACGAAGGCTCGCAAAGCCATCTGCAGTATCTTCCCGAGCCGCACACCGATTTCGTCTTTGCCACCATGGCGGAGGAATGGGGCTTCATCGGCGGGCTGGTGGTGATCGTCTGCTTCGCGCTGATCCTGCGCTGGGGTTTGCTCGTCGCGCGGCGCTCGAAGGACCGCTTCGGCAAGCTGCTCGCGGCTGGCATGGCCGCCACGATCTTCTTCTACGTCGCGGTCAATCTGATGATGGTGATGGGGCTCGCACCGGTGGTGGGCATCCCCCTCCCCTTCATGAGCCACGGGGGTTCCTCGATGCTGACCAATCTGATCTGCATCGGCTCGCTGATGATGGTGAACCGCTGGAACAGCCGCCAGGGAAGTTCCGGACTGACCCGCTAGCGCCAAATCGGGCCCTGCCCGGCAGGAAATCCTCGATCCCAGGGAAAGGGAATGCTGGCCGTCGGCAACCTCTTCTGGCGACCCCCGCCGACAACCAGCCGTCTGGATCCCGGGCCGAGGCGCAATTGGCCCTTCCCATCCTGAAAATGCCCGCTATATGAGCGCCTCCCCGAGTCGGGGTGCCGATGAAAATCCGGCATGTGGACGCATAGCTCAGTTGGTAGAGCAGCTGACTCTTAATCAGCGGGTCCTTGGTTCGAGCCCAAGTGCGTCCACCATTTTCCCATCAATCAGCAATTGGGCCGGGGCGGATAGATCCGCGTAGCCGCTGCCGGGATGTGCGTGCGCAGCCGGTTTCGGCCCGGCGAAGCGCAAGCTGCTGCGAAAACTGTAGCTTTTGCTCCAGAGGAACCGCCTTGTCGCAGGAATACGGTTTCGCCATTCTCTTGTCGTGCTACAGTCCTTGCAAGCCCCGAAGACCTTGGATGCGGGGCGAGTGGTGCGAGTCGCCACGAGTATGAGCCGTGATGTTGAATGCAATTTCGTGGAGTTCCACTATGAAGAAAAGTGTACTTGCCTTGAGTGCTACCGCCGTCGCTGCGATGATCGCCGCGCCGGTTGCCGCAGCCGAGCGTTTTTCGGCTCCTATCGCTGAAGAGAACGAATTGGGCGGTGACAATGGCGGGCTCATCGTCGGAGCGATCGCTCTGGGTGTCGCAATCGCCGGTGTCCTCATCCTTATCGAGGCGTTCGACGACGACGACGACGCAGCCGTCAGCCCTTGAATTCCAAGAGCCGGTGAGAAGGGGGGCGCAAGGGCGACTTTGCGCCCCCTTTCCTTTGGTGCCGCTATTCCGGGCGCGGGGATTGCTGGCATCCCCACCAGCAGCGCCCGGCGGCAGCGGTCGTCGAACGCACGCCTACAGGCGCTTATTCTACGACGTCGGCGATATCGCCGGTCGGGGGCGTCTGGTCTGCCGGAGTGGCGGCTTCCGCGGCAGTCTCGTCTTCGATCCTCGTGACCATCCGATCGTCGCCCGGGTTGCGCATGTCCTCGACTTCGGTCGTCGGGATATCCGCCGGCTCCATGATCTGGACATCGGGCGTCGTCGGGGTGATCGCCGAATCCTCCGGATCGCCTGCCGGGTCCCAGAAGACCACCACCAGGGCGAATGCGAGTAGCACGAGCAGCGCTGCCCAGATCCACTTGTAGCCTTTTTTCTCTTCAGGGGCTGCATCTGTCATTGGTGTTCACCTCGAGGTTCACTGATTGATCTAAACGTCAGGCGGAGTTGGAGCCTGGAGCAAGGCTCAAACCTCCGCCGCTCACGAACGCACTTGCTACGAACGTTCCTGATGGACGAACCGGGAAATCAGGGCGTTGTTCCGAAAGCCTGCTGCCCGCAGCGGCAGCTTCGCTGCGTCTGTCGAGGCCTGCGGAGGAACGGCACCGCTATCCTCTCGTTAGCAAGCCATGCAGCAAAGCCTTACGAACCCAACGACCCTCCCCACCTATCGCACCGAACCCTGGGACCTTCTCGTCCAGCCCGGTCCGGTGATGGCGACCGCCATCCATGCCGGCCACACCATTCGCGATTCGCTGCGACGCTGGCTGAAGCTCGACGATCAGGGGCGGCTACGCGAAGAGGACCCGCTGACCGACTTCTTTCTCCCCGCGGGGGATACGATCTTTCGTGCCAATCGCTCGCGCTTCGAATTCGATCTCAATCGCCCCGCAGCCAATGCCGTGACGGTGGATCCCGCCGACACCTGGGGATTGCAGATATGGGACCAGGATCTTCCCCAGGAGGAGATGGATGCTTCGCTCGAACTGCATCGCCGGTTCTATGCGCTGATGAGCGAGCGGGTGGAGGCCATGATTGCCGAACACGGGCAGATTCTCGTGCTCGACATCCACAGCTACAACCATCGTCGCAACGGCGCCGAAGCGCCCGCGGATCCGCAGGCCGAGAGCCCGGATATCGATCTCGGGGCCACCACGCTCGACAAGACGATCTATGGCGGATTGCTCGAAGAGTTCGCGCAGGGGCTGCGTTCGCGCCCGGTCGGAGGCAAATCGCCCGACGTCCGCGTGAACGTGCGTTGGGAAGACGGCGGCAATTTCCCCGAATGGCTCCACGCTACCTATGGCGATGCGGCCTGTGTGATCACCCTGGAATACAAGAAGATCTTCATGGACGAGTGGGGGCGCACCGCCGATATTCTCGCCTTGCAGGACCTGCGGGAAGGGTTTCTCGCCGGAGTCGCCAACGCCCGCAGATGGCTGGCGCAATCGGCGGGTGCGAAATGAGAGAAACGTCCGACGAACAAGGCCACCAGGGGGCGCCGGGACTGTGTTCCGCGGCGATCGCGGTCGATCGGGCGCTCGCCCGGATGGACGAGGAGGTGGATTGGCTCGAGCGCCTCACGCCCGTCAATATCGCCGAGATCTGGGACGGTTTCCGCAGCTCGAACTATCGCCACATGCCCGACAGTCGCTTCAGCGAGGGGCTGGAGAACGATGCGCCCGTGCTACGCCGCGATCTCTTCGCCCTGCCGGTCCGCGAGGTCGAAAACGATCTGCTCCGCGCCCTGCTGCTGGAGAAGCAGCGCGAGATCGATCAGCAGATCGAACTGGTGCGGATGCGCGACAAGGACGGCTTCATTCTCGCCAGCATCGACCTGTTCGGACATGTTGGCGACCGCTTGCTGCAAGACGCACGAAGCCTGCTCGCCGAGGTGCCGCCGGCCGAGCCCGATCCCGACGACGCGGGCGCTGCCGAGATCTGTGCGGCGGCGCGCAACGAGGTGGCGAAATACCGTGCGCGTTACCCCCACTTCGAGTGCGAGGTCGTGGTCGATCCGACCCCGGGAACGTCGCTCTATGTGTCGCACGGCGATTTTCACGTCGCGCATGATTTTCGCACCTCGCATTCGCGGGTCGATCCGCTGATCCAGCATGAGATCGGCACCCACGCCATCACGCGGTACAATGGTCGCAGACAGCCCCTTCACACTCTCGCCGGGGGGCTCGCCGATTACGACGAGCTTCAGGAAGGAGTCGCGGTGCTGGCCGAGTATCTGGCCGGTTATCTTCCGGCGCAGAGATTGCGCACCCTGGCTGCGCGCGTGGTCGCCGCGCATATGGCGGTGGAGGAACGGGCGGGGCCCGAAATCTACGCGTGCCTGGTCGATCAACATAGCATCGATTCCGAAACCGCGTTCGACACCGCCTTGCGCGCCAAGCGCGGCGGCGGGCTGACCAAGGACGCGCTCTATCTCAAAGGCCTGGCGGAACTGCTGGCCTATCTGCGCGAGGGCGGCGATTTCGAGATCCTGTTTCTGGGCAAATTCGCGCTCAAGCATCTCCACAGTCTGGAGACGCTGATCGAGGACGGCATTTTGCACCGACCCGAAGTCTTGCCCTCCTACCTCGACGACCCTGCCGCGCTCGACCGGCTCGCGAAGGCGCGCCAGGTGCCGCTCGCGCAATTCTATCAGGAAAGCACCCCAGCATGACCGAATCCAAACAAAAGGCGAAACCGAAGAGCAAGTCCCCGGGCAAGTCCCCTGGCAAGTCTACGGGCAATTCTTCGGGCAAGAGCAACGACACCACCATCAAGATTGCCTTCGTCGTAAACGAGGTCGCGACCGAACAGGACAATTACACGACGATCCGCCTGGCCCGCAAAGCGGTGGCGCGCGGTCACGAGGTGGCGCTGATCGGGCTCGGCGATTTCATCTACGACTGGCAGGACGGCATCTGCGCGATGGCGACCATGAGCAAGATCGCCGAGTTCGCAGACGACACCGCCTATCTCGCGCATTTGCAGGATCCGGAGATGGAGCGGACGCGTATCAATCTGTCCGCATATGATATCCTGATGCTGCGCAGCGACCCGGCGGCGGAGCTGACGACGCGCAATTGGGCGCCGTCCTCGGGACTGCTGTTCGCGCAGCTCGCCTCGTTGGATCGCACGATCGTGCTGAACGATCCCAGCCAACTGACCGACGCCGTCAACAAGACCTATTTCCAGGGCTTCCCCGGATCGGTCCGACCGGCGACCAGCATCACGCGCGAGCCTGACCAGATCAGCCGCTTTCTGGATGCGCATGGGGGCAAGGGCGTCATCAAACCGTTGCAGGGTTCGGGCGGTCAGGGCGTGTTCCTGATCGACGAAGGCAATCGCCAGAACCTCAATCAGATCGTCGAGGCGGTGATCCGCGACGGCTATGCCATCGTCCAGGAATATCTGCCCGCCGCCGCCGAGGGCGATCTGCGTATGCTCACGCTGAACGGACGCCCGCTCAAGGTGGCCGATACCTACGCCTGCATGCACCGCTTCAGCCAGACCGAGGATCATCGCTCGAACATCTCCGCAGGCGGGGGCGTGGAGATGGTGGAACCGGACGAGACCGCTCTGCGGATCGCCGAGATCGTCGGCCCCAAGCTGATCGACGACGGGATGTATCTGACCGGACTGGACATCGCGGGCGACAAGATGATGGAGCTCAACGTCGATACGCCCGGCGGGATCAACTTCATGGAGGATCTCAGCGGGGTCGATTTCAGCGGCGCGATCCTGGACGATCTCGAACGCAAGGTCCGGTTGCAGCGGCAATATGGCGGAACGCTGACCAATCGGCAGCTGGCGGTGATTTGAGGTTGTGCCGTGTTCGGGATCGGACCTCGCGCAATTGCACCGAGCGGCAATGAGGCTATTCTGAACCCATGGCGCAAGACGACAACGACGACGACGACCGGGACGATTCCGACAAGAGCACGGAATGGGCCGAGTTCCGCACCGACCTGGCCGAAGACCGCACGATCCAGGCGACCGAGCGGACCTTCGCCGGCTGGCTGCGCACCGGCTTCGCCGCCATCGGCGTGGGCATCGCCTTTCACGTCGTGTTCGGCGAATTCGAGCCACCCTGGCTGGCGCAAGCGATCGCCTCGCTGTTCATCGTGCTGGGAATGACGATCGCCTTCACCGCGGAGAGGCGCGCTCGCAGCAGCTTCTCGCGGCTTTCCAGTCACGAGATCGATCGGCCCGAAACCCCCAACATCCGCTGGATGAGCTGGTCGATCATCGTCGGCGGCCTGGCGCTCATCGCCGGCATCTGGATCCTCAACGACGGATCCATCGGCCCTCCAGGCTAGCCGCGACGGCACCGTCGGGGGAACGATGCAGCAGGGGGTGGTTTGACCTTGGGTCCCCCCTAGGCTGTTGGAACACGAAAAATGAATCTCAAACCTCTGAACGAGCAGGTCGTGGTCATAACCGGCGGATCCTCCGGGATCGGCCTTGCCACCGCGCTAATGGCGGCGCGCGAGGGTGCGACGGTGGTGATCGTCGCGCGCGGCGAGGACGGCCTCAAATCCGCCGCCGACCGGATCCGCTCCGCTGGCGGCAAATGCGACTATCTGTGTGCCGATGTCGGATCACGCGACCAGGTTCGCGGCGTGGTCGAAGCGGTGCTCGAAAGGCACGGTCGTTTCGACACCTGGGTCAGCAATGCCGGCGTCGCGGTCTATACCAAGCTCGAGGATTTGAGCGACGAGGATCACCGCCGGGTGTTCGAGACCAATTACTGGGGCGTCGTCCACTGCGCGACCGAGGCGCTTCCGCACCTCAAGCGGCACGGCGGAGCGCTGATCACCACCGGCTCGATCTCCTCGCAGATGCCCGCCCCGGTTCTCTCGTCCTACACCGCCAGCAAATATGCGGTGAAAGGCTATATCGACTCGCTCCGGCTCGAGCTGATGCACGAGAACGCGCCGGTTTCGGTGACGCTGATCCAACCCAGCGGGATCAACACGCCCTTCGGCGAACACGCGCTCAACCAGATGGAGGGCCGCGCGATGGTACCGCCGCCGGTCTACTCGCCCGATCTGGTCGCCGAGGCGATCTGCCGCGCCGCCCAGCACCCGACCCGCGACAAGATCGTGGGCGGCGCGGGGCGGTCGATGACCCTGCTTGCCAATCTCGCACCCGGGCTCGCCGATCGGGTCTTCTCATCGGCATTCTTCAAGCTGGCTCTCGACAAGGACAATCCCAAACGCGCGCGCGACGGGGGCTTCCATCGTTCGGGCGGCGAAGGCGATATCTATGGCGAACAGAGCGAATGGATGCGCGAAACGAGCGTCTATTCGAAGCTGCGCCGGCACCCGGCCCTCTCCGCGGTCGCACTGCTCGGTCTGGGCACGGGTCTGCTGGGATGGCTGCAGAAACGTCGTTCCTGAAGATGCGAGCGCGCCCACCCGATCGGGGGTGATCGCGAGCACCCATCCCTGCAGCGAGGCGGCGAATGGCCCTGCCGACCGAGGCAATCCGGCTTCAACGCTTCACAATCGCGGCTGGGCTGGTATCAGCGGGCCGCAGGCGGGAATGGTCGGAAGAATGCAGTTTTGGGATCTATGACGATAATCCGGGCCCTGGCGTGGCTGGCACTGATCGCGCTGGCGATGCCTGCGTCGGCCCAGCTCGTCCAGCAACCAGAAGTGGAAGAGACGACGCCCGCCGATCTGTTCGGTCGCGAGACGCCGCGCTCCGCAGTCACCGGGCTCATCCGGGCGCTCGCCGAGGCCGATTACACCCGCGCGGCGCAATATCTCTCCTCCGCTGGTCCCGACGATTCCGCCAGTCTCGAGCAGGCCGCCGAGCAGGCGCGCCAGTTGCAGGCCGCGTTGGACAGCGGGGGTAGTCTGCTGCCTTTCAGCGTGCTCTCCAACGACGCCACCGGGCGCCTCGACGACGGCCTGCCCCCTGCGAGCGAGCGGGTGGGCACCCTCCCCGGCGATGCGGACGCACCGATCCTGCTGGAACGCAGCGAAGGTCCCGAGGGTCAGGAAATCTGGCGCGTTTCTGAAGATACGCTCGAGGCGATCGATACGCTGATGCCGGCAGCCGAAGACCTCCCTGCTGCCGACGCCGAGGCAACGCCGATCATTGCTGGCGCACCGCTTGCAGACTGGTTGCTGCTGCTCGGCATCGCGGCGGGCAGCTTTCTCCTGCTGTGGGTGCTCTCGGCGGCAATCCTCGCGCTGATGCGGGCTGCCGTTGCGGACACGGAAGAGAGCACAGCCTATCGCCTGGTTCGCGCCGCCTTGCCGCCGCTCAGCCTGTTTTTGGCGGTCGTGGGCTTCAATCTGTGGGCCGGCAGCGTCGAGGCTTCGATCGTCGCCCGGCAGACCTTGCTGCGCTATATCGGGATCGTCGCCTGGATCGCGCTCGCGTGGTTCGCGCTGCGACTGGTCGATGCGATCGCGCATCTGGCCACCAACAGGATGGAGCGGCAGCAAAGGCGGCAGGGCGCGTCGATCGTCGCCCTGCCGCCTTTGCT
>Ga0208316_1001089_pt1 | contig 17572 bp, 13 predicted proteins | sample MalvireepMed_231_FD_184240 | JGI IMG/M metagenome (GOLD analysis project Ga0208316, IMG submission 184240) | Marine viral communities from the Global Malaspina Expedition - Malaspina viral metaG DeepMed_231 (SPAdes) (version 2) | ecosystem: Environmental > Aquatic > Marine > Oceanic | place... | reverse complement strand
GTTCATGCTCATGGTCTTCCTGCCCGAGCCGGGCGCGGCGCGCGACGTCGCCCTGGAGCATCTGCGCGCCCATCGCGATCTGTTCGATGATGATAAGGTCCACGCCTTCGCGGTGGCGAGGGATCAGCCCACCATGGCCGCGGCCCAGAACACCCGCAGCCTGCGCTGGTTCTTTGATCCGGACGGGAAGGTGTCGCGCCTCTATCACGCCCTGGGGGACCAGGGCGCCAATCCCCACTGGATTCTGATCGATCCGTCCATGCGGATCTACGCCGTCGCGCCCATCGACGGCGGCGACGCGATGATGCGCCTGGTGGCGCAACTGCCCCAGCCTGACGACCACGCCGGTACGGCTCTGCACGCGCCGGTGCTCATCGTGCCCAGAATCCTCGAACCGGACATCTGTCGGCAGCTCATCGCCTTCTATGACGAACATGGTGGAAGCCCCTCCGGCGTGATGCGGGAGATCAATGGGCGCGTCATGCCGATCATGGACCACACCAAGCGCCGCCGTGACGCCATGATCGAGGACGAAGGCCTCCGCGCCCTGCTCCGCCAGAGGCTTCAGACGCGGCTGTTGCCGGAGATCAACAAGGCCTTTCAGTTCCAGGCGACCCGGGTCGAGCGCTATCTGGTGGCCTGCTACGATTCCGACGGCGGCGGCTTCTTTCAGCCGCATCGCGACAACACGACCCGCGCCACCGCGCACCGTCAGTTCGCCTGCTCCATCAACCTGGACACCGACGGGCATGAGGGCGGAGATCTGCGCTTTCCCGAGTTTGGATCGAAAACCTATCGCCCGCCGAGCGGCGGCGCCGTGGTGTTCTCCTGCTCGCTGATGCATGAGGCGACGCCGGTGACGGCCGGCAAGCGCTACTGCTTCCTGCCCTTCTTCTACAACGACGCCGCCGCGAAGATCCGCGAGCGTTATCTGGCTGAGGAAGCCGCCGCGGAGGCTGCGAAAGCCGCCGAGCCGGAGCGTCAGACAGCCTAATCCTGCTCGGCGGCCGCCAGGCGATCGACCTGATCCAGATAGGCTTCGGCGTCGAAGCTCTTGAAGGTGTTCGGCCCCATGGAGCGGACGGTTCCGTAGACCGGCTGGGTGGGCCAAGGTCGGTCGTGAAGGCCGAAGATCCAGCCCACATTGGTGTAGGAATTGGCGTCGCGGCCGTCGAGGAGATAGCGGTTGTTGAGCCGCAGGATGGTGTCGAACGCCGACCTCGGGCTCGCCGACCACTGCAGGATCTTCTTGCCCCAGTACATCCGTAGGCGGTTGTGCATATAGCCGGTCGCGACCATCTCGCGCTGGGCGGCGTTCCAATAGGGGTCGTGGGTATCTCCGGCCTCCAGCTGGGCGGCCGTGTAGAGGTGCGGTCGGGGATCGCCCTCATGGGCTTCCAGCGTCAGCCGCGCCCAGTCCGGGAGACCCTCATAGCTGTCGTAATCGGCGGGCGTCCACCAGGCGTGGTTGATGGCCAGTTCGCGACGCACGATCAGTTCTTCGAGATAGACGCGCCGGGTTTCGCTGTCGGGCCCCTGGGCGTCCCGAACGGCCAGGGCGATCTCCACCGGCGAGATCTGGCCGTAATGAAGATAGGGGCTGAGATAGGAGACCGCCTCGGTCTCCGGCTTGCCACGCTCGTCGCCATAGCGGGCGAGGCCGCTGTCGATGAAGGCCTGCAACCGGCGGCGGGCCTCGACCTCCCCGCCCCTGAAGCGGCGAACCGGCGCCAGGCCGTGGTCGATGTCCAGGGCCGCCACCGCGCTTGCGACATCGCTCAGATCGATCTCTGAAGCGGGCGGGTCCGCCATGCTGTGGCGCGCCTCGCGGCGGCGCAGGGGCGCAAGATAGTCCTCCCACAGCTTATGGATTTTCGGACGGATCGTGCGGGCGGCGTATTCGTGCTTGTTCGAGACCTGCAGGATCGGCACGACCACGTCGCCCTCGACCCGAACCAGGCGCCGATCCATGGCCTCGGCAAGGTTGCGCCGCCATTGCCGCTGCAGACGGAGATAGCCTGCGTCGCAGACGACCAGCGCCGCCTGCCGCGACAGGTCCAGGGCGACCTTGTCCGGCTCGCCCTTGCGGATGACGAAGCCGACGCCGCGGGCGGCGAGCGCCCGCGCCACATCGGCCAGGCCTTGCAGCATGAAGGCGTAGTGGCGGGCGCTGGCCTCGGGATAGGCTTCGGTCAGGCCAAAGCCGACCAACACGGGCAGGCCGCGATGGTTGGCTTCCTCGATGGCGTATTCGAGGGCTGGATTGAACTCGGCCCGCTGGGCCGACTGCATCCAGTAGAGCACATAGCGGGCCTCGCGGCCCTCAGGGGCGTCCTTGAGCGTGCGGATACGCGAAGACTGGATCGCCATTGAGGGCCGCTAAACGCCGCTACTTCTGGCGCCAGGCGCCGTCCGCGGTCTGGTAGTACTCGCCGGGCCGCAGCCGGGAGGAGACCACCTCGGTGAAGGCCGCCGCGCCGGCCGCCGCCACGGACACGCCGTTGCGGGCCGCAGCCTGGCGATAGAGGGCGGCCCGGCCAGCATTGATCTCGTTGACCGCCGCCTGCAGGGCGGCGTCGCCCGAGCCGCTGACAAAACCGAGATAGCCGTCGTTCTGCTCGCCGACGGTCCCTTGCGCCTTGGCGGCGTCCACCAGCGCCTTGGCCTGGGCGGTCTGGGCGAACGCCGGGCCAGCGATGGCGCCGACGGTGACGACCCCGGCCGCGCCCAGGATGGCGGCGGCGAGGGCCAGATATTTCATGCGGGTCATGAGCATCCCCTAGAACAGGTTCGGGTTCTGCTGGATCAGCGCTCGGACATCTTCGTCCAGGCGCACGCGCACATCGGCGTCCAGCTTTGCATAGATATTGATGGGGTCGACCTGGACCCGCACCGTCGGCGTACAGGCGCCAAGTGCGGCGCCAAGGGCCGAGGCGCCCATCAGCACCCCGATCATATGTCTCTTTGTCGTCGTCAAGGTCACGGCTCCCTCGGGTGTGCGAGTTTCGAGTTCATTATGGCGCAGGCGGCTGAACCGCGCCTGAACCGTCAACGGCCTGGGCCGCTGCATAGTCAGCCAACAGCTCATTCAGGTTGAGCGACGTGTCCAGTGTCAAATCCACCTTGGTCCCAGACGGCAGCGGCAGTTCCTTGTTGAGGAAGCTGCGGCTGATCAGCTCGCCGAGGGTCAGACGAATCTCCTGGCGTTGCGGCGGACTATGCTCGCCCCGGATCTTGAACAGCACCCCAAGACGTCCGCCCGGCAGACTGTTGACCTCGGCGTCCAGCAGATCGAAGGCCAGATGCTCCATGGCCTGATAGGCGAAGTCGACCGCGGCGTTGGCCTGGTCGGCCTGAGCAACCGGCACGGCCTGGTCGCCAAGGCCCTCGGCGCTGGCCGTCGCCGCCCCGCCGGTTGCGTCCACCTGGGTCAGGGCCTCCCGCCGGATCGACAGGCGGCCGGGCGCGATGGCGGTGAGCTTGCCCTGGATGAACGTGATCCCCTCGGGCCCGATGACAAAGGGCAGCCGCCCGCTGACCACGGCGTCGAGATCGACGCGATCGGCGAAGGGGGTGGCCTCGACGAACTCCGAGAGCTGGACCGCCTCGATCACCAGTTCGCCGCGCCAGGACTTGGTCTGGTCGAGTGGGATGGACATCGGCGCGATGCGGATCTTGCCGCCGCCAACCTCGAAGGTCCCCTCCGACAGGGTCAGCTGGTCGGGCAACAGCTGGAACGTCACCTGCGAGCCGGTCAGGGGCGCCAGGGCCTGGACGACATCGGCGGTCAGGGTCTGGCCCGGCGCCGTCTGCAGGGGAACCAGGCTGGTGAAATCGATCTGACCGCTCAGACCCTGGACGGCGCCCGCCGGGCTCTTGAAGTCGAGACCTGGCACGTCGAGACGGCCGTGGCTGTCGACGCCCGCGGCGCTCCAGTTGATGGCGCCGGTGAACAGCGCCGTACCCTCGACGGGCTCGCCGATCACCTCGGCCAGGGGCGAGAGCGCGGCGGGCTGCAGGCCCTCGGCCGTGAAGGTCAGGGTTCCGGTGTCGAGGGTCACCCCGCCCGCCCCGCTGGCGCCATCGTGCCGCAGGCCCACCTCAGCCACGCGGTAGCCGCTGGATGCGAGGTCGAGCGCCCCGGTCCAGGCGTCGCCCTGCAGGCCGGCGACGCCGGTCAGGTCCAGGGGGTAAAAGCGGTGCTCGGGGCTGGTGTCGGCGACCTTCGCGCGCTCCACCTTCGCCTGCACGAACAGGCCGCCCCGGTTGGTCCCCAGCCGAAGATCAGCCGCGGCGTCGCTGGCGCGGGCCTGGAGGAAAGGAATCTCGGCGCTGGCCCCTCGGGCCGTCGTGTTCAAGGCCCATTGCCCGCCGTCCGCGACGACCAAGGGCTGGTCTGTGGGGCAGAGCTCGGCTTCGATGTCGACGACGCTGGTTTCGCCGGTCTCGAGCCTGGCCATCTGGAAGGGCGCGCAGGCGTTGGCGAGGAAGGTCATCCGACCATTGGCGAGGTTCAGACGCCCCCGGGCCTCGCCCTTCATGCCACGTAGAGGGCCGAAATCCGTCTCGAAGGCCAGCCGCGTCGTGGCGTTGAGCCGGCCGGCGTCCAGGCTGTAGCCGGTGACCTGAGCCTCAATGCGCGGCAGACCGCCCCCGGCGGTCGAGATGTTCAGGGCGCCGCCGTCACCACCATAAAGTGGAGCTTCCGGGCGCGGGCTGATCCGAACAAGCCCCCCGGATTCCGTCCGGACGGCGGCGGCCTGGGTGAGGCCAACCTGCAGGCCGCCCTCGCCCAGGGCGAGTCTGAGGCCGGGGGCGGCGAGGCTGAAGTCGGCCGCGGCGCGCTTGATCGCCGCCAGCTCGGCGAAATCATCGGACGTTGCGGCGCCTAGCCCCGCCCAGCCGCCAGCCGCCGCCACCGATCCCGAGACGTCCAGGCTCAGGCCCTCGGCGTCATAGGCCGCCGTACCGTCGAGGTTGGCGCTTGCGCGGTTGAGGGCGAGGTCGCCTGAGGTCACGTCCTGGGCGTTCAGGCTGGTCTGCACCGCCCCGGTCAGTCCGCCGCCCGCCCCCCGCCGCCAGGCCAGGTCGTCGGAGGCGACAGACGCTTCAATCGCGCCGAGGCGGGCGCCCGCCATGGACAGATCCTCGCCGCGGGCGGTGATGGACGTCTGGCCTCGCAGGCTCAGCCGGTCCAAGGCGCCCTGGGCCTCGCCCCGGAAGCTCCCATTAAGGCGAACCCGCGCGCCCTTGATCTCGCCCTGCGACACCTCGGCGGCGTTGAGATCGGCGACAAGCACCACAGGCCCGTCGATGGCCCGCGCTTCAAGATCGGGATAGGCCACGGCGGCCGCCAGGTTCAGGGCGCCGGCGCCGAAGGTGGTCTCGCCCAGGCGGCCGGATTCAAGCGCGCCGACAAAGCTCAGGCTGGTCCGCGCCTTTTGCGTCACCAGGCCGACGCGGGCGTCGGCGATGTCCAGCATCAGGGCCTCGGTCTCGAACCGCGTCGGCTCCATGCGCCCGGACAGGCTGACGAGGACGCCCTGCGACATATGGGCGTCGGCATGGATGACCGCCTGCCCGGCGTCGTGGGTGACCCGCAACACCCCGTCCTCGACCACGATCTCAGGCGCCGGGCCATCGGCTCGCGCAGGCCGGTCGCGGAAGTCGGCGATCAGCGGGTCGAGCTGGCCAAGGCTCACGCCAGAATCCGTGAGCTGCATCCGGATGTCGGGCCGGACCAGACGGATGCGGGCGACCTCCACCCCAAAGGCCTCGCCGCGCCAAGGGCCGGTGAGGCGGTAGCTCACCTCGGCGCGGGCGGCGGTGATGATGGGCGACTCGGCGGGGCCGACCCGGAGCTCGCCCACCAGACCCCGGGGACCAAGGGCTTCAAAACGCGCCTCAGCCTCGACGCCGCGGGATTGAAGCCATCCGACCAGAGCCTCCCGCGCCAGGTGGCGGCGGGCCGCGTAGGCGACGGCCAGGGCGATCAGCAGCACCGCCACCACCCCAAGCGCCAGCCATCGCGCCTTGGGGCGGCGGGCTGGGGCGGCCGTCGGGCCGGTCGCGGGGGGAGAATCTGATGAACGTGTCACAGGAGGTCCGGCGATAATGCGCAGGCTTGGCCATTGGCTCCAACCTTCCAGGAAAAGGATGGAACGGACCCGCGCCCCGCAGCCTGGATCCAGACCGGTGTGGCGGTGATGGCGCGCGGCGACGCCACGGCGTCAGGGGACGTCGTCGGGCGCCTGCGACAGGGGCGGCGCCACCTCCTCCAGGGGACGGCGTTCGGCCGCGACGCCCAGCTTCAGCTCCACCAGGGCCGCCAGCACCATGAGCCCGCCGCCCAGCAGATAGCCCCAGAGAATCTGGCTGCGTTCGCCGGTGTCGATCAGCGCGCCGAACAGGACTGGCCCCCCCACCCCGCCGATGAGCGTGCCGAAGGCGTAGAACATGGAGATGGTCACCGCCCGGATCTCCAGGGGGAAGCTCTCGCCGATGGTGAGATAGGCCGCGCTGGCGCCAGCCGAGGCGAAGAAGAAGATCACGGTCCAGGCCGCCGTCTGGGCCGGCGCCGACAGCAGGCCTGCGCTGAACATCCAGCCGGTGACGCACATTAGCACGCCGGCTACCCCATAGGTCAGGCTGATCATGGGCTTGCGACCCCAGGAGTCGAAGTACCGGCCGAGCAGCAGGGGGCCCATGAAGTTGCCGACCGCAAACGGCAGCATGAACCAGCCGATGCTGGCCGGCGCAATCCCATAGAACCGCGTGAGAATAAGGGCGTAGGTGAAGAAGATCGCGTTGTAGCAGAAGGCCTGGGTGGCCATCAGGACGACGCCGAGCACGGTTCGATGCGGATAGCGGCGCACCAGGGTGCTGGCGATTTCGAGCCAGCTGGTCGTGGTGCGGCGGATCAGGCGCAGGCTCTGCAGGCTCTCATGCGGCGGCAGCTTCTGGCCGGTCGAGCGCTCCACCCGCGCCTCGATCTCGGCGATGATCGCCTCGGCCTCGGCCTCGCGGCCGTGGGTCATCAACCATCTGGGACTTTCGGGCATGAAGCGCCGGATCCAGATGATGATCAGGGCCAACAGGCCGCCGATGACGAAGGCCAGGCGCCAGCCCAGCTCCTGGTCGATGAAGGTGGCGTTGAGCAGGAAGATCGAAGCCAGGGCGCCTATGGCGGCCCCGACCCAGAAGCTGCCGTTGATGACCAGGTCGGTGAAGCCCCGCCGACGGGCGGGGATCAGTTCCTGGATGGCGGAGTTGACCGCCCCGTACTCGCCGCCGATGCCGGCCCCGGTGAGGAAGCGGAAGACCATGAAGGACCAGAAGTCCCACGAAAAGCCGGTCGCGATGGTGGCGACCATGTAGACGAACACCGTGGCGGTGAAGAGCTTCTTGCGCCCGAACCGGTCCGTCAGCCGACCGAAGGTCAGGGCGCCCACCACCGCGCCAAGAATGTAGGCGCTGCCGGTCAGGCCGACCTGGGTGGCGGTGAGGTTCAGGCCGTCCGAGCCGGCGATGGCTGGCGACAGGGAGCCGACCAGGGTCACCTCCAGACCGTCGAGGATCCAGGTGACCCCCAGGGCCACCACCACCAACCAGTGGAAGCGGCTCCAGGGCAGCCGGTCCAGCCGGGCGGGAACGTTGGTGACGAAGACGTCGGGCTGGGCCATGGACACCCCTCTCCTCTCGCAAGTCGTCGGCCTAACGCGCAAAACGTCAGACCGGACGCAAAGCCGCAGCAGGAAATCAAGCGCAGGCGCTTTCGTCCTGCGAGCTGCAGCGCTATGGGGGCGACATGTCGCCCCCGGAAATCCTCGTCGACGCCCGAGGTCACCGCTGCCCGGTGCCCACCTTGCGTCTCAGGCGCGCCCTCGAGGCGGCCCCGCCGGGGGCGCGGGTGCGGCTGCTGGCCGACGACCCCCTGGCCCGTATCGATGTGCCCCACTTCGCCGCAGCGGTCGGCGCCGTGGTGATCGCCCTGGAGGCCCGCGACGGCGCGCTCAGCTTCCTGGTCGAGAAGTCAGCCTCGGACTCTGGGGGCGAAGGTCCCGCAGCAGGCTGAGGCGGCGGTGCTCGTCCAGCCGGATCTCGATCTCCGTGGCCAGGGCGCCGCCGAAAAACACCGCGTTCACGCTCCAGGACAGCCAGATCAGAAACACCACTACGGCGGTGATGGAGCCATAGGTCGCGCCAAGGTGGGCGATTTGCTCCACATAGAAGGCGCTGGCCCAGGAGGCGAACAGGCAGAGCATGGCCGCTGAAAACCCGCCACAGATCGAGGCGCGCCAATCGACGGTCCGGCGCGACATGGCGTAGCGATAGATGAGGCTCATCCCCAAGGTCAGGCCGGCGCTGGCCCAGGTCCATTCGCTGTAGAGCCAGGAGACGCCGGCCAGGGGGCGCATGTCCAGGGTGGCGGCCGCCACCCGCAGACCCAGGAACAGTGACGAGACGAGGCCCATCATGGCCGCCGCCGCCAGCAGCACCATCAGGGCCAGCAGGTTGAAGCCGACGAAACCCCGCGGGTCCGGCTCGTCATGGATGAAGGACAGGCCCGCCAGCAGGGCCTTGAAGCCGCGATGGGCGGCATAGGCGCCGATGACCAGCGCGACGCCGCTCTGGGCCGAGATGGCGTCCCGCGGCGCATGGGCCAGGCGCTCCAGCTCGGCCTGGAACAGATCGCGGGCGCCGGTGGGCATCAGCCGCGCCAGGGCTTCGGCCTGAAACTCGGCCTGGGCCGGATCGGCCAGCAGGCTGTAGGCGCCGATCAGCAGGGCCACGGCGGGGAAGATGGCGAGCATGATGAAGAACGACGTGCCGCCCACATAGAGCATCACGTCACGACCCCACAGTCGGGTCAGGGAGCGCCCGAGCGTGGATAGCCCCAGGCGCCCCGCATGAATCGGGTCCCAGCCACGCAAGCTCAAGCGGTCCAGCTCCTGGTGGATCGACATGGGCGCAGGTTGATCAAGGAATGGGAGACGGCGCAAGCGCCCCGTCAAAGGTGAGGACGCGCCCCCGGACAAGCCGGGGGCGCGCCATCGATGGGCGTGTCAGCCATCGGGTTGGCGCCGCTTCGAGGGACGGGAGAGCGCGGCGTTCAACCTGGGGGCAGTATTGAACCCGCCGGCTGAACCGCATCTGAACGGAGTTAACCCTTCCCGTTCATGGACTTACGCCGGCTCGGCCATGGCGCCGGCGTCGCGGAGCGCTGCGATGTCTAGGCTTGAGAATCCCCAGTCCGCCAGCGCCGTTTCATCGTGCGCGCCGATGGCGGGCGGCGGTCCCTGAATGGCGCCAGGTGTGGCGGAGAATCGTGGCGCAGGCGCCGGCTGCACGACTCCGGACATTTCGACAAAGGTCTGCCGGGCCTGGTTGTGCGGGTGACTCGGTGCTTCGTCCATGTCGAGGACCGGGGCGAAGCACACATCGGTGCCGCCCATGATCTCGGTCCATTCGTCCCGGGTCTTGCCCGCAATGACCTCGGCCAGCTTGAGCCGCAGGCCCTCCCATTCCCCACGATCCATCTGCTTCTGGAAGGCCGGATCGGTGATGCCGGTCTTTTCAAGCAGCAGGGCGTAGAACTGCGGCTCGATGGAGCCGATCGAGACCCACTTGCCGTCGCTGCACTGGTAGGTGTCGTAGAAGTGGGCCCCGCCATCCAACAGGTTGTTGCGCCGCCCGGCCGACCACATGCCCGACGCCTTGAACCCATAGAACATGGCCATCAGCGACGCCGCCCCATCACTCATGGCGCAGTCGATGACCTGGCCCTGCCCGCTTTCCCGCGCATGGATCACCCCGGCCAGCAGGCCAAACGCCAGATAGAGGGCGCCGCCGCCGAAATCTCCCACCAGGTTCAGGGGCGGCACGGGCTTTTCCGTCGTGCCGATGGCGTCCAGCGCGCCGGTGATGGCGATGTAGTTCATGTCGTGGCCGGCGGCGTGAGCATAGGGGCCAGTCTGGCCCCAGCCCGTCATCCGGCCATAGACCAGCCTGGGATTGCGTTTCAGGGCGACCTCCGGGCCAAGGCCCAGGCGCTCCATGACGCCCGGCCGGAAGCCCTCGAACACCGCATCGGCGCCCTCCATCAGCTTCAGGCAGGCCTCAATGGCCTCTGGCGACTTCAGGTTCATTCCCACCGAGCGCCGGCCCCGCGCGGTGACGTCAGCCGGCGAGGCGCGCCCCTTGCCCATGCGGTCGATCCGCACGACATCGGCGCCCAGGTCCGACAGCAGCATGCCGGCGAAGGGACCCGGCCCGATCCCGGCGAATTCGATGACCTTCAGTCCCGATAGCGGTCCCTGGCCCATGTGCGATCTCCCGTCCCTGATTTGCGTGGCGCATTTTGCAGGCAGCCTAGAGGCCGTGACGTCCCGTCAGCCAAGCCAATCAGGGCCAGGCGTCTCAGGGCAGCGACTGGCCATCGTCGATCGTGATGAGCGTCCCCGTGATCGCCCGCGCCGCTGGGCCCGAAAGCATCAGCAGGGCGGCGTCGAGGTCGTCGGCCTCCATCAGCCGGCGCCGCGGGAAACCCTTGATCTGCCGCTGACCGGCCTCGGTGGCGAACCAGGCGCCGTTGATGTCGGTCTCCACATAGCCGGGGCAGAGGGCGTTGACGGCGATCCCATGCCGCGCCCATTCGCGACCGAGGGACTTGGTCAGCATGGCGACCGCCGCCTTGGACGCGCAGTAGGCCGGCAGGCCCGGCAGGACCGTATGACTGGCGATGGAGGCGATGTTGACGATGCGGCCCTCTCCCCGTTCGGCCACGCCGCTGTCGATCATCTGGCGGGCGGCGGCCTGGGCGCAGAAGAAGACGCCGCGGGCATTGACGTCAAAGGCCTGGTCCCAGGCCTCGGGGGTGAGGTCCAGCGCGCGCCCCTCCCCGCCGACGCCGGCGTTGTTGATGAGGATGGAAACCGGCCCGATCTCGGCGGCCACGGCGTCGAACAGCGGCCCGATCTCGCCGACCTTGGCCACGTCCAGGGCCCGCGCATGGGCGCGCCCGCCGGCCTCGGTGATGGCGCGGGCCTCGGCCTCAACCCTGTCCGACCGCCGCGCCGCCAGCACCACCTCGGCGCCCGCGCGGGCCAGGACGCGGGCGAAATGGGCGCCCAGGCCCCCGGAGGCGCCGGTGACCAGCGCCACCTTGCCCTGCAACGTCTGATCCGCGACCATTGGCCACCCTCCGTCTGCGAGGCTTGCGGCCTCGTCCCTCGCCCGCGCCTCTGCGGCGGGATATCGTCTCGAACTCCGATTCTGCCGCCTGGGCGTCAGAAGCCGGGAAGTTGTTTGCGTCAAAGGTGCAGAGAATGTCCGCAGGCGTCCAGGCGCGTGTCCTGATCATCGCGCGAGACGATGGACTGGCCGGTCCGTTGGCCGAGGGGCTCGACCGCCTCGGCTGGCGCACGATCACCGCCCGGGGACCCTATGCGGGCATCGCGGCCCTGGCCGACCTCCAGATCGAGGCGGCGATCGTCGATCTGCACAGCGGCGGGCCTGAGGCGCGCACCCTGGCGCGGCGGCTGAAGGCCGCCTGCGCGCCACGCCGCCTGCCCGTGGTGGCCATCGGCGCGCCCGATGATGAGGATCTGGATTTCGACCTGATCCTGGCCCCGCCGCTGCATCCGGCCCAGGCGGTCCTGCGCCTGGAGAACCTGGTGCGGATGGCCGTGGCCGAGGAGGAGTACGAGCTCCGCCAGGAAACCTTCGCCGAGAAGAACCGCGCCCTCGAGCCCGCCGACATCGACCCCGCGCCGTTCCGCGTGCTGGCCATCGGCGAGCCGGCGCCGCAGTTCCTGGCCCTGTCCAATGCGCTCACCCGCAGCGGGGCCGAGGTGGTGGGGGCCTTCACCGCCTATACGGCCTTCGACTATCTGCACGAGCGCCCGTTCGACACCGTGGTGCTGTGGGCCGGCGACAATCCCAACGAGGCCCTGTCCATCGCCGCAGGCATGCGCCGAAACACGCGCCTCTATCACGTGCCCGCCCTGCTCTACATGCGCGAGGAATCCTATCTGACCATGTCGGAGGCCTTCCATCGGGGCGTCTCCGACGTGGCCTCGCCCGGCACCGCCGAGAGCGAGACCGCCGGCCGGGTGATGGAGCTGGCGCGCAGCTATCGCCGCCAGACCGCCACGCGCAAGGCCCTGGAGCACGCCCGCAGCTCCGGGCTGATGGACCCGGCCACAGGCCTGTTCACTCGGGAGCTCTTCGCCACCCATCTGGGTCGCCTGGCTCAGGCCTCACGCATTCGCAACCGGCCGCTGTCGGTCTGCGTCCTGAAGGTGTCCGAGCGCGCCGAGGTGGCCGAGGCCCGCGCCCAGGGCTGGCTCGACCGCGCCGTGCCGCAGATCGGCGCCATGATCGGCCGGCTGGTGCGGGTAGAGGACACCGCAGCCCGGCTGAGTCACGAGGTGTTCGCCCTGGCCCTGCCCGCCACGCCGGCTGCGGCGGCTCGGGCGGCCGGCGAGCGGATCGCTGCGGTGATCGGCTGTACGGCCTTTGAGGCCGGCGAGGGCAAGCCGCCCTTCGTCGTGGAGTTCGACATCGGCGTGGCCGAGGTCAGCCCGGCCCAGGGCGCCGGCCGCGCCCTGGAAGAGGCCGCCCGCAAGGCCATGGCCACCTAGGCGGCGAGCGCCAGCCGCGACAGCTCGGTGAGGATGCGCTCAGCGGCGTTCAGGCGCTGTTCGGGGCTCTCCCACTCGCCCTTGACCACGGCCTTGTTGTCCGGCCGCAGCCGCCAGCCCATCTGGTTGCGGTGGACGAACTCGATCAGGCCGCCCGGGTTCGGGAAGGCGTCGTTGCGGAAGGTGACGACCGCGCCCTTGGGGCCCACATCGATCTTCGACACATTGGCCTGGCGGCACATGCCCTTGATGGCCACTACCTTGAGCAGCTGGTCGGTCTCCGGCGGCAGCGGGCCGAAGCGGTCGATCAGTTCGGCGGCCAGGGCTTCGCGGTCGGCCGCCTGCTCAGCGTCCGACAGGCGGCGGTAGAGCGACAGGCGCACGTTCAGGTCCGGCACATAGGCCTCGGGGATCAGCACGGCGGCGCCGGTGTTGATCTGCGGCGACCAGCCGCGATCGACCACGCCCTCGGCGCCGACCAGCTCCTTCAGCTCATTGACCGCGTCCTCCAGCATCTGCTGGTAGAGTTCGACGCCGATCTCGCGGATGTGGCCCGACTGCTCCTCGCCCAGCAGGTTGCCGCCGCCGCGGATGTCCAGGTCGTGGCTGGCCAGCTGGAAGCCGGCGCCCAGGCTGTCGAGGGACTGCAGCACCCGCAGGCGCTTCTCGGCCGACAGGGTGATCGGCTTATCCTCGGGCGTGGTCATATAGGCATAGGCCCGGGCCTTGGCCCGGCCGACCCGGCCCCGGATCTGGTAGAGCTGCGACAGGCCGAACATGTCAGCCCGGTGGATGATCAGGGTGTTGGCGGTGGGCACGTCCAGGCCCGACTCGACGATCGTGGTCGAGAGCAGCACATCGTACTGGCCGTCATAGAAGGCCGACATGACCTCCTCGAGTTGGGTGGGGGCCATCTGCCCGTGGCCGACCACGAAGCGGACCTCCGGCACCTGTTCCCGCAGGAATCGTTCCAGGTTCGGCAGGTCGGCGATCCGGGGCGTGACGAAATAGGCTTGGCCACCGCGGTACTTCTCCCGCAGCAGGGCTTCGCGCACCGTGACCGGATCCCACGGCGTCACATAGGTGCGCACCGCCAGGCGATCGACCGGCGGGGTGGCGATGATCGACATCTCGCGGATGCCCGACAACGACATCTGCAGGGTGCGCGGGATCGGCGTGGCGGTCAGGGTCAACATGTGCACGTCGGCCCGCAGCTCCTTGAGCTGCTCCTTGTGCTTGACCCCGAAGTGCTGCTCCTCGTCGACGATCACCAGTCCCAGGTCCTTGAACGCGACCTGCTTGGACAGCACCGCATGGGTGCCGACGACGATCTCGATCTCGCCGGTCTTGAGCCCCTGGCGAGTTTCGGCCGCCTCCTTAGGCGGGACCAGGCGCGAGAGGCGCCGCACCTTGACCGGCCAGCCCTGGAACCGGGCCTCGAAGGTCTTGAAATGCTGCCGCGCAAGCAGGGTCGTGGGGCAGACGACCGCCACCTGCTGGCCGCTCATGGCCGCCACGAAGGCGGCGCGCAGGGCGACCTCTGTCTTGCCGAAGCCGACATCACCGCAGATCAGCCGGTCCATCGGCCGACCAGACCCGAGGTCGGTCAGCACGTCGCCGATGGCGTTGAGCTGGTCCTCGGTCTCCTCATAGGGGAACCGGGCGCAGAATTCGTCGAAAACGCCCTGCGGCGGGTCGATGCCGGGGGTGGTCTTCATCGCGCGCTCGGCGGCGATGCGGATCAGGCCGCCGGCCATTTCGCGCAGCCGCTCCTTGGCGCGCGCCTTGCGGGCCTGCCAGGCGGCGCCGCCCAGGCGGTCGAGAACGACGCCGTCGGATTCAGCGCCATAGCGGCTGAGCAGATCGATGTTCTCGACCGGCAGGTAGAGCTTGGCCTCGCCGCCGTACTGCAGCTCCAGGCAGTCGTGCGGCGCGTCCTGAATGTCGAGGGTCTTCAGGCCTTCATAACGGCCGATGCCGTGCTCGATATGGACAACCAGGTCGCCTGGCGTCAGGGCCGAGGCCTCGGCCAGGAAGTTGGCCGCCCGACGGCGCTTGCGTGGCCGCGCCAGGCGGTCGCCCAGGATGTCGGTCTCGGAGATGACCGCCAGCTTGTCGGTCTCGAATCCGGCCTCCAGCGGCAGCACCACGCGCTGCGGCGTCTTCGGGTCAGCCGCCTTGGCCGCCTGCCAGTAGGGCGCCAGAGAGATCTTCGACAGGCCGTGATCGGCCAGCATGCCGCCGAGCCGCTCTGAGGCGCCTTCGCTCCAGGAGGCGAACAGCACCCGCTTGCCCGCCGCGCTCAAGGCCTTGGCGTGGTCCACCGTGGCCTCGAACAGATTGACGCTGTCACGTTGCCGTTCCGGCGCGAAACTGCGGCCCGCCCGGGCGCCGAGGTCGATGACCTGCTCGCCCTCGACGGCGTTGAAGGCCGAGAACCGGCGGTTTGGCCGCACGGCCAGGGCCTGCTCCCATTCGCCGGCGTCCAGATAGAGCCGCTCGGGCGGCAGGGGGCGGTAATTGGACTTGCGGCCCGCCTCGGCCCGGGCCGAATAGGCGTCCTGGACCATGGCCAGGCGCTCGTCCCGCGCCTCGGCCGCCAAGTGGTCGACGCCGATCAGGGTTCCTGCCGGCAGATAGTCGAACACGGTCTCGAGGGCGGGATAGTAGAGCGGCAGCCAGTGCTCCATCCCGGCCCGCCGGCCGCCCTCGCTGACGGTCGCGTAAAGCGGATCATCGCCGGCGGCGCCGAAGGCTTCGATATAGCCGCGGCGGAACCGCGACACGGCCTCGGCGTCCAGCAGGGCCTCGCTCACCGCCAGAAGACGAACCTCGGTGAGTTGACGGGTGGAGCGCTGGGTTTCCGGATCGAAAGCCCGGATGGACTCCAGGATGTCGCCGAACAGGTCCAGGCGCACCGGCTCCTCGGCCGAGGGCGGAAAGACGTCGATAACCCCGCCGCGGATGGCGAACTCGCCGCGCTCCGACACGGTCGAGGCGCGCTGATAGCCGTTGACGGCGAAATAGCGCTCCAGGTCGGCGATCAGCACCTGCCGGCCCACATGGGCGCTGAACGAGGCCGCCTCCACGGCCGACCGGGGCGGGACCCGCTGGATCATCGCCGGAATGGCCGCCACCAGCAGGGCCGGCTTCTTGGCCTCGAAGCCTCCCGCGGCGAGGCGCGCCAGGGTGGTCATCCGCTGGGCGGCGACGCCTGGGGACGGCCCGATTCGGTCATAGGGCAGGCAGTCCCAGGACGGCAGGCGCATGACCTCCACGTCCGGAGCGAAGAAGGCGAAGGCCTCGGCGAACGCGCTCATCCGCGCGGTGTCCCGGGCGATGAAGACGCTCAGTCCCCCCCGCGTGCGCAGGATGTCGGACATCACCAGGGCGTCGAAGCCCTCCGGCGCGCCGACCAGGTCGATGCGTTCGGGATCGCTATTGATGCGCTTGAGCTGGGTGGCGCTCGGGCCCGCGCCGTCAGCCGCCATGGGGGGCGCCAAGCGACTTGTGAGCCACGTCCCGGAACGCCTTGATCATGTTCATGATCTCGCCGTCGAACTCGGGCGGCGTGGGAACGCGCTCGACGATCCAGGCATAGATGTCCTGGTCCGGTTGGTCGAGCAGGTGCTCCAAGGCGTCGAGCTGGGCTTCACTGAGGTCGCGGGCATGATTGTCCACGAACGGCCCCAGGATGAGGTCGGCTTCGACAAAGCCCCGATGCCAGGCTCGGAACTTCAGGCGCTTCAATCGGATGGCGTGTGCGTCAGACATTGAGGCCGCGGATATAGAGCGCCGGCCTCTGCGGCGCCAGCACCCATTGGCGCTCAATCGCCGCCGAACCAGAAGAAGGACAGGGCTGTCAGGCGTTCAGGGCCGATCTGGGCTGCGACCCGCAGCACCGGCGCGGCGCCATCACCGCTCGGGCCGGCCGCCTGGGTCTGGCGTAGTTGGTCAAGATCGAGCTGACCGTCCAGTCGGACCTCGCCGATATCCGGCGCCGAGCCGACGAACCGCAGGTCGCCTTCCCCCACCCTGTAGGCGCTCGGCAGAACGCGAACCTGACGGGTGTGGGTTTCCTGGCCGAGTTCGTTGGTCACCAGGGGACTGGAGACGTCGGAGAACTGGAGCATGATCGGCGCATAGGTCTCCAGCCGCTCGCCTTGCTCCCAGGCGGCGAACTCCATCTCGCTGCCGATGTGGAGGTGATCGAGGCGCAGATCTCCAATCCGGACCTCCTGCGTCGGCATGTAGTAGCCGAACAGGTTCTCATCCTGCACGTGGGTGAAACCGGTCAGCTCGGCCGGAGAGGCCGGCGCCTCCACCGCAGCCTCCGGGACCGACTTCGCCGGGGTGGCCGGGGCTTGCGTCTCTTCAGCCCGATTGCACCCGCTCAGCAGGGCGATCAGGGCCACGCCCGCCATCACTCGTCTCATGACCGTCCCCAACCCTCGTGTTCGTCGCTGCGAGATCAGCACAGCCAAGGAGCAGCGTCCACCGCGCGCCGGGCGCACGGTCGCGCTATGTTCCCGTCCATGCGCCCGGAGATTCTCTACCCCCTGTTCGCCCCGATCGACACGCTGAAGGGCGTGGGACCACGGGTGGCCCCCCTGCTGGAGAAGCTGGCCGGGCCGATCGTCCGGGATGTTGCCTTCCTTTCACCTCACAGCCTCATTCATCGCCACCCGGCTCGCGTGGACGCCGCGCTCGAAGGCGCGGTCCAGACCTTCGCAGTGACCATCGAGGCCTACCAGCCACCGCGGAACCCGTCCCAGCCCTGGCGGGTGCGCGCCTTCGACGGCACGGGTTTCCTGACCCTGGTCTATTTCGGCGGCCTGGGCGGGCGCATCGAGGCCCAGCACCCCGTCGGCGCCCAGCGGCTGGTGAGCGGCAAGGTCGAGCGGTTCGGCTCGGAGATTCAGATCGCC
>Ga0208316_1001088_pt1 | contig 17586 bp, 19 predicted proteins | sample MalvireepMed_231_FD_184240 | JGI IMG/M metagenome (GOLD analysis project Ga0208316, IMG submission 184240) | Marine viral communities from the Global Malaspina Expedition - Malaspina viral metaG DeepMed_231 (SPAdes) (version 2) | ecosystem: Environmental > Aquatic > Marine > Oceanic | place... | reverse complement strand
GGCCGATAGTGGATGATTAGGCTCCAAGCTGAAAGTAAACCACCTCCGCAGCCATTTATTGGTGTGGTCTACAGAGGATTATGTCTTTTTAGAGGGGAAAATCCCTAGAACCCCATATTGCACAAAAAACGCCCTCTACTAACCTCTCGTCCCGCGCTGAAAAGCGCACTATTCCATCAACGCCTAAATTTTGAACCGTCAGCAGGACGCTGATGTTTACCGACAGATTGTCCTGATGGTTTGAAACGGAGGCGTCAGGGATTGTGATGCCAGGGATTCATCATTCAGCAGGGAAGTGACCAGGACAATCTGTCGGTGCTTTTTGACTTTCAGGGAGTATTTATGCAGCAGGGTTTATTCAGACAGGAAGCAGTGAGTTATCAGTTTGCCTCAGATCAGGGTGGCGCTTTTGTGCTTCCATCGTTATCCGCACGACTACTGATACTGACAATTCTGGTCTGGGTGATTGCACTGATGTGGTACCTGAACACCCAGCAGTATAAAACCTTCACCCGGGTAAACGGATGGCTGGAAACCACTTCCGGCAGCGTACGGGTTTATTCGGATAATCAGAGCGGCCGTATTAGCAGGCTCATGGTGCGAAACGGGGACATCGTAAGTGAGGGTGATCCGCTACTCCAGATTGACAGCGGGCAAACGCTCAATAACGGCGAAGCTGTGCATTCCGCCATTCTTAATGAGTATTTGTCACAGCAGTCACATCTACAGCAGCGACGGGAAGATCTGAGCACAACTCAGCGCCTGAATCAGCAGAATCTCGAACACCGCATTTCCGAACTTAAAAATGACATCTCCCGGCTGGCTGGTCTGACGGAGGTAGTAGCCCTACGGGTCAGCCTGGCCAGAGACGCAGAACGGTCGGTGAAGAAGCTCGCTGATGCCCGCCTGCTGGCGAAAAACGATCATCGAAACGCTACAGGCACCGTATTGACTCTCGAGCAGGAGCGTCTTGAGTATCAGCGTGAACATGCCGCTAAAGCCGCACAATTAAAAGAGGCGGAAAATGAACTCGCTCGCCTGCCCGCGCTTCACCGTCAGGAGCGACTGGATATTGAGCACCAGCTCAGTAACCTGAAAAATCAGATCCTGCAGTGGGACAGCCAGCATCAGCGCGTTATTACTGCCTCTGTCGGAGGACTGGTTGCCGATCTGGATACTCAGGTCGGCGAATATATTTCTTCAGCACGTCCGCTGCTTGCCATCATCCCTGAAAACCGACAGCTCCATGGCCAGCTGCTGCTTCCCGCACATACTGCCGGGCAAATCGAACCAGGCCAGTCAGTGCGCATCAAACTGGATGCCTTCCCTTATCAGCAATTTGGCGTACTCGAAGGTACTGTAAGCCGGATAGCGGATGACATCATGCCGGCAGAAACGCGCCAGCGCCAGCCTGTCGTGCTGAACGAGCCGGCCTACCTGATTGATGTAACGCTGTCGGCGCAGAGTATTGCCAATTTCGGCGAGCTGTCAGCACTGCGTAGCGGGATGACATTCAGCGCTGATGTAACAACCCGTGAAACCAGCTTCATCGACTGGCTGCTATCGCCTCTATATGCCGTAAAAGGAGCGTGGTGATGAGCACAACACTTGTCTCTTCCAACCCGTTCAACGGCTTTTCCGGTCAGCCACGTCCGCCGGTTATCTATCAGGCTGAAGCGGCAGAGTGCGGACTTGCCTGCCTGTGCATGATCCTGCAGGCACACGGTGACAAACGTTCACTGCGGGAGCTGCGTCAGCAGTACGGTTTATCAATGAAAGGCGCCACGCTGGGCGATCTGATGTCACTGGCCAGAGTGCTGTCACTGTCTACCCGTCCTTTACGCCTCGAACTCTCATCACTGGGAGAGTTACAGACCCCGTGTATCCTGCACTGGGACATGAAACATTTTGTGGTGTTATCCAGGGTGACACGGCGCGGTATTGTGATCCACGATCCTGCGCAGGGTAAGCGTACTATCAGTTTTGAGGAAGCATCGAAACACTTTACCGGCATTGCCCTTGAAGCCTGGCCGGAGCCGGATTTTGAACCGGAAAGTGGTGGACCGCTACTGAAACTCACCACGCTGTTTCACAAAATCAGTGGACTACGCCGGACACTGTTCATCACCTTTATAATCACACTGGTGATTCAGTGCTTCGCCCTGCTTTCCCCCTACTATATGCAGATTGTGGTAGATGAAGCCCTGCCCGCCGGTGCAGACGACTACCTGCTGGCTCTCACCCTCGGCTTTGGTCTGTTTCTGTGCATCGAATGCATTGCCTCTCTGCTCCGCCAGCATGTACTTCTGCACTTTACCAGCCGCCTGCAACTGCTGATGAGCGCCCGTGTGTTTGCCCACCTTCTGCGCTTACCGCTTGGCTGGTTTCACAGTCGTCATACCGGTGACATTATCTCACGGTTCGGCTCGCTGGCAGCGTTACGGGACTTTGTCAGCGCACGGTTTATCACCGTTATCATGGATGGATTGATGGCCGTAGTAACCCTGATAGTGATGTTTATCTATGCACCGGTACTCGCCAGTATTGTCCTGGGCACCGCAATTGGGTACGCCGTCTACCGGCTCATCGCTTACCAGAGCGAGCGCCCACATCATGCAGAAAAACTGGTGCAGGGTGCAAAAGAACAAAGTCATTTCATTGAATCAATCCGCGCCATTCAAACCGTTAAGCAATTTGATCAGGAAGTGAGCCGGCATGCCAGTTGGCTGAATAAACTCACCGCGTCGCTCAACGCCGACATCCATATTGGCAAATGGCGGATGCGAAACACGCTGGCAAAACAGTTTGTCAGCGGCGTCGAGAACCTGCTGGTGATTTATTTCGGTGCGTCCATGGCGATGGAGAATGCATTCACAGTAGGGATGCTCTATGCGTTTATCAGCTATAAAAATCGCTTTGTCACCGCATTCGACAGCCTGGTCTCTACAGCACTTGAATGGCGTATGCTCTCACTTCACCTCGAAAGACTGTCTGACATTGTGCTGTGTGAGCCTGTTCAGCCATTATCGCCGCAAGTTGAAAGCCAGAACGCAACACCGCCCGCACTGACCCTCAGTGAGGTGACCTTCCGCTATGATAGTCTGTCTTCTCCTGTGCTCGACAAAATTTCGTTGCATGTCGACGCCGGCGAGGTTATTGCGATTACCGGTAAGAGTGGCAGCGGAAAATCCACCTTACTCAAATGCATTACCGGTATCAATGATGTAACCAGCGGCAGTATCTCTTTTGGCGGCCATCAGGTAAGTCATGGCGCGTTAAAAGGACGGTCCGCTGCGGTTTATCAGGATGATTCGCTGCTGAGTGGTTCCATTCTGGAAAATATATCCGGATATACCGACACACCCGACATCAAACTCGCCACCGCAGCGGCGCAACTCGCCTGTATCCACCAGGAAATCATCGCTATGCCAATGCAATACCAGACACTGGTGGGTGACATGGGCAGCACCCTCAGCGGCGGACAGGTGCAACGCATAATGCTCGCCCGTGCGCTCTACCAGCAGCCGGATATTCTGTTTCTGGATGAAGCCAGCAGTCATCTGGACATGGGCAACGAAGCGCAGATTAACCACAATCTGAGACAACTTCGCATCACCCGCATCATCATCGCCCACCGGCCACAAACCATCGCGCTGGCAGATCGTGTTTTCGAGTTGCGAAACGGCAAATTACACCCTGTCGCGGGGCACGCGACACCTAACCTTTCTACCCCCAAGGAGAATCAACATGAGCAATGACCACACTATCAACGAGCGCCTCGATCAGCTGTCCCGTCGTGAACTGCAGGTCGCCTACAAAATTATGGAAGGCCTGCCAAACAAGCGTATCGCGACACAGCTTTTTATCAGCGAACGAACGGTAAAATTTCACTGTGCGAATATTTATCGCAAGCTCGACATTCGTAACCGCACCAGTCTGATGGCGTCCTATTATCGCCAGTTTCATCAGCCGTCCCTGCAGTCTGAATAACGGAATAACACCATGGGCTTTCGGATCAGAAACACCGTGACATTCGAAACCGAGCTGATGCTGGTAAACAGTCTGGTTCCTATCGCGGCGGCATCACTTTGCTGCCTGATTTATTTCGCTATCACCGGCCTGCAGCCGAACATGTGGGTCGTGGGCTTCACCTTTAATATCTGCTGGGTGCTGAGCCTCAGAGAAACTATTCTCAGCAGCTACCTGCAGGGCGTGTCGGACACTATTCAGGATTCGCCTTACCTGAAACCGAAAGTTGGCAACAACCGGACTTTCAGACAGCAGACACCCGAAGAAGAAACCGTAAACTAAATCCTGTTGCATAATTAGCAACAACACCAATGGAATGATAAACGTTCAAGGAGAACACTATGAAATCAATGACTACCACCCCTGAAGTACTTAACGAAGCATCTGTAAATGCTGTGGCTGGCGCAGACATCATCACACTGCCGTACGAACGCGATGAAAAGCCCAAGCTCATTCCGCCGCGTTATCACACGCTGGCGCTGTACGAGGAAGGTGGCGACTATCCGGAAGAATCAATCTGGTAATCGCCCAGCCGCATCGCGACGTTGGCAGCTGTCCAGAGGTCGTCGCGATGCCGTATTTTTTCAGCAGGAAACATTCCCTATGACTGACATTCTCGTTCTCGGCAGTAAAGACGATCTCCAAATCCAGCACCTGACCTCTGCACTCAGGGACGCTGGCGCCGGTCCGCTCATTGTAAACACCAACAGCTGCCCTGATTCACTTTCAGCGGTCTGTGAACCGAAAGCTGACAGCTTCGCTCTTTTGGTCGACCAAGAAGTTTTCGAAATCGATCAGTTCTGCAGTTTCTTCTGGCAGCGCTACTATCCTCCCGCCACCCGCAATGCCGTAGACAGCAAAAATGCCCTCAGTTCCCTCTCCCCGCTCTTCTACCATCGCACTGAACACTGGTTCAATCCGCTACCGGCCGTTCGCTTTCATCAGGCAAAACCGGTACAGCTCCGGGAGGCGTTTCAACTTGGTGCGATGATCCCGGAGACTCTGATCAGTAATGACATGGTTCGCCTGCAGCATTTCTGTCAGCGTCATGAGCGTGCCATCATCAAACCAGTTTTCGGCGGGTCGCACACCGTATTAATCAACCGGGATAACCCGGCAGCGCAACTATCAGTATCGTCGGAGCGTCTGCCGGTAACCGTGCAGGAATGTATTGAAGGCGACGATGTCAGAACCTTCGTCATCGGGTCCCGTGTTTTCGCGGCGGCCATTTATTCAGACCAGCCTGACTACCGTATTGATGAGATGGCTTATGCCGAAGCCATTGTGATACCGCAGGATGTTGAAGCGCTGTGCGTGGCAATTTGTCTGCAGTTCGGCATGAAATGGTGCGCCATCGACTGGCGGCGCAACAGCAAGGGAGAATTCATTTTTCTGGAGGCGAATCCGGCCCCCATGTTCTGTCGCTTCGAGGCAGAAACCGGCTTGCCGATTACCGAGACTCTGGTACAGGCGCTGATTAACTGTGACTGACCCACCAGCTTTCACCTGATCCCGAAGTTCACTCAATCGGGGGCAATTTAGCGAAGCCGGTGTTTAATATATGAACATTTTTGGTGCATAACTAGTACAGACGTACCATTTTAGTGCTTTTATTTTAACCAGAAACCAGGGGGACATCGCCGCTTTCGATGATCTGAACGGCCATATTCACAATCATTTTGATAACCGGTTCGCAGGCATAAGCGTCCGATTTCTGATAGCCAATAAACATGGTGTGACCTTCAATCGTGGCAGAAATAAACAACGCAATCAGTCGCCCCTGCTCGACAGTTAAATCCGGATTCATCTGTAGCGAAATGTCCTGGTAAACCTTGCGATAAACTTCGTACATGTGTTCCATCAGTTTATTGATGTGATCATCATGATTCGACAGCGACCATATCTCCGGGAAGAAAATTGTTGTCTCTCTGGTCTGCAAATCCCGGGTGACAAATTCGATCACATTCTGCAGGCATTCTTTAGGTGATGAAGCCTCTTTTTTAAGCTCTTCCAAACGAAGTAAGTAAACACTAATCACATGATCGAGCATGGCTGCCACCAGCTCATCGCGGGTAGCAAAATGGTGCTGAAGATTACCAGCAGAGATACCAACACGTTTCGCTACTTTACGAATGGAAAAGTTATGGTAGCCCTCTTCAATCAGCAGATTTCTCGCTTCCACCAGGATCTGTTTCTGACGCTCCAGACCGGCTTTATATGGCCCGCGTTTTCCCCCTGTTTCACTCTGCTCACTGAGTCTGTTTGGTGACAAGCCGAACTCCTGAATTCCTGAAAAATACCATGTTAAGTATACGTTAATAACTGCCATGAACCTAACGGGATTAAATCCAAAATAGTTCACCTGTACTAGTTTTGGCGCAAATGTTGCTCTTGTCCACTCAGGACACACAAAAACAATTATTTTTTTGCGACTGAGGGAAACCACATGAAAAAGAGCAAAATTGCTTTTGCAGTGGCACTGATGGTGAGCGGCCATTCAGTATCATACGCACAACAAGTGTTTGAAGAAATTAGTGTTGTTGCACAAAAGCGTGAACAGAGTGTCCAGGATGTTGGTATCGCGATTACTGCGCTTACCGGTGACCAGCTTGAAGCGCTGGGTTTTGAGAACGCCCAGCAGGTTACAGCCATGGCTCCGGGTGTACAAACTGTGCAGCCCAACGGCGAGGCAAACTACTCGGTAGGCATACGTGGCGTAACTAACTCGGATTTCACCACTAACGTGGAAAGCCCGGTAGCGCTTTACGTGGATGAAGTGTACATCAGCCAGATGTCCGGCGCAGGTTTCAGCCTGTTCGATGTAGAACGGGTAGAAATTCTCCGCGGCCCGCAGGGCACGCTGTTTGGACGTAACGCCACAGGTGGCCTGGTGCACTTCATCACCCGCAAGCCGACTCAGGATTTTGATGCCTACGCCAAAGTGACCCTCGGCGACTATTCACAGAAAAAATTTGAAGGCGCAGTGGGTGGCGGTCTTACCGATACGCTGGCCGCCCGGGTATCGGTCAATATCAACAAAGCTGACGGCTACGTGGAGAACCGCTATACCGGCAACGATCTGAATAACGCCGATGATAAAACCGTGCGCGCTCAGTTACTGTTCACACCAACGGATAACTTCGATGCGCTGCTCAACGTTCGTTACAGTAAGCAGGATATTGATACCGGCTTTTTTGAAAACGTGAGTTCAATTCGTGCTGGCGAACTTACACCTACCGAAATGAATCCGATTCTGGAATACATCGACAACGACGGCGATGTATATGCCGGTGACTATGACGATCCGGGCTTCAACGAACTGGAAACCAAGGGCGCAACGGCCACGCTGAACTGGCAGATTAACGACGACCTGAAACTGGTGTCCATCACTGACTTTTCCACCGTTGAGCGGACCTACATTGAAGACAGCGACGCGTCGCCGGTATCGTTCTTCAACTTCTTCCTCACCACTGATGCTGAGCAGTTTTCCCAGGAACTCAGGCTGGAAGGGTCTGTTGGCGATCTGCTCTGGGTAGCCGGCGCTTATTATCTGGATCTGGACATCAACGATTCCAACGGTGCCATTTCTGAGCCACTGATTGGCGGTGGCGGTGTCACTGCTGCTGGCAGTGAAGGCGGTTTGTACAATCCGTACCAGTCAGACCTCACCTCTACCTCAGTATTCGCGCAGATTGAATATCCGCTGGCCGATGATCTGACGATGATTGCGGGATTACGTGTGATCCATGACGAGAAAGACTTTGATTTCTCTGTAACAGCCATGGAGTTCCTCGACCCATCTTCGGAGCCGGGATTTGCCGATGCCGACAATATGGTACTGCAAGGCGTTCTCGGCGAGTACACCGCCAGCCGTGAAGATACCGAAGTGGCAGGACGCTTGCAGCTTAACTGGACGCCCACCAAGGACGTGCTGACCTACATCAGTTACAACCGCGGGGTGAAAGGTGGCGGCTACAACGCACCAATCTTTCCGCTGGCCCCCCCCAACGACTACAACGATGCCACGCTCTCTTTCGATCCTGAACATCTGGATGCCTACGAAATCGGCGTGAAAACCCGCCTCGGAGACTACGGCCGGTTGAATGCAGCAGCGTATTACTACGATTACAGCAACTATCAGGTGTTCAACATTATTGGCCTGGACACCATCACCATTAACTCACCGGACGCCTCGGCAAACGGCTTCGAAGTGGAATATCAGGGTCACCTCGGTGACAACTGGGATGTGATGCTGGGTGCCGCCTATAACGATGCGGAAGCCGAATTGGCTGATGGCTCAAAGTCCCGTCCGGTACAGTCGCCGGAATGGAACTACAACGGTCTGGTCCGTTACAACATGGAGCTTGATGCAGGTTACCTCGCTTTTCAGGCTGACTTTGTCTTCCGTGACGACGTGAAATTCGCCCTCTCTGATGCCGAAACCGTGCAGCAGGACGCCTACACCGTTTACAACGCTAAGGTGACTTACACCTCTGCGGACGATACCTGGCAGCTTAGTGCCTTCGTGGACAATCTGGGAGACGAAGAATACATCGTACAGGCTTTCGACCTCTCTGGTATGGACGTGTTTGGCCTCACCGAACAGTACTACGGCAAACCCAGATGGTGGGGCGTGTCATTTAAATACTCGTGGTTCTGACAAGCCCGCGACTTCATTTCTTAAACTCAACATTACAGGGAATACAGAACATGCAAAAAAAGATGCTTAAGGCATTACCCGCGTTACTGATGGCGTGCGTCGGTTTGCCTGCCATGGCGGAACTTGAGCCGGAACCTATTCCGTCGGTAGCGACCCTGCCGTCGACTTACCCGGACTCGTGGATTTTTGCCCACGATGTGAATTTTAACGCGATGATCGCAGGCCGTGTGGTAATTGTCGATGTGGCCGCAGACACCAAAGAATACAAAGGCTTTGTAGACGCATCGATGATGGCGAACTTTGTGGAATCGAAAGAAAAACCACTGCTTTATGTTGCGGAATCCTTTTATTCGCGGGGCACCAGCGGTGAGCGCACTGACGTGATTTCGATTTACGACAAAGCCACGCTGAAAAAAACCAAAGAAGTCATTCTGCCGAACAAAAACCGCGCCCAAATCGTTGCCAGCAAATACATGCTGAAACTGGTGAATGACGACAAGTACCTGCTGATCCTGGCGTTCACACCGGCGGCTTCGGTCATCATCATGGATACCGACAGCGGTGAACTGATGAATGAAATCAGCATTGCCGGTTGTAACCTGATTTATCCTGCCGGCGATCATGGCTTTGCTTCACTGTGCGGCAACGGCGGTATGAAAACCATCGCCTTTGACGACAGCGGTCAGGAAACCAAACGCACCGACATTCCTCCGTTTTTCAGCGTGGACGATGACCCGCTGTTCGACAAGCCGGTGTACATCGGTGATACCGCGTACTTCTTCTCTTACCACAGCAAAGTACAGCCGGTAGATCTGACCACGCCTGACGCCAAACTGTTACCGGTATGGTCACTGGTCAGCGAGGAAGATGCCAAAGACAACTGGTGTCCAGGCGGCTGGCAGTTTGCCACCTCCGACGACAGCAAACTGCTGTACGTGGTGATGCACAAGAACGGTTATAACGGCAGTCATAAGTTCGGAGGTGAGGAAATCTGGGTGTACGACACCACCACACAAAAACGCACAAAGCGCATCGAGCTGAAGAAAAATGCGTTCTCCATTGAACTGACCCGTGGCGACAATCCGCTGCTGGTAGTGACCAACACCGAAATGGGTCTGGATGTGTACAACACCGATGGTGAATACCAGCGCTTTATCACCGTTGGCGATTCCACCATGCCTATTGTGCTGCACAAAGGGAGATGAGCATGCTGAGTTCACTTCTGCAGGTTGTGCACATTGGCGTACTGGGGTTTCTGCTCTCCCTCGTACTTGCCAGTGCCAGTCACAAACTTCGCGCCCCCGGACAGTTCCGTCAGGCACTGGTGGGTTACGAGATGTTGCCAGGCAACCTGGCGCTGACCCTCGCGGGCATCGTGCCCTTCTTAGAAATCAGTGTCATTTCGGTTGCACTAGTTGCCTTTGCTTTACAGGCAACGGCGGTGACGACGCTGCTGCTTGGCGGCCTGCTGCTGACCTATGCCGCGTTTCTGGGCTTTGCCATGCTCACGGGTCGCTCTCTTGCCGATTGTGGCTGCTCGCTGAATGGCGGTGAAGCCAGCGTGAAACCGGCGATTCTGGTCATGCGTAATCTGGCGCTGCTGGCACTGGTGGCAGTATTTCACCTCACTCAACAAGCGAGCACAGGTACGCTGTCAGAATGGCTGATGGGCATCACTTTCTCACTGTTACTTTTTATCACATACAGCAGCATCGATGGCTTGCTGGAAAACCACGCTTTACTGAAAAACCTGAGGTTACGTCATGACTAATTTACTCATCGCTTCAAACGTTATTTTATGGATTGCCGTTATTGTGCTGGCAACGATGGTGTTTGCTCTGGTTCGTCAGATTGGCGTGCTTTACGAGCGTGTTGCACCAGCAGGGGCACTGTCTATTAACAAACAGCTTAAGGTAGGTCAGGATGCACCGGAACTGGATGTCATCAATCTGAAGAATCAACAGACGCTGCACATCGGCGGTAAATCACCGGTGGAAAAATGTCAGTTGCTGTTCTTCGTTTCCCCCACCTGCCCCATGTGTAAATCACTCATTGGCGTAGCTAAATCAATTGCCAAAGAAGAACAGAGCTGGGTGGATCTGGTGTTCGCTTCTGACGGTTCTTCCACAGAGATGGATACCTTCATTGCTGTGCAGAAACTCGAGCAGTCCAACTTTGTTAATTCTGAACTTGTCGGCAAAAGCTTCGGCGTGGCGAAACTGCCCTATGCCGTGCTGATTGATGAAAAAGGCACGCTGCAGGCCATGGGTATTGTGAATTCCCGTGAGCACATCGAAAGCCTGTTCAATGTGAAAGAGACTGGCTATGCAAGTCTTCAGGAATACATGCAGAAGAACTACGCGTAAGGAGCAAACTGATGAAATTTCTCGATAAACTCATGGAGCGTGGCTCCCGCAAGGTGGCGCAGAATACGTCGCGCCGACACCTGCTGACCAATATTTCCAAACTCATGGTGGGCGCGGCTGCGATTCCTCTGCTGCCTGTTGCCCGGGCCTCCGAATCATCCGGCGCGTATCCTGGTGTGGGCTCTCAGGTGTCCAATCTGGACGGTGATCCCGGCGATCCTACCAGTTGTGATTACTGGCGTTACTGTGCCATCGACGGCTTCCTGTGTTCATGCTGTGGTGGCACGGCATCGAGTTGTCCGCCGGGCACCGAAATGTCGCCCATCACCTGGATTGGCACTTGTCGCAACCCTGCAGACGGTAAGGATTACATTATTTCGTACAACGACTGTTGCGGTAAAACCAGCTGTGGTCGCTGCTTATGTAATCGCAACGAAAACGACAAACCGGTATACCGCCCGCAATCTAACAACGACATCAACTGGTGCCTGGGTACCAGCAGTAATGTGTACACCTGCTCTACCGGCGTGGTGTTGGGGGTGGCCGTTGATGCGTAAGATACGCTCTATTGCCATGGCTGCGCTCTGCGCAGCCATGGGACTAAACACTACCGCCAGCCTTGCTGAAGGAAGAGACGGCAAAACCGTATTTACTACCTGCGCTGCCTGTCATCTTGCCACTGGAGAAGGGCTACCCGGCGCATTTCCGCCACTGGTTAACCTACCTGCAACTTTCGAGAAAGAAGGCGGAAAGGAATATCTCATCAGTGTGGTGCTACAAGGGCTTAACGGGCCAATTAAATCGCAGGGACAAACGTACGCCGGATTTATGCAGGCGTTTGCTCCTACTCTGAGTGACGATGAAGTTGCCGGCGTTCTGAGTTACGTACTCACGGGCATTGCAAAATCGCCACTTGCAGAAGCGACGCCAGTTAGCGCTGAAGACGTGGCTGCAGTACGCAAGAAAATAGCAGACAAATCACTGCCTTCAAGCCATGCACTTCGCCAGCAGTTAGACGACTGAACCACAGTATTAAAGGGATGAGCTATGGGGAATGTAACCAAACTTTCGATGCTGGGCCTGGGCCTACTCCTACTTACGGGCGCATTGCAGTCTGCCAGCGCCAAAGGCCTTACCCGGGCGCAGACCAATTACATGCTGCAATGTCAGGGATGCCACAAAGCCAGTGGATCAGGCATGCCACCGCAAACGCCGGATTTTCATGAGCATGGAGATGCATTTATGCATTCCGAAGCGGGAAGACGTTATTGGATAAGTGTACCAGGCGCAGCCAACTCCCCACTCACCGATGGAGCACTTGCAGATGTGCTTAATTATATCGCCAACGATATTGTGAAAGTCGACAATCACACCGCATTTACCGCAGAAGAAGTACGCGCCCATCGTGGAGAGAAAATGACGAATGTGTATGAAGTCAGGCAAAACCTTGTTGATAGCTTAGCGGCTACGCAGGCACCGCTTTCTTCGACTGTTCGTGAAAAGAATGAATCCCCCGGAGGATGAACTCCGTTGGCTCTGTCCGTTATCCGTTGCGGACAGGGTCTTTTTTCCGGGTTAGCTACTAACGTGTTGAAAACAAAAAAGGCAGCAGGACGTGAGTCTCTGCTGCCTTCTTATCATGAGCGTATGCCTTACAGAATAAAGCGGCTCAGATCTTCATTGTCCACCAGCGTTTCGAGGTGCGAATCCACGTAGGCTTTGTCGATAACAAAGGTTTGTCCTGACTTCTCAGAAGCGTCGAAAGAGATATCTTCCATCAGGCGCTCAAGCACAGTGTGCAGACGACGGGCACCGATGTTCTCCAGCTTCTCGTTCACCTGCCATGCCGCCTCGGCAATGCGCTGAATACCTGATTCCTCGAATTCAATGGTCACGCCTTCGGTAGCCATCAGTGCACGATACTGTTCAGTCAGTGCAGATTTTGGCTCAGTCAGAATGCGAACGAAGTCTTCCACTTTAAGCGCTGACAGCTCAACGCGGATAGGCAGACGCCCCTGCAGTTCCGGGATCAGATCTGAAGGCTTACTCATCTGGAATGCACCAGACGCGATAAACAGCATGTGGTCGGTCTTCACCATACCATGCTTGGTAGAGACGGTAGAGCCTTCCACCAGCGGCAGCAGGTCGCGCTGAACACCTTCACGGGATACGTCCGCAGAGTTGTTGCCTTCACGCTTACAAATCTTGTCGATTTCGTCGATGAACACGATACCGTGTTGCTCAACTGCTTCGATGGCTTTTTCTTTCAGATCTTCCTGGTTTACCAGGCGCGCTGCTTCTTCCTCGATGAGCATTTTCAGCGCATCTTTGATTTTCAGTTTTTTCTTTTTCTTCTGCGAGTCAGAGTTCAGGTTCTGGAACATGGACTGCAGCTGATTGGTCATGTCTTCCATACCAGGAGGCGCCATGATCTCCACGCCCATTTGCGGCAGTGCCACGTCAATCTCGATTTCTTTGTCGTCCAGCTGTCCTTCACGCAGCTTCTTGCGGAATGCCTGACGGGTACCACGGTCCTCAACTTCTTCCTTTTTGCCCCATGGATCTTCCGGTGGTGGCAACAGGGCATCGAGAATGCGCTCTTCCGCCGCTTCTTCAGCGCGGAATTTCACCTTAGTCATTTCCTGCTCTTTGGTGAGCTTTACGGCAATATCAGTCAGGTCGCGGATAATGGTTTCCACTTCTTTACCCACATAACCTACTTCTGTGAACTTGGTCGCTTCCACCTTGATGAAAGGTGCGTTCGCCAGCTTCGCCAGGCGGCGGGCAATTTCCGTTTTACCCACACCGGTAGGACCAATCATCAGAATATTTTTAGGCGTAACTTCTACGCGCAGCTCTTCTGGCAGCTGCATTCGACGCCAGCGGTTACGCAGTGCAATAGACACAGCACGCTTGGCATCCTGCTGACCGATAATGTGACGGTCGAGCTCATGAACAATTTCTCTGGGTGTCATTTCAGACATAATAAACCTTCTCTTACTTATGCCGCCCCGTGGCGCTAATCAGGCCCGTGCGCATGGTCGCGTACGAACCTGTGAATATTAATAATCCAGTACTTCAACCGTCTGGTGATGATTGGTAAATACGCAGATATCACCGGCGATGGTCAGACTTTTTTCAGCAATGTCTTTCGCGGATAAATCGGTATTCGCCAGCAGCGCCGTGGCAGCTGCCTGCGCGTAGTTCCCGCCTGAACCGATGGCAATTAAATCGTTCTCTGGCTGCACCACATCACCGTTACCAGTAATGATAAACGAAGCCGTTTCATCGGCCACTGCCAGCAGCGCTTCCAGTTTGCGCAGCGCCCGGTCTGTACGCCAATCTTTGGCCAGTTCTACCGCGGCGCGGGTGAGATGGCCCTGATGCATTTCCAGCTTGGATTCAAAACGCTCGAATAATGTAAACGCATCAGCAGTACCGCCCGCAAAACCGGCCAGCACTTTGTTGTGATACAGGCGACGCACTTTTTTCGCGTTACCTTTCATTACGGTGTTACCCAGAGAAACCTGTCCGTCCCCGGCAATTACGACCTGATTGTCGCGTCTTACAGATACAATAGTAGTCACTACACTTCCCCATGTTTCGGGTGTCGCTGGCCGTCGCGCACAGCAAATTAATTTCAATGAAGAGATAAGTGGGGGAAGACATTATTTTTTCAAGGGAGAAACTGCGAACAGCGAGGTGTTGTGAACTCTTCTGGCCTGGAGCGGCATTGTCCACGAGTTCACAATTTGGCGAAGGTGAAATGAGAACCTTGAGCGTAGGAATTGTGGAAACCCTGGTACAGAACCGTCAACCGCAGGGAAGCGGCTGCCGAGCGCGATTGTGAGCCCACGGACGAACGAAAGTCAGGCCCGCAGACAAAGAAAGAAAAGCCATTCCAAACCGTCAGCAGCAGGGATGCTGCTGCCGAGCGTGGTCGTGAGTTTGCGGACGGGTAGTAGGGCTCACGGAAAAAGCTAAGAACCTTGAGCGCAGGGGTTGTAGAAATTCTGGGACAGAACCGACAGCCGCAGGGAAGCGGCTGCCGAGCAAGGTTGTGAGCCCACGGACGAACGACAGTCAGGCCCGCAGACAAAGAAAGGAAAGCCATTCCAAACCGTCAGCAGCAGGGATGCTGCTGCCGAGCCCACATGGATGTGTTTACGGCGTGTTTGGAATGGCTTTTCTGACTTTGGCGAAAGGGCCTGACGACCTACAAGTTCCAGGTGAGGATCATGCAGGTGGTGATGTTCACTTTTCTGAGGCTGTGTTTGGCTCGTTCTGCATCACGTTTAGTTTGCAGTGGTCCCATAATCACGCGGAACCATTCGCCATTTGAGCCAGTGGTGGCACGAACCTGCGCTTCCAGGCCCTGGAAGGCAATTTTCGCTTTCATTTCTTCGGCTTGAGAACGGGTACGGAATGAGCCACATTGCAGCAAGTAAAGTTTGTCCGATTTCTGCTGTTCCGCGACTTCTACTTCCACTTCGTAGCCAGGCAAACTCTTAATGTAATCCCACTCTTCTTTTGGTACTTCTGGCAGTTCGTCTTCTTCCACGATTTGCGGCAACTGCTCCATGGTCGAATCAGCCGTTTCGTCCACGTTATCTTTAATTGAAAACAGAAAATAAATCAGTGCAAGAATGGCAATAATCACCACCACCAGGCGCATCCAGATCTTGGTTCTGTTCTGCTCTGGGGCTGGCGGCTTCCGCTTATTGTTATTTTTGTCCTGGACAATATCTTTGCCCAATGGCCAGGTGAAAATAACGGCTATTTGCATTCTAAGGTTGGAAATCAGCTTTTCTGCCAAGGCAATGAAAAGGCTCAGTTGGTTGGAAGCTAAAGTATGAGGGGCTGCATTGTACGTAAAGCGGACGATTGAGTTAAACGCTTTTCATTGAGGCAGTCTGCAAAAAAGGGCTTAGCCTATATTACTAGAAATGAAGGATGGGCACTGAGCGTCAACTCTCAGTACCCCCTAGCCTTTAATAGTCGTTCTTAGCTTTCACATCCAAAACCTGACCGTTGTTGGCTATCTTGAAAAAGACTTGCTTGGCGGCATCAGAATTAGAGGCACTTACCACATAGAACTCTTCTTCTACGCTAACGACACTGAACTTTTCAGGCGACAAGTCTTTCCACGATTCATCCAGTTTACCCACTTCAAAACCAAAATCTTTGAAGGCCATTTGCTTCACAGATTTAGCTGCAATGCTGATGGCTTTCTGGCCGCTGATAACACCATGATCGCCATGTGCCAGAGCACTACCACTGATTATTGCGCAGCAAAGTACCACTGCTGATAACGTTTCTTTCATCACATTCTCCAATTTTAATAAGTTGAATTATTGCTTCAGGCCAATTACTTGGTATTCGCCCTTTACCAAAAGCTGCACAGCAATAGGCTTGTCCGATTTGTTTTTCCAATACCAACCATGTGAACCGGCGAAAGGAGCAGTAAAGCTGCCTTTCATCTCATTGGAGGTTGCTATGGTATAGCTCTCGAAATACCCGGTGGTATCGCCTTCCGGTTCACCATGTAAATCGAAATACAGGGCTTCACCGTCGGTCAGCCATTCATAAGTCATTTTTGCATATTGCTGCATGGCAAATTTGTATTCGACACCGCGCCCGGCAGGCACGACAACTTCAATGGTCTGAAATTCCTGACTGCCTGAAGTATTGGTATCAGCATTGTTGGTAGAAACAATAACATCAGATTCAGTCGCTTGTGCAAGGGTCGTCAACCCCAGCTTATGCCCGATTCCTGTTGGGTCGATGTTGTATTCCGCTGGAAGAATAAAAGTCACCAAAGCAATTGCCGCCACAACTGTTGCGGTGATACTGGCTTTGACTAAGGTTTTTGTACTGACAGTGTGTTGCATAATATTCTCTTGTTATAAGTTTAATTAACGAAGTAACCGGTAAGCTGATATCCCATCAACATGACGCCAGCACTCATAAGAGCCGTATTGGTCATGGTAGAGAAACGCTGGAACGAAGGCAGTTTTCGCCAAGCGTTGATGGCGATCAGGATAAACACGAGTGCTGCAAACTGGCCCAGTTCAACACCGATGTTAAAGGCAATCAGATTGGTAATAAGCCCATCTGCCGGTAAATGGAATTCCTGTAATTTGGTTGCCAATCCAAAACCGTGAAATAAGCCAAAGATCAGTACTGCCCATTGCGTATTGGGTTGCCAGTTAAAACATCGCTTGAAACCACCTAAATTATCAAAGCCTTTGTAGACGACAGACAAACCTATAATGGCATCAATCAAATAGGCGTTAACCTGAATATCGCTCAGCACACCGAACAGTAAGGTTGTGCTGTGACCAATAGTAAACATGGTCACGTACAGCAGTACTTCCTTGCTGCGGTACAGGAAGAAGATCACACCCACCAAGAACAGCAAATGGTCATAGCCGGTGATCATATGCTTAGCCCCGATGTACAAAAACGGAATAAACTGCACACCTTGGTTTTGTTCCAGAAATGCGCGGGTATTATCGTCCACCCCATGTG
>Ga0208316_1001087_pt1 | contig 17599 bp, 21 predicted proteins | sample MalvireepMed_231_FD_184240 | JGI IMG/M metagenome (GOLD analysis project Ga0208316, IMG submission 184240) | Marine viral communities from the Global Malaspina Expedition - Malaspina viral metaG DeepMed_231 (SPAdes) (version 2) | ecosystem: Environmental > Aquatic > Marine > Oceanic | place... | reverse complement strand
CTCCAAGAACGATAGATGCGCTCTGCCACGAGCTCTCCACCCGCATCTGGGCTTCGGAGCCATCGTAGTCAATGCCGTCGTCCTTTTCCTGGGCATCAAACCTGAAGTAGCGGACAAAGTGAGCTTGCTCTGGGAAGAGGTTTTCGCCGGAAAGCCCAGCCCCAATGAAGTGTTCAGAGCCACCTCGAGACAGCACGCTCGAGAAAGCCCCAAAGCCAGCGTGGGGCACAGCAATCGAGACAGCATCCCCGTCCGAGCTGGTAGCGTTGAAGCGGTACTCTGCCCATTCCTTTCTCCGCAAATCGTAGACGAAGACAAGGTCGGAGATCTTGCCGTTGTAGTATCGGCCAGACGGAAAGGCGATCCAGTATTGAGCCTTCTTTCGGTAGTAGCCCGCACAAGCCATAGAGAAGACCGGCTTGAGAGCTCTCAACCTCTTCTCAATCTTCTGCGAGAGCGGGGTGATTCCGCTGCCGCCAAAAAGATACACCCCGTCCTCCCCAAGGAAGATGAGGCTGTCACCCACGTTCTCTATGGTGTCTGCGTTGATGCAGCCAACACCATCGACCACCTTTCGCATGTTGGCGTCGTACTGCGATTTCACCCAGCCCATGTGAATGGACCGCTCTTTGAACGCCACAAGATTGTTGGCAATGCTCCCAAGCCCGGTGATGGCAGAGCCGTCCTTCGTCTTTACCCTGATTACATTGTTGCCAGGCCACCCCTCTGGATCGAGGAAGTTGGAATAACGCAGTGCGTCACGCTCCTCGTGGAGGCCAGCAGCGTAGAGTCTGCCATTCATTGAGGTTAGCAGCGTTGCCTTTGGTGGCTTGTCGAGATATGGACCCTCGTCGTCTCCATCTACGCCCCAAAACATGGCAGAGCCATGGAGGGGTGAGACCGTCCTGTCTATAGCCGGAAGAGCCGTGAACCCCTGGTTGGGCGAAAACGAATAGAGGGTGCGGTTGTTGTCGTCCTGGTTGTATGCGGTTGCAACGACGAATCGGTCCACGAACTCGACGCCCTGCCATTTTGCAAGGTGGTCTAGGCCGAAACCGGGCAGATCGAAGGAGTGGGAGAGGTCTCCGCCGATGCCAAAGTTGGCTCGAAGTTGTCCCCTGCCGTCCTCGTCGGCAATCCCCCTGATCTCATAGAGGGCGCCCCTCTTCGACCTGAAGTGCCACAGCCCGGTTGGGTATGGCTGGGTGTTTGCCCCGATCTGCACAGCTCGGTTTGTGCTGCTTCCGTGGAACGCCACCCCTCCTCGAGTAAGGCCGGAGTGGCTGGACAGATCAATGTTGTAGCAGATTTCTGCTTCGCCCGGCTGCGCGTGCTCTGGATAGTCAGTGAGTCCTCGAATCACTGGTATCTGAAGCGATTGCAGAGGCGCAGGCATTACGCCTTCTTCTTCTTGGCCGGAGCCTTTTTCTTGGCGGCTCGCTTCTTCCTAACCGGGGGAGGGGCGTCTTCGATTGGCGCAGGCTCTCCACCTGGGACACCAGCCCGGACGGCAGCCAACTCGGTGCGAAGAGCAGCAGACTCGGCCTCGAGCTTAGCAAGCTTCGCCTCATAGGCAGCCTTGACCTTGCCCTCGACTGCCCCATGGAGCTCCGCAACAGAGGCTGTCCCGCTCACATCAATCATCTGCACACCAGAAGATTTAGCTCTCGCAATGACGGCTTTCCGGCGTTTGTCAGAGCTTACCTCGACCGTTTCTCCTGGGCCGATGACGTAGAGCGTACCAAACTGCTTAAACCGAAGGGCTTTCTCGCTGGGGTTCTTCAAAACATGCATGGTTGATCCTTATTCTCCGTAAAATCCGCCGCTGTAGTCGGAATAATCCGAAGGGTGTGCAACGTGAACGTGCCTGCTGCGTTGCTTGTTTCTGTCTTCCGAACTTCGCCTGTTCATGCTGGATAGCTGGGCAAAGCGAAGTTCGTCTTGAGACGTGTCCTCTTTGATCCTCGATCTTGCCATCTTGCAGGCGTAGGCGATGATCGCATCTTGGTTGTCTGCTGGTACGCCAGCCGGGGTGCTGTCCAGTTCGTTCATTGCGGTCAGGTGCGCCGTGTAGAGGATGCGAATCGTCCTCGCTGCGGAAGGTGCTGGCGCCAAGCCGAAGTTCATCGGGTCGCCAAAGACAAAGTAGCCCCTCTCTGCCGTTCTGGTGGTCGCTTCTGCGCTTGAACTTTGGTCGTTGTAGTTTCCCTGATCAAGATACTTGATGGGACGAAGAAGGGTGCCAACGCTGGTTTCGTTTGCGTCTGACGCGTCCCAAACCCCGTGGATCTTGTAGACCTTTGTGGCTCCGGTGGCATCAATCGTGGCGCCTAAAGCCAGATGTCGGGTGTCTCCGGCATAAGAAAAGGTGGTCTCAACGGCAGCATAGTGCTCGTCTACCTGAAGGATCTCCCTCCAGACCATCCGATAGCCCTCATTGATCCATCGACGCAGCTCTTCAACCTTCCACTGACGCTCTTTCCTGTCGTCCAGGTCTTGTTGGACCTGTCTGATCATGTCGCCAAGCGTAAGGTCAGCCATCGCTTATGCTCCGGGTAGGATGATTTTCTTGGGCTTTTTGGAGACCCTCTTCACGAGAGTCTGCGGAACAAAGATGGGTCCAGGGTTTACCGGGTAGCTTGCGAGCTCGTTCGCCTCTCCGCGAAGAGCATGAGCCACCTTGCTGTGATCTCTCATGTCCCAACTCGTCTGCCTGGCAGAGGCCACTGTCTTGGCGTTTTTCTTCTCCATCTCTTCGAGAAGATCCCGCTTCTGCGCCTCGGAACTCTGCGTGTCCCACATATTCAGAGCGACGATAAGGCGACGGTCCATCTGGTCTGCGGGCCAAGTAGAGATGCCCCAGAGCCTGCCGTCTTGCTTGGCCTTGTACTTGATGACCCAGTTGCCCGCCTCTGCGTCCCAGTGGAGATAGAGACGAGGATCTAGCGAGTGCAACTCCTCGAGCAGCCAGCCCTCAACATGGGGACCATCAGAGGATCTTTTGATCTTGGGATTAGCTTTAGACATGGCGTAACCGTACCACGACCGCCAAAAGGACGGCAATCAAGACAAGGGTGAGCCGGGGGGTCCGCAAAACTGCGAACCCCCCGGCTCGGAGGAACGGACTGACGCTCAGCTAGAAGCTGATCAAGGGGGTTGCTGCCCCGAACGTCTGATCCATCTGGGTTTCGGACATATCAACGATCTTGCCGTGAGCGTTTGGCTGCACGGTTCCGACGTTGCCATGCCAGCGGATGCGGAAGACCCAAGTGTCGTCACCCGTGGAGCTTCGCTCCAGAACCGAACCGCTCTCCTCTGCGAGGTGGAAGTCCGTCTGGATGTATCGCTTCATCTTCGAGAGGTTGATGAAGTACAGCGTCCGATAGGCGCAGTGCTTCGACACATAAACGGGGAGGTTTTTGTTACCCACGTTCACCGTCAGGAGCTCCCCCTTGAATCCACCAGGAAACTCCTGGGGCATGAAGCGCACCTTGTCGCTGAACAAGTCGTACAGGGCCTTCTGGCCTGGACGAGTCGTCATGATGAGGTCGGGATAAGTGCCCGATGCTTCCTCAATCCGGTAGACGATGTTGATGATGTCGCCCTCGTCGAAGGCTTCAGCAGCACCGGCCCCTTGACCCTTGTTCAGCACCACCGACTGCAACGCCGTGTCGGACGTGCGGTCAATGCCCTGGAGCTTGTCCAGATAAGCAGGCAGCAGTGAACCATCATCAATGAGGTACTCAAGCCCGTACAGCCCATTGGTGGCAGTATCGGTCCCGCTGGTGGTCCCATGTGCCCGGTGGCGCATGACGAGGTCGCCAGCAACGATGCCTGACGCATCTTGGTCGCCCTCAATCGAGACGCCCTGCAAGCTTGTCGGGTTGGAGGCGACCACGAACGGGTTGCCTGCAACGGCAGCCGACGTGCGGTAGGTGATGACCCCCGTGTCGGCATTGACCGCTCCGATGTCGAGCTCAAGACCCTTGCTCAAAAAGCGAGAACCAGCCATGGCCAGATAGTTCTTGTTGTCGGCTTGCCCGCCATCAAACTCGTGAGCATTGTCGCCCGGCTCGAGGTTGATGAAGGAGTTGCCACCAGCAGCAGCGTCCCGAAGTTCCACAACAGCCAGAGCCGCATCCGGACGACCAAAGAGGTCAACCTCAAGCTCAAGCTTCATGTCGTTCATGGCGCCGTTTACTTCGACGTCCATCGCTCGCACGAGGGAACCCTCGTCACGGGCAGAGGCGAGAAGCGTCTGGGCAGAGAATCCACCAGCAGCGTGGTAACGCCGAATCGGGATCTCGAAGCGGTTGTAGGTCTGAGTCTTGGCGGCGGGAAGTGCCGTGCCAGACTCGGGACGTGGACCCGCGGATCGGTTGCGAGCGGTGTGAATCGCTTCTACGAAAACACGACCAGAGTGAATCTGGGTGTCGGTCGCTTCGGCGAAGAGCTGATAGAGGGTTGTCTCCTGCGATAGTTGGTCGTAGACGTAGTCGCCATAGACCTCTTTCATCGCAGCAGCCAGCCCCGTGAAGGTTCCCGTTGTCGGGAAGTTAGTACTGCCAGTGCTAAGAACTGCCATTGTTGGACTCCATTGATCTCAAAGTTAAAACGATGAGAGGGACGGTCAAGCGCTGCTATCCTTGAGCCGATTGAAAACATCGGCAAAAGCCCTCTTGGCAGAGTCACGCGTCATCGGTTGTTTCTCTTCGGACGGGACCGCAGGCAAGCCTGTAGTCTTCGGCCTTCGAGCCGCTTCAGCCTTCTGCTGCTTTTTTATAGAGTGCTTCTTCAGGATTTCAGTCTCCCGTGCCTCTTCACGATCTTGAACCAGGCGCGCAGCATCCGCTGCACTAATGCCCGGATCAAGCAACATCTCTCTGGCAACCTCCTGGGCGTCAGCCCGTGGGTTGTCGGAAACCGCACTACTGATCTCCGTTTTGAGCCTCTTTTTCTCCCGGTCGAGGGCGAGCTGCCTCTCGTTTTCAACCGCACGACTCTCCATTGTATGGAGACGACGGTCTAACCGCTCTAGAATGTCCTCGTCGTCATCGTCAACGTCGTCGCTGGCCTGCACCTGTTGGGGTTGAACGACTGCTTCTGCTCTCCCCTTCCAGTATTGGGCCTGTTGCTCCGCTTCTCGCTTCTTACGAATCTCTTCGTCCAGTCGGCGTTTTGGGATTTTAGGCTCTGGGGGTGGCTCGGCTGCCGCCTCTTCAGGTGCTGCCTCGACCTCGGCCTCAGACTCTGGTTCCGGCGTTTCCGCTGGGAGCTCTGGTGCCTTCTCTTCGCCCATCTCGCCAAGAGCTGCGCTAAGAATCTGTCCCCGTGTTGCTTGATCCATTGATCCGTCCTCGAACAGCCGCTTTTTATCGAGGTTGCGTCCCCGTGCTTTGTCGGTTTCGGTTTCTAAGGCTCCCTGGTCCGGTCCCCGTATCGTGGGGTGACGTAACCGATCCAAGGCAACGAGATCGCTTGACGCGCCCGTCTCATCCCGACGAGGGTAGAAGCGTGTATGTATTTACGTCAAGTTAGTATTTGGCTGGAGGCGCCGTAGCTACCTGATTTCCTTGGCCAGGTGGGGCATTCATGCCACCGCTCTTGTCAACGACAGCGCGAGTCGCAGACCGCTGCGGAGTTGATCCTGCGGGTGCAGAGGAGCCTTGAGCCCCCCCACCAACCGGCTGTCGAATCATCTCCAATGGGTCTATCGGTCCTCTCTCGCTAATGGCGATCACTTCGATGTGCCTGTCAAGATGTTCCTCGAGCACCCGCCTCTTTTCTGCTGACATCGCTCTGCCCTCTGCGGAAAGCAGGAACGAGCGGTGAATGTCTGCATGGAGGTAGTGGTTCTCGTAGGCTTTGATCTCGGGGACAACGCCCTTATCCATCATGCGCTGCACTTCGAGCTCTGCGTAGCGCCTGTCTGCGATGTCTGCCTGCGCCCAAAGCTTTTCGGTGTCACCAAACTCGAGTAGGTCTAGCGCCTTGCGGGGGTCTCGTTGACCGTCCTTGTTGACGACAAGACCCTGCACCCACATCTCCATGATCATCTCCATGCGAGCGATCTTGTTGTATGGGAACATGCGATTGGCTTGGATTTCTACGTCGTAGCACATCTCTGCAAGCGGACTAGAGAAGCTATAGACCTCGGGCATGTTGTCGATGCCGGTGATGCGGACCAGCCGCTCCTCGTCGTAGAACTGCCTTGCTCGCATAACGAGCATGCGCCCCAGCCTCTTCATTGCCTCTGCTTGGTCCTGCATGAGGATCGACTGTCGGGCCATGCCTCCCTCTTGGAGGATTGCAAGGCCTTTGCCGCTCTTCACGCCCGATGGTGGCTGTCCACGCATTGCATCGTTGACGCCGGAGACCTCGTCCATGTCTCTGAGGTCCAGTTCCATGAGTTGAAGGTAATGCGCTGGTGGCGGCGGGGGATCGACTCGGGTCGGAAACGACGGAGCCGTGTCGTCCACCTCGATGACCTCGCCAGGCTGGTCGTCGATGGCAGCATCGATCAGGCCAGATCCCCGCCAGGCCAGCCACTTCGGCTTGCCCATGAGGTTGGCAATCTCTCGGAAGTTAGAGCGTGCCCGGTTGTATTCCACCTGAAGGGGTCGAAGGTGGGTGACCATGCTCTCGTCCCAGTACGTTCCTGGGGACGGGTAACAGCCCATGTCGATGAAGGGCAACTCTCGGTAGACGTTTTCTTTGTCTTCGAGCACTTGCCCGCCAGCCACCACTATGTATCGACCCTCGGGGAACTGCTCGGTGGGTCGCTCCCACATCTCTTTGACGACCACAAGGTCTTGCATGTCCTTGGACGGGTAACTGGTCTGCCCAAAATCAAAGAGCAGTTTGCGCTCATAGGCCCGAAAATCAGAAACAGCGTCAGTGGCCACCTTGTCCACCTTCGAGCCATACTGCTCCCGAAGGGTGTCTTTGTGGACGTGCGTGACCATCATGCACCACTGGGCATCGTCAATGCTCAATGCGCTTGGCTGCATGTGGAAGGCAAAGGGGCTGACCACCTCGGTGCGGATGCGCCCAGCTTTGGCTGGCTTGAGCGGGAGCTCCGTGGGGCCAAGATCTTGCTGAGGGGCCTGTCCGGGCATCCCCGGCTGTCCGGGCATTCCGGGCATCCCGGCCTGACCGGGCATCGTGTTCATCTCTTGGGGGACTTGGCCCTCCATGGTCATCTGGTCAAAGGCAGCCAGATCCAAGACCTCGATGTCCTCTCCGGCATCTGCATCCCAGAAGACACCCAGAAATCCCCTGCCGGTGACCAGTGCCCACAGCCTAGCCATGAGCACCTTCCGGTACATCCCGTCCCTTTCCCACTGGTGCTGAAGGAATGCGGTGCCCGCTCGAGCGGCCTGCTCTCCCTTTTCGGAGCTATAGGTTGGGACCACCCGATAGCGGGGGTCGGCCTGAACCAGCAGCGACAGAAGAGACTGCACGGTTGGGAGAATGCGGTTGACGACCATACGCACGCGCCAGCGCGGGACAGCCTTGACCGTCAGTCGCCTCTCTCGGTTGTTCCACGTAACCCACTGGTTGCCACGGTAGAACGCCACATTGGTAAACCACGTCCCCTCTAGGCGCCGACGAATATAGTGAGAGTCCATGTACCGCTCTTCGACAACGGCAGCTCTCTGGTCAACCTTCTTTCCCTTAAAGACAGACGAGAGTTTGCTGGAGAGCGGGGTGGCCACCTAGTACTCCTTCTCTTTCTTCCGGCGACGGGTTTCCATTTCCTTGCCAGCCTTGCCAACGTCGGACGAGAGGCTGCGACGCTTGCGGGCCGCCTCGCGAGCCGCGATGGCACGATTGCGGCGGGAGCCTTTGACTTGTCTCTGCCTGGTCTCGTGTTGGCGTTCTTCCCACCACGCCTTGGACTCCTCGCGCTCCGGGTCGGCGCGATAGCGAGCCTTCTTGGCCTTCGACTTGGCCGCTTCTTTCTCTTCCCATATCTTGCCCTCTTCCCTCTCAAGCTTGGCTAACTTTTTCTTTGCGCGCTTCTCGGCCCGCTCAATCGCTTCGTCTTTTTTCCGTTCTGCCTCGTAAAGCTTCAACTTTTTGCGGACCTTGTGGAGCTCTTTGGCCGCTACGCGCCGCTTGCCTTCTGCCTTCATCTCCTCGCCAACCACAGCCTCTTCATGGAGACGCTTTGGCGCCTTTTCTAGGGCCTCTACGACCCGGCTCTGCACGGTTTTTTTAGCCTTCTTCCTGGGCGGTCCGTAGCTCTTCTTTTCGTTTTTCGGCATCTAGTGCTCCAGTGACAGGCGTTCCATAAACTCGATGCGGTCCTCTTCACTGCCGGGGCGAAGACCCATGGACTCCATCTCTCGGGCAACGATGGCATCGTCGCTCAAGACCTTGGCTGGGGTCACTTCGCGCATACTGGTAGAGGGAAGCTGCCGGATCGGGTAGGAATCGGCAACACGTTTTGACTGGGCGACGGCTACTAGCCTCTCGGTGTACTGCCGATGTTGATCGGCCTCGAGACGTATGCTGCGGATGGCATAATAGACCAACCCGCACACCAAGCCGAGCGCCACAAAACCGAAGGCTGCGACCGTCGCTAAAGCAGCGACGGAGAAGTCCACCTAGTGTGAGTACTTCTTGCCGGTGGTGTCTCGGGTAGAGCGAATGTCGATGCCCTTGCCGAAGCCTTTCTTGGCGTTGTCGCCGCCCTTCATCTTGCCCTTATTGCCAACCTGATCGTCGTTGGCGTGGACTCGAGTCTTACTCTCTCCGCGTGCAGCCATGTCGGCCTCCTGTTGTAGAACGCTGGCACATTACCATTGGTCGCCTAGAATGTCACCGGCATCTAGCGGACGGCTGTTCGCCAGGTCGCCAGACATCAGCCTCATATTCAAACCTGTTTCCAGGTGTTTGCCAAGTTCTGATTCGGCTCGCCTCATGTAGCGCCCATGTTCCGCGTGCCCGCGCAAGGCCAGCGCAGCCGAAAAAAGCAGGTCGTCGTGGCTGTTCTTGGAGGCCTGCTCCTTCCCGTTGACGACAGCGAATCGTCGAGCCTCAAAAACGAAATCTTTGTCGTAAATCACGACCTCTTTGTTCTCGACGGCATTGCGAAGGTCGGAGATCAAGATGGGACGGGTGGTCGATGTGATGACATAGCCCCAGCGGTCCTTCCTTCCAGCTCCGCTTCGTCGGTCGATGTCTCTGCGGACGTACAAGCGCCTATAACCGTGCCTCTTCAGCGCCCAGACGGCAGCCATGCCGATTCCAGTGCAGTCAGGGACGATGAGTGCCTCGTTGTAATACTGACCAAGCAGCACTGCCTGCTCCGAGCTCAACGGGACGTCGTGCTTTGCGTAGTAGTGGGCGACAAAAGTGCGACTGTCCCGACAAAACACGGAGATGGCTGCGAGGTCTCCGCTCTCATACCCGGCAGCGGGGTCGTAGCCGATGACATACTCGTTTCCTGGCTTGGGATACTCGTAGATCTTGACCGGACCTTTGCTGTCTGGGCTGGCGAAGATCTTGGTGGGGGTTTCCTTCATCCACCCGACAAACGCAGGCTCCACTTGGTTGGACAGCCTCTCGTAGTGGCGTAGAGCTGGCTGGGAGAAAACGGACTCACCAGACCCGATGAACGCCTCGAGAGGCGTGAGCGGGTACTCCTGCCGGAAGAAATCCTCGTCGTTGACGCACTTGGTCTTGATGGTGTGTCGCCGCCACTCAACCTGATTGAGCGTCAGACTGTGCTCTTTGATGAGTTCGTATTCGTCGGTGGTGATGGTTTTCCGGTACATGTCCGCGGGAATCGGGAGCTCTCGGCTGTACTTCCTCGCCCACTCCCCGTCACTGGTCGGCCTCCACGGGACATGTCTCCATGAAAGAAAGACCCTCTCGAAACCAGTGTTTTCGGGGCTATCCTGCCAAAACTTATCCATGAACCCGCCAGCCCCATTGGCTGTGGACTCAAACCAGGCAAAGGAGTCAGCGACATCGGGCAGGCCCTGCTGCATAGAAAGGAGCAGCTCGTCCTGATGGGCGTAATGGTCAAACTCTGACAGGTGCTCGAGGTGGAGTGTGTCGCCACGACCAACCTTGGATGCAACCTCTTTGGACCGACCAGCGGTGTCGATGAAGATCGAGCTATCAAGCCCTCCTCCACCCTTCTGGTCGAAGACAAGTTCCTGCCTAGAGGTGTTAGAGGCTGCGGGCCGGAGCCATTCTGGGATGTTCTCGTGGTATCTGCGGAGGATACGGAAGATCCGCTTGGTGATCTGGTCCTCGTGCGCGAGAAGCACGCCATTGGAGCGAAATCGGGTTGCCGTCGCCCAGTAGTCCATTGCGCCAAGAAACGTGGTCGATCCTATCTGCCTCGGCTTGAGGATGACGATTCGCACCGGCTTCTGGTTGTAATAAGACCGGGCTATGCTGTTGTAGATAGCCCACTGGCCCTCATTCCACCTGTTGAGGGGCTGAAGGTTCTTATCCTCGTCCCTGATCTTGATGAAGGCGTGGATGTAGAACGCAGGACAGACCTTGCCCAATCCGACCATCGCATGCATGCGGTCATCTGGGTGTTCTGCCTGAATGGCAGCCTGATACAGGTCAGCCTCTTGCTGCGTGACGATGTATTTGGGGAGATCAATCTCGGCTTCTGGAAAGGTTCCGAGTATCGAGCCCTTCTCTACATCGTGAGCAGTGGTCAAGCCTCTACCGGCGCAGCCTCGGCTTCTTCTGGCTCCACGGGAACCTCGACGGCAGCCTGGGCAGCGGCTTCCGGGTCAACCATCTCCAGCAGAGCGTTGGCTTCGCTCAAGGCGCCTCGGACCTGAAGGATCTGGGCAGTCAGCCTGTCCATGTCCCCCTTGGACTGCTCGAGCTCTCCCTGGAACTGGGCCAGAGCCTCTTCGTATCGCTGCTTGCGGTAGATGAGTTGCTCAACAAGGGTAACCTTGAGGCTTTCGTTGTTGCTCTTGCCGTTCTTCGCTCGCTTTTTAGCCATCGTCCTTCCTTCAGATAGGGTGAGGCTGCAATCTAATGCTAGTTGTACCGCGTGTCCACGTCGATAATGCGAACTTCTGCGTCTGGGAGCTCTGGCATCTTCGGGTTAGCGTTCGCCAAAAGCTGTTCTGCAAGCCCAATCGTGTGGGTATGCTCCTGGCGATCAACAAGCCTGCCTGTGAGCTTGAGCGCCACCTCGACAGCCCGTTGCTTTACCCGGTAGCTCGTGTTGTCTGGCCCAAGCAGCAAAAGAAGTGTCGATAGTGCCTGGGCATCAATGACCTGAACCAACTCCTCAAGTCGCTCGGAGATGCCGTCTGTCCAGTCTGGACGCTGGAGCCACTCCACCACCTCTTCAGTAGAAAGCTTCTCTGGGTCTTCTATGCCAGTCGGAGAGACCGTCTTGAGCAAAGACAGCACCCGCCCCTGCGTTGCCGAGAGCTTGTCTTCTTCTGTCTGGTTCTGGACAGCCGCATGTGCCATTCGCAGGGGAAGTGGGGCGCCGTGTCTCTTGTCGACAATCAGCTTGTCCGAGCTGCGGATTGTCGCCGGTTCCTTTTTGTTCTTCTTCCTCGGCATCCTCTAATGGTGGCGCAGATTGGTCCTCCGGTCAAAAACCACTCATTTGTCAACTATGGGTTGACACTTGTCAGGGGGGTAGTTACCTTGTCTTTGGGAATAAGGAGGAACACATGGGTATCCCGGTTATCGGCTACATCCGAGTATCTACTGACAAGCAGGAAGCAGAGGGCGTCTCCCTCGAGGCGCAGCGGTCGAAGATTGCCGCCTATTGCGCCCTGTACGACTATGAGCTCGTCGGAATCAGAGAGGACGTTGGCTCTGGCAAGACCATGAAGCGCGAGGGCCTTGAGGGTGCGCTCAAAGAGCTTTGTGGCAGCCGGGCCAAGGGTCTTATTATCGTCAAGCTCGACCGGCTTACCCGCAACGTGGCCGACCTGTCTTCGCTCATCGACGGCTGGTTTTCTCCCAAGGCGGCATGCGAGGCCGAGTTGATCAGCATCTCCGAGCACATTGACACCACCACTGCCTCTGGGCGCATGGTGATCAACATGATGGGCGTCATCAGCCAGTGGGAGCGCGAGCAGATTGGGGAGCGCACCAGCGAGGCTTTGTCCTACAAGCGGGACAACGGCAAGGTGTATGGCCCAACCCCCTTCGGATTCACCCGAAAAGGCGATAACCTGATTTCCTGCGCCCGCGAGCAGAAGATCATCAGTTGGATGTTGGAGCGGCGGGTGGACAGTTGGGGCTGGAAGCGCATTGCCAACACCCTCAACGAGCATAACATCCGCAGCAAGACCAAGAAGCAGTGGCACGCCAACACGGTCAGGGGTGTCGTCACCAGGGCACTGAAGAGGCAGAAGTGATCTCTGTTCTGAGCTTGTTCAGCGGCATAGGGGGACTGGATCTTGGACTGGAGGCCACCGGCAGGTTCCGGGTGATAGCACAGAGCGAGATTGACCCATATGCCTGCCGGGTATTGAAGAAGCATTGGCCAAACGTCCCCAACCTGGGCGACATCACCAAGATCACGGAGGAAGACCTTGAGCAAATCGGACCCGTTGACGTCATCTGCGGCGGATTCCCCTGCCAAGACCTCTCTAACGCCGGGAAACAAGATGGAATCAATGCCTCCAGATCTGGACTCTATTTCGAGCTCATGCGGGTCGTTCGCTTGGTACGACCCAAATACATCCTCTTGGAGAACGTACCAGCGTTGCTTTCTAGAGCCCAGTGGATGGGAGCAGTACTCGGAGAGCTGGCCTCGAGCGGGTACGATGCAAAGTGGGACTGTGTCCCAGCTTCAGCCTCGGTGGGAGCTCCGCACCGCAGAGACCGGGTCTTCATCGTGGCCGACACCAACCGAACAGGATGCCCACAACGACGGGGGACCATCGCAGTTCAGGCGCAACTCGCTGCCGCTGAATGCAGCGGTGAAGCAGAGGATGTGGCCGACGCCACGATCAGCCATCCGGCCCGGCCACATGACCTACGATCGTGGCCGACACAACCCAGAGGAAGTGGTCGGGGCATCGGTGCCGGGGGGTGGCTCCCTGAACCCGACGTGGGTCGAGTGGCTGATGGGGTTTCCAACCGGGTGGACCGATTGCGAGGACTAGGCAATGCCGTAGTGCCCCAGGTGGCAGCGGTGGTGGCTGGCTGGATACTGGAGATGGAGGACCAGAAGTGAGCGAGTGGACGGTGTCTGAGGTCGGCGGGGGCGGATTCAACGTCCGCATCGTGCTGACCAACAGCAAAGGCGAGATCAGGATTGTCCGGGGGGACACCCGCACCGAGAGCGGCGTCAAGATGGCCCGCATGTGCGTGGGAGAACAATGGAGGGCGAAGGAAGATGACGGAGTTTCTCAAGGATAAGTTCTCGAGCAGGCCCAGCTCAAAAGAATACCGGGCCGGATGGGACAGGACGTTTGGCGAAGAGACCCACGCCATCGACTGCGACATGGACGAAGACTGCGTGTGCGGAGCGAGCGTCCCCTACCGCATGTCCCCAGAGGCAGTCTTCCCCACCCGCCAGGGCGAGGGGCACCTTATGGGCATGGCAATGGTCTTTGTGCGCTTTGCGGGCTGCTCTCTTGCCTGCCCCCAGTGCGACACTGACTACAGCTTTGACCGAGAGATGAGCCTAGAGTCTATTGTTGAGGCTGTGGAGCTCCACGCCAACCCTGAATCTTGGGTCTGGCTGACCGGGGGAGAGCCCACCGAGCAAGACATCGAGCCTCTGGTGCGGAAGTTGAAAGAACGAGGCTATCTAGTGGCTCTTGCGACCAATGGCACCTCCCTGACCCCCAAGCAGATGCCCCTGGACTGGGTTAGCGTCTCTCCCCACAAGGCAGAAGGGTGGGTCTTGAAGGAAGGGCACGAGCTCAAGCTGGCAGACGGTCTAAACGGAGCCAAAATCGAGGTCATGGCCAAAGCGGCGCAAGGGAGTGCCTTTGAGCACCGGCTCATCCAGCCGCTTTACGATGGGGAAACGCCAGTCGTATCCTCGATGGCTCGGGTCAAGACGTGGCTTCGGCAGCACCCCAAGTGGAGATTCTCCCTCCAATACCACAAAGCAAAGGGATGGCAGTGATACAGGCAAGCACCAGGATACGGTTTTGCGCGGCCCACAGGCTCACAAAGCATCATGGGCCATGTGATCGTCTACACGGACATAACTACAGTGTCACGGTAGTTTTGGAGGGCAAGGTCCAAGAGGACGGCATGGTGAGCTGCTTTGACGAGGGCTTCGGTGGCATTCGAGAGTGGATAGACGAGACCATCGACCACCGCTTCATCGCCTCCCCCGCAGAGGACCAGGCCCTGCTGGCGGCAGACCCCAACCACATCATCTGCCCCACCGGAGAGCCCTCGGCTGAAAACATTGCGATTTGGATCGGGGAGCTGTTTGCGCCCCAGTTCACCAAAGTGCGTCTTGTCTCCATCAAGGTCTGGGAAACTGACCTGGATTGGGCCATGTGGAGCAACGACAAATGAGCAGAGTCGTTCTGTTCTCTGGCGGGCTGGATTCCGCTGTTCTTCTCGAGCTTTCCAGGCGAGCGACCGATGGCAGAACGCTTGCCCTGACCTTCGACTACGGACAGCCCCACCGCATCGAGGTCAAGTACGCCAAGATGTTCTGTGCTCGTCGCGGCATAGAGCACTGGACGATGAACCTTGACGTGCCAGCGAGCGGGCTGCTGACCAAAGAGGAAAGCCCGGTTGTCTTGGGCAGGAACATGATCATGCTTTCTGCCGCTGCGTCTCTCGCTATGGTCCGGGGCGACGACGAGGTCTGGTTTGGAGCCACCGGAGAAGACGACGAGCTCTTCCCCGACTGCCGACCCCTGTTTGTCCACAAGATGAATGGCGTCATGGAGGCTATTGGCGGGCCTCGCATCAGCGCCCCCCTTATGGGGTGCCTGAAGGGAGACATCTTCGACATGGCAAGAGACATGGAGATTGACGTCAACGACACATGGTCCTGCTACTTCCCCGAAGACAAAAAGCCCTGTGGCGCCTGCCTGGCGTGCAAGGTACGCAAGCGGGGCGAGGCCGCCTTGGCATGAAGTTCTATCTCGGAACCCACAAGGCAGCCTGGCTTGACCGCACAGAGGTGCCCCTCTTCATCTCCAGACGCCAGCTCACGGACAGAAAGACCCTGCCTCGAGCCACTTGTCGCTGGGCACTAGACTCTGGTGGGTTTACGGAGCTCTCAATGTACGGTCGGTGGACCGTCTCGCCCAAAGATTACGTCGAAGAAGTTAGGCGCTTTGCTGATGATGCCGGAAATCTCGACTGGGCCGCCCAGCAAGACTGGATGTGCGAGCCGCAGATCCTCAACAAAACAGGCAAAGGCATCAGAGAGCACCAGCGTCTGACCATCGAAAACTTCCTTGAGCTCAAAAGCCTTGCGCCGGAGCTGCCCATTGCCCCCGTCCTCCAGGGATGGACCCTCTTCGACTACTACGCACATCTGGAGATGTGGGATGCTGCCGGAGTTGACCTTACATCGGAGCACATTGTGGGTGTAGGTACGATGTGTAGGCGCCAGGGCATGAAGGACGCAGAGGAGATCTTGCGCTATATCGCCTGCCACGAGCTCAACCTGCACGGATTTGGCGTAAAAACCCAAGGTCTGGTCCGATGCTCTGATGTGCTCGCCTCGAGTGATTCGACGGCATGGTCGTTCCACGCCAGAAAACGGGAGCCGCTCGAAGGACACAGCCACTCGAACTGCGCCAACTGCATGGAATACGCCCTTCGCTGGAGAGAAGCCGTGCTGGGCGCCGTGAAGAACGGGCTGAACGGTGCCCTCGACATCAGAGGCCGACATCTCGACCAGACTGCCGCCATGGGATAACCTGTTGAGCCATGAGTGACGGAACCCAAGACTCAATACCAGCCCCTGCTCGCCCACAAACGGTCGCTGGGAACATCCAGGGCATGGTTGGCTCATCTGCTGGTGGAGCCGGGGTTCTGGGCATCTTCCTCGCCCTGCAATCAGCAGGTCTCATCCCGTCACAACCAAAGGAACCACCCAAGAGCACCGAAGAAATCCGCCGTGAAATCGCCCAGGAGCAGGCGAGAGCATCCCTGCTCGAGCACCTTCAGCAATCCGCCAGGTCAAACAGCGAACGCCTGCAACAACTCGCTACCGTCATGTCTGGACTCGAAGAGTCCATAAGCGACCTGGAAGAAGAAACCAAGCGGACAGAGGCAGCTCTCACCTCAAAGATGACGTCAGAGTTTGGATTCATCCTCGACAGGTGCTGGAGTGTCCCCAAAAAGAAGCGCAAACGAAGACGCCAGCCACCGGACGACGAGGAAGATGACGAAGATGACGACTAGAGGCGGATGGAAGCACAAGGGCTACCACTCGCTGCGACCAGCAGACGTGTACATGCCAGCCGAAAAGAAATGCGCCATGTGCCGGGATTCAGGCTACCTCGTCTTCCCAAGCAAAAAGACCTTCGAGGAGGCAGAGATGTGCAGAAACTGCGTCAAATGGTCCAAGTGGACGCGACGTGTTCTGGAGCTCTGTAGACCTACGGCTTGTTCCCGACGATATAGATCTTGACGTCCGAGCTGGGCGACGTCGTGTTGCTCGTTGCTGCACCAGTCACACAACGCAAACCCAAAGCCCCAGAAAAGTAGATCCCCTCGGGGAACGCATACGTCCGCTTCGTAGCACGATACGTAAACAACACCATGAAAGGGTCGTTGCTCGACGCCGCCGTGCCGTTGTAAAGCTTCGTGTAAGCATCACCACCAGTGCCGCTGTTCGCACTGTTGTCCACCACAATGGAAAACACCGTGCTGCCGCTGGTCAAAATCCCGTCGTCGCCAGTCGAAGTACCGTCCGACTGATAAACCAACGTGTTCGCTAAGGGCGTGCCCTGATTGAAAGTTGAAATAGCCATTGAGCTCTCCTCGAGGTTCGTAGGCGTACTGTAAAACAACTTTCCACAAGAGTCACTATCGCCGTAAACCCCTATTTTTGAAGGCTGCCTACACCGAGCCTTGACATCCCACCATTCACCACAGGTAAGGTTCGCGCACCCGGTCCATACGTTTGAGTTCAGATCAACCCCAGTTTTTTTGAGAAAGGCCAATCTGATATAACGCGCGGGTCTCGGGGCGGCCTGGGGGGGGTCACGGGCCGAATCGGCGCAAACCCGCACCAATGCTGGGCTTGCTGGACACCCGAACGTCCCTGGCTGGTAGCAATCGGTCGGTCGCTACCCCGTGACAGTCGCCAAAAAGCCCAATGAATCCAGCCAAGTAGAGCGATATTGCCGCCAGCTCTCCCTTGCCGCGCAACTCCAGCCAAATCGGCGCCGGGATGAGACAAAAACGGGGTGTGTGCACTGTACGTAACCCTGCGTCTAGACCACACTTGAACCCCTATCTGCTGCCCCATCGCACATGTGCTGAAGTGTGACCAGCGAACCCCGTTGACCCTACGTTGTCGCCAGCTTCCGGCATTGTGCGCAGACGTGCTGAAGTGTGCGTCATGTGTGTGCTACGTGCTGCCTGGTACGGTCCAACGAACTTGACGTTACTCACCCTCGCGTGTAGCTTAGTG
>Ga0208316_1001086_pt1 | contig 17652 bp, 22 predicted proteins | sample MalvireepMed_231_FD_184240 | JGI IMG/M metagenome (GOLD analysis project Ga0208316, IMG submission 184240) | Marine viral communities from the Global Malaspina Expedition - Malaspina viral metaG DeepMed_231 (SPAdes) (version 2) | ecosystem: Environmental > Aquatic > Marine > Oceanic | place... | reverse complement strand
CACCTTCATCTCCTTCTATATCATCACCGGGGATATCGACAGTGGCAAAACCAGATGCTCTTGGAAATGCTCCTAGTTATACAAAGCCTACTGTAACATCTCAAACTGCATTTGCTAGTTATTGGACGGTTGGAGATTTCGGAGATAGCGACCCCGGCCCCTTTGGTCTTGCAGCCTCTCCGCCAACGACTCCATCTGCTCCTAGTTTCTCTACTCCTTCAATTGGTGATACTTCAATTGCAGCTTTACCAACAGCTCCTGATTATACAGCTCCAGTAGTTGGTGGAGCATCAGAAGAATTAACAACTACAATGGATGCTGATAGCGCGGGATATGGTACGGATGCTGACTTTTTAAATTTTTCAAAATGGTTTTCAGTTGCTGGTGATTTAATAGAAGATGAAGAAGATACTGAATTAGCAGCTGCGCAAATACAAAAGATTAATGCATATATTGGCACATATTCACAAGCTATGCAGAATCAACTTAATATTTTTAATGAAGCAAATGCTCTATATCAAGCTGGTATTCAAAGAAATATTGAGCAAGCTAGAATTACTGCGCAAGATGCGCAACAAACAGCAAATTTAAAATTACAAGAAGAAAATCAACAGTACGCAGCTACACTACAAAAGTATCAAGCTGATGTAAGTAAGTATCAGGCTGAGGTTGCTAAAGAGGTTCAAGAGTACACGCAGAAGCTTTCTAGATACCAATTAGAGTTAAACACTGTTTTTCAAGCTTGGCAGAAAACTGAATCAGATAACTTGCAAATATTTAATTCAGATATACAAAACGAATTGAATGAGTTTAATAAAGAGAGCGCTATATATCAGGCAAATATACAAGCTGAAATAGCAAAACATCAGACAGATGCTCAAGAAGCTCAAAAAGAGGGTGATTTAACATTTCAGGCTTCAATACAGGATTATTCATTAGAACTTCAGAAATTTAGTTCTGACATAAGCAAGTACCAAGCTGAGGTGAATGATTATGTTCAAGAGTATTCGCAAAAATTATCACGATATACAATGGAAGTTGATAAAGCTTATACGGCTTGGGCGAAGACAGAATCTGACAGTTTCCAACAATATCAACTAGATATTCAAAATGAACTAAACGAGTTCAATAAGGAAAACGCTGAGTATCAAGGAAAATTACAGGAAGCTATTCAGCAAGCTCAATTAGACGCTCAAAAAGCACAACAACAAGCTGAAGTTGATTCACAAAAAGTTACTCAACAAGCTCAAATATCTTCTCAGACAAAAATAACTCAATCACAATTGGATGCTCAGGACGCACAGCAGGAAGCGTCTCTAAAACTTCAAAAAGAAAATCAGGAGTATTCAGCATCCTTACAGAGATTTAGTTCAGAAGTGCAAGTATATCAAGCTAATGTGGCTAGTGAGGTTCAAGAGTATCAACAAAATCTTGAGGGAGATTTGAATGTTTGGCAGTTAGAAAGACAAACTGACTTACAAAAATATGCATCTGATTTGCAAAATGAATTAAATGAATTTAACAAGGAGCAGACAGTATTTCAAAATGAACTACAAGAAAAAGTTCAAGAAGCCACAAATCAACAAACTAAAGACTCTGCTGAATATGGAGCTAAATTGCAAAAATATGGTAATGAAATACAGTCATATCAAGCTGATGTGAATAAGGAAGTACAAGATTTTGTAAATACATTGCAAAAAGAACTGCAAGAGTATCAGAGTAAATTGGCGTTGTATAATGCAGATTTGCAGAAGTATCAAGCTCAAATTGGAGAGAAAACACAAAAGGTTACTTCCGCTACTCAAAACGCAGCTTACTATTCAAATGAGTCAAAGAAATACTATGAATGGGCAGTTGCTGAGGTTAATATGTATATACAAAATAATAGTAAAATGATTAATAGGACAATTGCAGCTCAAGCTGCACAAAGATAGAAAGGAGTGTAAATGGCAAATGTAAATAAGACAGCGTACGCTGTATCTTGCACTGTTAAATCTCAGATGGATTTAGCTGATGGAGTTAATCAGGCTATGGATGTAATTCATGAGAATGTAAGATCATCTTTAGGTGGTAGCGGTGAGATCACAGGCGACGATACCACTGTAGCTGGTTTTGCTAATGGCACAGCTTCTACTGTAACTTCTAATGGCGGAACTGTTCCAACGCATGATGGTAATACTGATTTAATATTTATTAAAAATGCAGGAACTTTAGTTGCTGGTGGAGCAGCTTCTGCTGCGCATACAGTTTTAGTTAGACATGATACAGATACAATCGCAACTTTAGCTCCAGGGGGAGCTTTAGTATTACCTCAACCAGCTGGTGCGGTTCTTACTTTAGCTACTGGAAGTGGAAGTAATCATGTTGATACAGAAGTTTTAGTTGTAGGAACTTAAATGACAGTTTTAGAAATAATGGAAAGAGCCGGTTCTGATAATACTACTTTAACAGTGGCTTGGATAAAGGATGCTATACATTTGATTCAGTCAAGTTCTGATGATAATGTAGCTACATGGAAAACAAACATTGTTGATGAACAACGTGATTATCCTTTTCCAGCAAACATGGTAAAGTTAAAAACAATATCGGTTAAAGATACAAATGATGACAAGTATAAAAAAATAAGAAGACTTGTCCATACACCAACAGTTAGAGAGGATACAGACCCCTAATGGCTAAAGATGATAAGAAAAAAGAAAAAAAGAATGGTTGTTGTCAAGAAGTAGCAGGTAAAGTTGAAGTAATATATGAGATTTTATCTGCCCATAAAATGGATTTGGAACTACTTGAAGGTAAAGTAGAAGAAATGTCTTCCAATGTAGACAGAGTAAAGGGTAGAATGGGAATATGAGTTTCGACACACACAGAACGTGGTTTTATAACTTGTCAGGCAGAAACATTCACTTATATCAATATGTTGAAACTGCTAATACAAGCACATTGGCAGGTTACAGGATAAGGTTGCCGGATGATTATTACGGGAACCAACTCATATATCCTAATGAAAGCATTACAAATGGATTGATGTATGAAGGAACTGCCTTCATTGAACCTTTTGTGTCAGTTGATCCAAATGAACTTTCAGGTAACGACAACCCTACATTAACAAATCAGACATCACCGGATGAAGCTGATCATGTAAATCTCAGTAGAATGTTATCATTGGCTGTAGTTGATTATGTTAAAGCGATGTTAGCAGATTCAGCAGGGGATTTGGAGAAGAAGGAATATTATATGAGAGAGTTCTGGAAAAAGGTCGGTGATAATGAGAGTAATAAGAGAAGAGTTTCAATGAGTTTTCCTGTGGCAACATATTCAGTAAGATAATATGGCATCATTCACACAAAGCTCTGGTGAAGTAGCGGCAACATGGTCACAATCATTTCAAGAAGTAGCAGCTTCATGGTATGCTTTGGAATCTGTTCATTTGGGATTCATATTTTGGGAAGGTTTTGATGACATTAACTGGGAAGATATGACAACATCTGCCCTGTACCCGGAAAACTGGGAAGATATGGGATAATAATCATTTGATATTATTCATTAATATAATAAATTTAACAGTAAAGATGCCCATGAGAATTGTCAAGCTCGGTAAGGCATTTCGTAACTAGGAGAAAAAAGATGGCTGGTGGAATGAGAAAATACTCAGTAGTAGAAGCAGGTAACCTTGGATTTGGTCAGGTTGGCTCTTTATTTTTAGATGCAAGTGGAGCTGCAAGTCCCCCTACAGGTTTAAAGTTTATAGCAATTACATTCTTAGAAGACTCCGTCTTTGATGCGAGTGGCGGTTTGGTAGCAGAAGATGAGAATCAATTTGCAAATACAGAAGCTGCAGCACATAATGAATCTGATGGATCAGAGACAGAAGCTCAAGGGTCTGGTGGATTACAGATTGATGCTAGCAATACTTTCCCACAGGGAGCTACTATATTCGGCAGATGGTCTGAGATAGACCTCACATCTGGGATGGTAATAGCATATATAGGATAGATGTTAAATCTAAGATTAGGCCTACGGAGTTTTGCGACAAGATCGGCTGCTATTGCTAGAGATTTATGGACATTAGTAAACGATGTATGGGAGCTTGAGCATAGAAAATGGGAAGACGTTTTATAATTAGGAGAATATTATGGCAACATTAACAGGACAAACCATTGCCAGTAGTTATGAACAACTACTTTCATTACCAGATGGTGGTGGCGATACAACAACTTTAGTAACGGTAACAGACGGTGACGCTGGAACTACATTTGCAATGCAGTTGTCAACAACAACGGTTTGTATTGATAATCCAACCGCAGACTCATCTACTCAAGGTGGTATATTAAGATTACAATCTGATGATGGAGCATTAATGCAGTCAGGCAGTAGGCTTGGAGTTATAGAGTTTGCTGGAGCAGAGGACAGTAGTAATAATATAACAGTAGGAGCGAGAATCGAAGCGCTTACGGATGCCGCATGGAGTGCCACTGAAAACGGTGCTGATATGGTATTTTATACTACTGATGGTAATGCCTCTCAAGCAGAGCAATTTAGGCTTCATGCAGATGGTGGAGCCAGTGTACCTGCCACTAAAAAATTATTTCTTGATGCTGGCGGTACTACTTATATACAAGAGTCAGCCGATGGCATTATGGATTTTTATTCTGATGCTGTTCATATGTTATCACTTGATGAGGAAAATGATGAAGTAGTAATTAATGAAGGTAGTGCCGATATTGATTTCCGAGTAGAAGGAAGTGGTGAAGCTAACGCTTTATTCGTTCAGGGTTCAGATGGTTTCGTGGGTATCGGAACTGCGGTGCCGTCAGTAGAATTAAATGTAGTAGATGATGGGGCAGTCTCAATTATATCAGTGGACTCATATTCAACAAACGCCAATCATAACAGCACTATAAATTTAGAAAGAAGTAAGGGTTCTAAGTCAAGTCCAGCGGCTACAGCAGACAATGATAATTTAGGTCAAGTCTCATTTGGTGGTTATCAAAGTGGATTCACTTCATCTGCGGTAATTGTAGGAAAACAAGATGGAGCGGCTGGTGGGTCATATATACCTGCTGAAATTATTTTTCAAACATCGGCGGCAGAGGTTGATAGAGCAAATAGGATGATTATCCGTGCTGATGGGAAAATAGGTATATCCGAAGATGATCCTCAATCAGTATTACACGTCACTGGAGCTGTTCAAGTAGGTGTTGATGGTACTGGACATGATGTAACTTTTTTCAGTGATACAGCTAGTGCTCAAATGAAATGGAACGATGCCCAGAATACTGGTTTAGTAATTGGTGCAGATGGTACTGGTTCAGATGTAAAATTCTTTGGTGATACCTCTGGTGCATATATGCTCTGGGATCAAAGTGCTGATGATTTAATATTAGCTGGTGCGGCAGGATTAGATATTGCTGGCGATATTGATGTTGATGGTACTGCCAATTTAGACAATACAGACATTGATGGAACTTTAACACAAGATGCTGGAAATGTAGTATTCAATGAAGATAGTGGTGATTATGACTTCAGAGTAGAATCAAATGGTAACGCTAATATGCTATTTGTTGATGGTGGGGTAAATGCTGTAGGTATAGGAGTCGTTCCTGATGATGAATGGGATACTTTTGCTGCTCTTCAAATAGGAGAAAATGGAGCAATATTTGCTCACGCAGATGGAACTGGTGCTGGTTCTGCTATTCATATAACTGCAAATGCTTATTATGATAGTAGGTATGAATATCTTATAGGAGCTTCCGATGAGGCTTCGAGATATACACAAGAAAATGGAACGCATCAATTTTTTACTGCTCCTGCTGGTACTCATTCAAATGCTATTACATTTACGGAAAATTTTCGTATCGACACCAACTCCCGCATCAGCCTCTCGAATAATGATAATAATACTGGTAATACAGTATTTGGAAAAAGTGCATTTAATGCTGGTAGTGACAATGCTTCTGATTATAACACTGCGGTTGGTGAACTTGCAATGGGTACAGGCTCGGTATCTGGAGCTTTAAGTAATACTGCTATCGGGTATAAGGCTATGGAAGATGTAACGAGTGGAGATTATAATGTAGCATTGGGGTCAGATGCTGGTAAAGGTTTAACTGATGGTCATACAAATGTAGCTATAGGATATGCCGCAATGGTTACATCAACAAGTGCACAGAATTGTACTTTTGTAGGTAAAGATGCTGGGGCTGATGGTAATATAACTACCGCCGCTAACGGAACTGTAGGAATCGGTTCTGCCGCCTTGAAGGTTTTGACGAGTGGTGCAAATAATATCGCTATTGGAAAACAAGCGTTAGATGCATTAACAACTTCTTCACATAATCTGGCAATAGGAGTAGATGCTTTAGGCACTGGTACTTATGATTGTGATTATAATGTGGCTATTGGAAATTATACTCTTGATGCCTGTACTGCTGGAGCCGCTGTTACTGGTAACGTGGCAGTTGGATATGCCGCAGGTTCCGCAGTAACCACTTCCGACAATGGTGTTTTCGTTGGTTATTTAGCTGGAAACGCAATTACTACGGGTAATAATAATGTGGCGATTGGCTCTGGTGCGATGTTAGTACATACAACAGGCGGTGAAAATATTGCAATCGGCAAGGGAGCTATGGATGATACTAATAATGATACCGCTAATTTAGGGTCAAATTATAATATATTTATAGGTTCTGATAGTGGTGGTGGCACTTGGGCAGGTACAAATGCAAGTCAGTATAATACGGCCGTTGGTCACTATACTATGGATGCGGTTCTGACGGGTGCTGAACAGAATGTTGCTATGGGATATGCCGCTCTCGGAGCCTTAGTAACTGGTGACAGCAATACCTGTATTGGTACTAGTACTGGGTTGGCAATTGCTGGCGGGTCGGAAAATACAATGGTTGGAAGAAATGCTGGTGATGCTATAGTTGATTCTGGTGGTAATTGTTTATTGGGAGCTAATACACTTACTGCTTCTACAAATGGTCATAATAATATAGTAATTGGAGCTGATGCAGGTGATGATGCTACAGATATTGGATATGCTGTTATTATAGGTGATGGTGCTGGTAGTGGAGTATTAACAAATGCCGCTGATGGAACAATTTTGATTGGTCGACAGGCAGGAGCGGCACTCACATCTGGTGCTTCTAATACAGCGGTTGGGTATACTGCTTTAAAAGCTTGTCAAACTGGGGCAGACAATGTAGTAGTGGGCTATCAAGCTGGTGAAGATTTAACTGGTTCAAATTGTACTTTTATAGGTGCAGGAGCTGGTATGCAATCTACAGCAGGTAATAATACCGCTGTAGGTCACGATGCTGGTGGGAATATGACTACTTGGGATTCAAATACTGCAATAGGTAAACAGGCTCTACAAGGTCAATCTGGTCAGGCAATGAATTACTGTACTGCTATTGGTGCATCTGCATTAGCAAGTGGGAGCATAACTACAGGTGCGAATGGGACTACGGCTGTTGGTCATGCCGCTCTCTCAGCCATCACATCTGGAGCGGCTAATACTGCTGTAGGATACGAAGCTGGGAATGACCTTACAACTGGAGCATATAATACCATTTTGGGTTATCAAGCATTAGACCAAGCTACAACGAGTGCAAATGACAATGTTGCTGTTGGTATTAATGCTATGGGAGGTGCTATTACAACAGAAGCTGTAATTAATTGTGTTGTTGTTGGTAGTGGTGCTTTAGCTGGTTCGTTAGAATCAGAAGCTTCTGGAAGTACTGCCATTGGTAAAGCCGCACTTGCCGCTATCACAACTGGTGCTCAAAATACTGTTGTTGGATACGAAGCTGGGACAGAATTTACAACTGGAGGCTATAACACGGCAATTGGCTACCAAGCAATGCATGACACTGGTGGCAGACCCGCATCTGGTTATAATACTGCTGTTGGTCATAATTCAATGGGTGGACAATGGGGAACTGGTGCTGATGTAGGATATAATACTGCAATAGGAAGAGGAACTATGGCGGCGGCTTTGGATGGTGCTAGTAATAATGTAGCGGTGGGTAATAATTCATTGGGTGCGCTTACTTCTGGAGATGATAATACCGTTATTGGTTCTACTGCTGGCGATGCGTTAACTACAGGTGCTGGTAACGTATTAATTGGTATGAACGCTGGTGGTAATTTTGACGCGGAAGACCATAATATAGCTATAGGTAGGAGTGCATTTGGTGGAGCAAGTTCCGCTGGATATTGTGTAGTTATTGGTGGGACTGCTGTGCAGGGAGCCGCTACACAAAATGGCACAGTGGCAGTAGGATATAATGCTCTCAACGCCCTCACAACTGGTGCTGGGAATGTGGCTGTTGGGTATCAAGCGGCTGATGCTGTGACAACTGGTGAACATAATACGGTTTTAGGGTATCAGGCAATGACTGCCGCTAATGGAGATGAAGATGAAAATACCATTATCGGATATATTGCGGGGGACGCTATTGATGATGGAAATTCTAATACCATTGTAGGCTCACAGGCTGGAACTAATGATGTAAATTTAACTACAGGGGACTATAACACTCTTCTTGGTGCGGCGGCTGACGTTTCTACCGCTGATGCCCAGAATCAAACTGCAATTGGTTTTGATTGTAGTGCAGTAGCAGACAACTCAGTAACACTTGGTAATGCTTCTGTAACCGATGTGTATATGTCGCAGGATAGTCAAGCCTATGTACATAGTCAAAATGTACCTAACCATGTAGCAAATACAATGTCAGCTCCTTATTATCGGTTTGATGGGACAGATGATACTATAACGGCAGACAATGTTATTAATGATTTCCCATTTTCAGTTTCTTGTAATTTCCGTACAGGCATATCATTTACAGGGGCTCACGCAATATTTTCAATTAATGATGAGAATGTTGCTGAAAATTATTTCACTCTTTATGTTGATTCAGATGGTGATTTAATATCACTACGGAGAACAAGCGCCACAGAATCAAGTATTGACACTGGATTTGATTTATCAACAAATACTAATTATCATATAGTTGGCGTATGGGATAGCGCAACAACCGCAACGGTTTATGTTAATGGTGTTTCGGTATATGCGGCGACAGGATTAGCATCTGTTTTAATGTCATCTGCTTTTGATAAACTTCTTTTTGGATATTTAAGAGTATCGTCTGCGGCTTATTTTTGGAACGGTGAAATCTCTAATCTAAAAGTATTTAATTATTCTGTATCAGCCACCGAAGTAAAAGAACTCTACTCTGGTGCAAGTGTTCCTTACAAGTATAAAGGTGCGAATGAGACGGAACTGATTGTGAATGGTGATTTTGGAAGTGGAACAGGATGGACATTTACTTCTGGTTGGTCGCATGATACGGGTAACGATGAAGCGGATTATAATGGAAGCACTTCTTATACAGATGTCAAACGGACACTTGGCACTGCTATAGTAATAGGAGAAGCTTATCGTATAACATTTGATGTAACAAATTCTAATATAACTCTCGCTACTACTATAGGTGATTATAATACGCATTGGTTAGACACTTGGACAAGTTATACGACTTATGCCGTAGGTTCACATTCTGTCGAAGGCGTTGCTAAATTGGCTGGAACTGATTGGCGTATGTACGCACATACCACTGCTGGTTCAGGGTCTATTACAAATATTTCAGTAAAAAGAATCGGTGCAGTCGCAGAATACGATGGGTCAGGAATAACCAATGATAAATGGTATGATAAAAGTGGCAATGAACTACATGGAACAGTTTCAGGAGCTACAGATGAGAATACTGCTGGCGCTCCAGTAATATCGGCAAATCATCCAGCGTTTAATGCTTACCCATCATCAAACCAAAACGATTTTGCTCTTGACTCTGATGTGACAGTTGTATTTGGTTCAGAAAGATTTGACCAAGGTAGTAATTTTGCTTCTAATACTTTTACAGCACCAGTAACAGGTAAGTATCAGTTACAAGTTAGTCTACGTGTATATAACGCAGATAGTGCCGCCGCTTATTATCAGGTTAAGATACAAACATCTAACACTAATTATGATGCTATTTCTGATTTAGATTTTGGACAAGATGCGGTTTATTGGAATCATTCACTAACTATATTAGCTGATATGGATGTAAACGATACTGCTATTGTTTCAATAAGACAATCAAGTGGAACACAACAAACGGATGTTCAAACAGAATCATGGTTTAGCGGATTTCTTGTTTGTTAGGCGAAATAACCTATGCTAAATAACATAAAACAACAGGAGATATAAATGGATATATCAAAACGAACGCTTTCTTCAACGGAGGAAGCGGTATTAAAAAATGATTTAGTCGATGTGCAGGTTTGGGTAGATGGAGCAATTAACGGTAAGGTCGGTAACTGCAAAAAAAGAATGATTGCTGAATGGCTACCGAAATTGTATGCTGATGAATCAGTTACCCAAATACCAGCAAATGAAGATGAAATGATTGCTTTGGTTGTAGCAAGAAGCGATTACCTTAATAGAGCAGAGCGTGACCAAGGTTACCCAAGTGGTGACCCATCTGATTCATGGACACTGGCACAGCTACAAAAGTATTGTCGTAGTCACAGTATTGATTACGAAGAAAGCGATAATAAAGCACAATTAGTCGCAAAGATAGAAGCGGCTGAAGGAGAATAAAATGGATTGGAGTAAGTACAGTTCGTTGAAATCTAGCAAACTAGCTTCACTTGGTAAAGAAAAACAAGTGATGAAAGAAGCAGTATCCGAAGTTCAAGACAGTGATGGCAAGGTCGTGAGAGCGGCTGAAGCCAAAGAGGAACGTGAATACGTTGCTATGAGTCAGAAACGATGGGATGCTGAATCTGGTGAAGCTCAGGATGATAGCAAGCGAGAATACTCACTATCTCAATTAGAGAGTGAGAAAGCTCGTTACGATAGAGATATGGCAAGTGCCAAAGCTCAGAGTGATGGACTTGCCGCCGCTATCGCAGATTTCAAAAAATTATAGTGGATGTACTACCGCTAATTGTGATGTGCTTATTGTGTTTTGCAATGGGCTGGATTAGTGGGAGCGTCCTTAACAAAAACAACAAGGAGTCATAATGGCTAAAAAACAAAAAGAAGATAAGCCTGTCTTGAATCTTGACGGTAATGAGTATGTTATCGAAGACATGACAGATGAAGAGAAGCAGATGATTAATCATATTAATGATATGCAGAACAAAATCAATACCAATGCTTTCATGCGTGAGCAGTTAGAGGTTGGTAAAGAGGCGTTCATTGTCAGGCTTCGAGAATCACTTACTGCTGAAGAAGCTGAAGAACAACCTGAAGAGGTAGAAGCAGTAGCATGATTATAAGAAGGTGTAGTCAGGGTCATCGTATACGTATTCATAGAAATGCAACGCCGGGTGTTACTCGTATAAAGAAATACCGTGACGGCAGTACTGAAACCCTGACTTACCCTTCGTCCTATAATTATTTTGTTGATGTTGATGGTAGCGTAGAGAAAAAAACAAATAGTTTTAAGACCGCTGAAGAGTTCTATGACGCTGAATGCTCTAAGAAACATAGTGATACGCATGGCCGGTTGATAATAGGTAAGACCAAGCTTATAAATGGAGTGGCTACAGTAAAGGCTGACCATCCATCAGGCTCAGACTCTAAGGATACTATAAAAGAATTTTTAAGTGTAAGAAATATTGAATATTCCGCAAGCGATACTAAAGACGCTTTATTAGCGAAAGTGAGTGAATTATGAAGTTAGATTTTCATCATGGAATAGTAGGTTATTTGACAGGCAATGGCTGGCTAGACCATTGGACAGCAGTACATATGGCGGCTGGTGCATTTATATGTAAGGCAGCACTATGGTGCGGAGCCTCAGATATATGGGCAGTTGGATGGGTTGCTATTATTGGTGTTGCTTGGGAAGTATTGGAATGGGAAATAGAAGGCTGGAAACCATACAGCAGTAAACAGAAATGGCTTAATAATACAATATCAGATTTAGTAGTTGAGATAGGATTAGCGGCATGGATGGTGGTGTAAGTGGCGAAAATAGACGACAGCTTGAATGTGACTATAAATATACGCTGGTTAGTTCAATTAGTAGGATTAATTGGCGCTATGGTGACAGCATGGTTTACATTGAAATCTGATATATCTGAATTAAAGATGAATTACAGCGCTATAGATAAAAGATTAATGGTAATAGAAAATTCACGAAATGCTGAATTGGAAGAGATAAATAAAAGCCTCTTGCAGAAGATGTTTAAAAAAGAGAAATGAAAAAATTAATACTAATATTATTTATGATTACATCTTGTGTAGGTATACAACCTGAGCCAGAAGATACTACGCCACAATGCTGTAGAGGGCAAGAAGCACATACTTGTGGTATGCCAGAAATGACAGACAAACCAATAGAGAAATGAAAAAATTAATACTAGCACTGGCATTTCCTTGGGAATTATTGTTGTACTTTTCATTGTTATTAACATCGTGTGGTGATGATTATGTTACCTATGAAAACCGTATCATTGATGCACAGAATAAAGTACCTCTGTATTTTTGGTGCGATGCTAGGCCAAATTATGATTATGAGAATACATGGTATCCAGAGTTTACTTACTATATTTATCATCTTGAAGAGGGGGAGTATGATGCTTATTTCCATGCCTACCTTATTACAGATGATAGTGTGGCGTGGTCTGGGACTAAAGAGATATTTTTAGAAAGCGGAAAAAAGATATTGGGCCATTATTCCGGTATTAATACTGCTTTTATTCCGGGGGAATATTTACAAAATACAACACCAATGGCCTATGTAAGTGTGAGTTATGAGTGAGACAACTAAGCATAATATTGTGGGTAATAGAATCACTATTGATTCTGAAAATAGTTGGGGACAACTCTTTGATTCTAAGTCAGGTAAAGTCACCGTTACTGGCTCCAGCAGTCTTCGTAATGGTGTTGTTTATAGCAGTAAGGAATTACGATTTAATCGAAAGGTTCATCGGTGAGTGATGTTGGAAACGTATGCAGAATATGGAGCGATAGGAGTTATTATAATTCTGTTTGCCGCGCAGATAGTTTTTATGCAGAAGACTTTAATGAAGAAACTTCATGAAATAGAGAATATGACTATAAAGCTTATAGACCGCTGGAATCGTTCAGATGAATCAAGGGACAGGCGTCATGAAGATATGCTGAAAGAAATAAATGATATCAGTGATGATATGAATTTTATGAAGGGCAGGATAAATGGTAAGTGAAAAAGATGAAGAAAACTAGAATAGGAAATGGTCGAGGAACCAAAAAAAAGTTCAAGAGTTATCGTGGTCAAGGCGGGAGAAAGCGATGAATCATAAGGAAGTTGAAAGCTACAGGTCTGGTGTACAGTCACGGCTGGAGGAACTAACATTAATGAGCGCTAAGCAGGGTTCCGATATCCATCATATTAAAGATTCACTGGATGAAGTAAAGGTATTAATCAAAGAACAGAATGGTCGGGTAAGAGTGTTAGAGAGTAGTATGTCGGGCGTTAGAGCCATAGGTGCTATGCTGTCTGTTATATTCTCAAGTTTATTTGGCTATCTATTTACGAAAGGGTAAAACATGGATTTATTAAAAGATAACTGGCAGGCAGTACTGGGTACAGTTGTAGCTCTGGGAGGAGCCGCATATATTCCGTTTGTCAGAGGCATATTAGTTAAGGGAGCTAAGGCATTTCTTAGCGAAGCATTCTTGAAAGAGATGTTTTTAAGCCTAGCTGATAAGTATGTTAAATCAACCAAGACAAAGCTGGATGACGCTTGGCTTGGTCAACTTAAAAAGAGCTTATAGAACAGTATGCTGAACCAGTCGCAAGTTAAAGACCTTATAGAGCGCATTTTAAAGAAGATGGATTTATACTCTCCGGAAGCCTCAGAGCTTGTATATAAGACTGGAAAGGTAGAGAGCGGGTATAAGTACCTAAAACAGATAAAAGGGCCTGCTAGGGGTCTTTTTCAATGCGAGCCATGGGTCTCTGTAGATATATGCAAGAACTATTTGCATTATCGTAAAGACCTGATGCGTAAAGTGTCTGATGCTACTATGGTTAAGCTATCCTATTTTGTAGACCCCAAGGAAGAAGACTGGGATTTTCTACTGGAGACCAATGTTGCAGTACAGATAGCGATGTGTCGCCTACATTATAGACGCATACCTAAACCATTACCATCAAGCGCTGAAGGTCAGGCTGAGTACTGGAAGAAGTACTATAACAGTATGGCTGGCAGAGGAACAGTGGAAGACTTTTTAGTGAGGTCAGCGTAGTGCCTAAGCAAACATATACAATGAATAATTTTTCAGGCGGTATAAACAACCTGAAAGACCCACGCGATTTGAAGGATAATGAGCTTGCTAATGGTGTAGATATAATGATAGACAAGCAGGGCGCTATACGTACTAGGGGAGGAGAAGCTGGGTATGAGGGTACTATTGCTGACGCGACAGCTACTGCAACTTCAGGTTATGGATTAGCGGTATTTGAATCTGATTATGGAGTGGAAAATTCTAGTTATAAAATTACCGGTAGTTCAAATATAGATTTTGCCGCAGATGAAGCTCCATCTAATACAATAGAGACTCAGGACAGCAATGCTTATTCAAAGTTTCCAGTAGGAAGTGTAATATCTGTAACTGGTACTGCTAAAAATAATGGTTTTTATAAAGTTTTTTCAGCATCTACTGAAAATTTAAAAATATCTCCATCTCCGGTTTCAGAAGCAGATACTTCAGCTGTAATAAAACGCCATGTAATAGGGGAGACCTTTGTTGCTCTTGCAGATGCTGCTACTGGTACTGTAGATATATGGAAGAGAACGCAGGGTTCATCAGCTTGGGATGTTAGCCAGATGAATTTAAGAAGTGACGGAACCAATACAATGTTGGCTACTAATGACTCGAAGATATCATATTATTTTGTTGATAATGCAATAAGAGCTTGTGATACTGATTTTGAGAATTCTTCTATAATTAGATGGTTTGGATATATAGAGCGTGTACATTTTGAGAATACTACATCTAATAACGTATTAATACAAAATACGATTCATGATTTTAAGAGTGAATTAAATTCTCTCCCAGCGCCAACAGTAGCTGCTGTTGATACTACTGCTGGAGCTGGAAGTTCAGGGCTATATCCTACAGCAGGAGCCGGTTTTAACTTAAGTTTTATAGAGGTAGCAGATACCGCGAGCACATGGATTGCAGATACTTATCAGATAGCGACAAGTTTTATATATGATGATAATCAAGAATCATTATTATATATACCAACGTCAAGTAATACCTTTACAGTAACTGCTGGTAATAGATTAACATTAAGAGTGAGAGCTATTAAAGATTTTGGAAACCGAGTAAGTGGTGGCAGAATATATTATAGGCCTAGCGGTAGCGATGATGAACCTTGGACTTTACTTCTAGATATAAGTCTTAGAAAAGGAGCTAGAGCATCATTAGACTCTGACTATGTTCAAAGAACTGAAAGTGACGTTGGAGGGTTAACTGGTTGGAATCCACTTGCTGATAATATCGGAGCTGGAGAAACTGAATTATATACTGAGCTTGTTGATTCGTTAAAACAGAATTTAGATACATACGATACAATTAATGGATATTCACCTACAATAGATTCGATTTCATTAGGAGGTATAAATGAAGGATGGAAAACAGCTGTTGTTACCAATAGGCGCACATTTATAGCTAATGTAAAAATAATTAATTCAGAAACAGGTCAGCCTGTGGTTTATGGTGATAGAGTTATGTATAGTATGCCAAATAAATTTGACACTTTTCCATCAACAAATTTTATTGATGTTGTAAAGGGTGATGCCGAGAACTATGTAAAGTTAGAAGAGTATGCTGATAGATTACTGGCGTTTAAACAGAAGTCAGTACAGATTATTAATATATCATCTCCATCGGATACCAACTGGTTTCTTGAAGAGAATATAAAACATAATGGTGTCCAACATCCAGCAGCTGTTACACGCACTGACTATGGTATATGTTGGGTTAATGAGAGTGGATGCTATCTATATGATGGTCGTAAAATAACAAATCTGATAGATAATAAAATAGCTGATACCAGTGGCGCTAATGCATTGTTTCCTCCTTCTTGGAGTGATTTTATGTACGCTTCTAATATTATAGGATTTAGTATAGTTGGTTATGAGAAGCGCCGTAAACAATTGATAGTAATGAAAGATTGTAGTGGCGCAGACCATACCAGTGCTAATTATGGTGGAGTGGCGGCAAATGGTTCGGTTAGTAGTGGTGATGCTTATATATACGATTTTAAGACACGTTCATGGATTTTTGCTAATAATGCATTTCAAGACCAGAAGAAATATACTAATTTCATTACAGACTGGCAGGGTAATCTTTTCTTTTGTTATTATGATGGTTCAACTACAGTTGAGACAAGGTATTGGAGCGATGTTTCTGCTAATCAAGCTAAAATTAATATAACTACCAGAGATATAGATTTTGGCGACCCATCGCATATAAAGAAAGTATATAAAGTATATGCCACTTATAAATCAAGTCATGACCAATTAACACCATTAGAATATTCTATAGATGGCAAGGATAGTTGGAGTGATTTTTCTACTGGTTCAAATGTTGCACCAGCAGGAACACACTCTGGTGATTTAAATGATTCTACCGCATGGGATGTTGCTACATTTACAGCTGATAATATACAATCCTGTCAAAGTATACAGTTTAGATTAAAACCACAGCAAGAAGCTGGACAGACATTTGATATTAATGATATATCAATTGTATATAGGCAAATACAAAAGAGAGTGTCGTAATGCCAATAACGCTTGATAGAGATATAAGAAGAGTGCAGAATGCTAAGGAAAGTTCTGTAGCATCAGGAGATATGAAAAGCGCAATAAGTCATTCTCCTGCAGTAAGGGCAATGAGAGATGGAGAGCAGGTATTTGCTCAGGAAAGCAATAAACAACTAACACTGTATAAAAAGAGTAAAGGCGCTTTATGGAAAGTTGCTTTATCTATGGATGGTAATCAATTTGTTGATAAAGATTTAGAAGTAAAGGGTTCAGCTATAATAGAAAATAATTTAGGTATAGGTGAGCGTGCCATGGAAGCGCCATTACATATTACTGCCAGTGATAATACAGCTAATATTATTATTGAAGAGAACCATAGCACTGGTGGGCCTGAATTATTATTTCGCTCATCCGATACCCTAACAAATGCCTCTGCTACTACTGATTTTTTAGGCGGTGTACTTTGGTCAGGATGGGATGGAGATTCCTTTGAATATGGAGCTCAGATAAGGGCAAGGCCGCAAGCTACATGGTCTGGTTCAAGCAGGTCTACTATGATACAATTTATGACTACACCGACAAGTTCTACAACCCTTACTACTGGCATGACATTAGACAATGCTGGGAATTTGGGTATTGGGGTATCACCATTGGCTAATGCGGATTTGACGCTTGAAGGTGGAGCTATAGCTTTAAAAGAAACCAGCACTCCATCAAACGATGCTAATTATGGAAAAATATATACAAAAACTGATAATAAATTATATTTTCAGGATGGCGCTGGCTCTGAACATGAAATTAGCTTTGAAGCATTATAAATAGGATAAAGAT
>Ga0208316_1001085_pt1 | contig 17657 bp, 17 predicted proteins | sample MalvireepMed_231_FD_184240 | JGI IMG/M metagenome (GOLD analysis project Ga0208316, IMG submission 184240) | Marine viral communities from the Global Malaspina Expedition - Malaspina viral metaG DeepMed_231 (SPAdes) (version 2) | ecosystem: Environmental > Aquatic > Marine > Oceanic | place... | reverse complement strand
GGCGCGTCTGGGGCGGAAGTTCCGCAGACGCGATGGATCTCAGGCGCGGCGGTCGAGCTTATCCCGACCTGTTCGCGTTCCGGCTAGAGACCGCCATCCGTGAAGAGGCGGGCTAGTACGCGAAATCTTCCCCAGGAGCAAGGGCTTGGCCCGGCGCCGCCTCAGCGGCCGGCGCTCTTCCAGGCCTTTACGGCGCTCAGGGTCTCGGTGACATGGTCGTTGGGCGAGGCCGCGCTGAAGGCGTGCAGCACCTTGCCGTCCGGGGCGATCACATAGGAGGTCCGGCTGGACCAGCCCGGACGCACGGCGAGGGTGGCGTCATACTGGCTGGCGATCTTGGCGCCCGGGTCGCTGGCCACGGGGAACTTGCCCGAGCACTTCTCGGTGTCGGCCGAGAAGGCCTGCAGGCGGTCGAGATTGCCGGCGGTCACGCCGATGACGGTGGCGCCGTTCTTCTTGAACTCATCTACGGCCTCGGCGAACAGCCGGGCTTCCAGATTGCAGCCGGCGGTTTCGGCGGCCGGGAAGAAGTAGACCACGACGGGCCCCTTCGCCCGGGCCTCGGCGAGCGAGAAGGCCACGGGCTTACCCGCCAGGAAGGCGGAGGCCTTGAAGTCCGGCGCGCGGGCGCCCGGCGCCAGAGCGGCCTGGGCCGGAATAGCAAAGGCGGCGGCCAGGGCGACCGCGGGCAGGGTGGCGGCCAGAAGGCCTTGCAGGCGTGGCATGATGGAGCTCCCTTGAACTTGCCCTGTTGTACGGCGACGCCGGGCCCTTGTCTTCGCAAAGGCGGCGTCCTCGGCGCGCCGGCAAATGAAAATTAATCAGGTTGAGCTAGTGTGGGACGGTCCGGGCATCGAATACCGGCAGGGAGGAAGAGCATGTCTTCCGTAGTGACGTCCTCGTACCGTCGGACCGTCTCCGACCATTTCGAACCGCAGGATGATAGCGATCCCGCCGCCCAGCGCCGACTGCGCGGTCTTCTCGAACAGATCGACTACACCGCCTTCGCCTCCAACCGCGAGGTCGTGGCCCAGATGCTGGGGACGGTGGACGTGGCGAAGTTCCAGCGCCTGGCTGTGGCGGCCGCCCACGCCCGGGCCGCCTGGGTGGCCGAGGCCGTGGCGCTGAGCCAGCGCTCCCACCTCCTGGGGCCTGCGGAGGTTTCCCGGCTCGCCCATCTGAGGTCAGCCTTCGAGGAGCTGACGGAGGCCTATGAAGCCATGCGCCGCATGGTGGAGCGCGGCTATCTCAACTGCGGTCCGGCCCCCGCCGCCTGAGGCCCGCCTAATGCATCGGCCGACCGATCCAGTCGGCCAGGACCGGCAACACCTGCTGGGCTGGCGCAAAGCCGCGGGTCACCGCGCCATACTGTCCGGACTCGTCGGGTCCGCCCACCAGGGTCGGAAACCCGGTCACGCCGGCCTTCTGTGAGATCGCATAGTCGGCCCAGGTCTCGTTGCGCGCATCCTCGCTGGCCCAGTTGGCCTGGAAGGCGCCGATGTCCGCGCCCGGGACCACCTCGGCTAGGATGTCGCTCAACACCTGTTCCTGGGTCACATCGCGCCCCTCGCCATAGAAGGCGTGCTGAATGGCGCCCAGATAGTCCAGGGCCAGATCCGGCCGTTCGCGGCGGATCACCACCACGGCCCGGGCGGCGGGATCGGTGTCGTAGGTGAAACCCGGCTGGGCCATGGCCTGATCGCTGAAGCTCTGGCCGGAGGCCTCGGCCACATGGACCCAGTGACTGCGAAGCTCGACCTTGGCCGCATCGGTCATCGGCTCGGCAACGCCGGGCCGCAGCCCGCCCATGACCAGGCGGATCGGCAGGGTCTCGCCAAAGGCTGCACGAACCGCCGCGATCACCGGCCAGAACCCGTAGCACCACGAGCACATGGGGTCGGCGAAGTAGATCAGATGGCGGTCGTCCATGGGCGGCTCCCGGCTGGCCTTAGGGGGAAGAAGGCTGCGGAGTCTGACTCATCGGGGCGCGCTCGTCACCCCGGGGGCGAGGCCCCGCGCTTGCCGCCCTTTGACTAATCCCCTAACCCTCGCGGCTCGGAATCGACCAGAGCGCGCGCCGCCCGCCGGACGCCGCCATGCTAAGGGAGCGCAACGCATGAGCCTCGCCTTCATCTTCCCCGGCCAGGGCAGCCAGGCCATCGGCATGGGCGTCGATCTGGCCACCGCCTTCGCCCCGGCCCGCGAGGTCTTCCAGGAGGTCGATGACGCCCTGGGGCAGAAGCTGTTCGCCCTGATGCGCGATGGCCCGGAGGGCGACCTGACCCTGACGGAAAACGCCCAGCCGGCTCTGATGGCCGTGAGCCTCGCCGTCACCCGGGTGCTGGAACACGAGTTCGGTCTCGGCGTCGACAAGGCCGCCTTCGTGGCGGGCCACAGCCTCGGCGAGTACTCCGCCCTGGCGGCTGCGGGCGCCATCAGCCTGGCCGACACCGCTCGCCTCCTGAAGCTGCGCGGCCAGGCCATGCAGCGGGCCGTGCCGGTGGGCGAGGGGGCCATGGCCTCCCTGATCGGCCCCAAGACCGACGTCGCCCTGGCCGAGGCCGCTGCGGCGGCCGGCGCCGAGGTCGGCGTCTGCGTCGTGGCCAACGACAACAACCAGGGCAATGTGGTGATCTCCGGCGCCAAGGCCGCCGTCGACCGGGCCGTGGAGAAGGCCAAGGAATTGGGCGCCCGCGCCATTCCGCTGAACGTGTCGGCGCCCTTCCATTGCCCCCTGATGCAGCCCGCCGCCGATGAGATGGCGCAGGCCCTGGCGGCCGCGACCATTGTCTCGCCCCGCGCCCCGCTGGTGGCTAATGTCACCGCCCGTCCGGTCCATGATCCCGAAGAGATCCGCCGCCTGCTGGTGGAGCAGGTGACCGGCCGGGTGCGCTGGCGCGAAAGCATCGCCTGGCTGGTGGAGACCGGCGGGGTCACCCGCTTCGCCGAGGCCGGGGCGGGCAAGGTGCTGTCGGGCATGGTCAAGCGCATCGCCCCGGACGCCGAGGCGACGCCGCTGAACGCGCCCGCCGACCTCGAAGCCTTCGCCAAGTCCCTCTGAGCCAAAAACGCCGTGGAGGCCCTCTAGATGTTCGATCTTTCCGGAAAGACCGCCCTGGTGACCGGGGCGACGGGGGGCATTGGCGCGGCGCTCGCCCGCGCCCTGCACGCCCAGGGCGCTCACGTGGCCCTGTCAGGCACCCGCGAGGCCGTGCTCGAAGAGCTGGCCGGCGAGCTCAAGGACCGGGTCAGCGTCGCCTCGGCCAATCTGTCGGACCCTGAGTCCGTCGACGGGCTGGTGGCCAAGGCCGAGGCCGCCGCCGGCGCGCCCCTGGATATCCTGGTGGCCAATGCCGGCATCACCCGTGATGGCTTGTTGATGCGGATGAAGGACGAGGACTGGGACTCGGTGATCCGGGTGAACCTCGAATCCTATTTCCGGCTCAGTCGCGCAGCTGTGAAGGGCATGATGAAGCGTCGCCACGGGCGAATCATCGGCATCACCTCTGTGGTCGGTGTGATGGGCAATCCCGGCCAGACCAACTATGCGGCCTCGAAGGCCGGCATGATCGGCTTCTCCAAGGCGCTCGCCCAGGAGGTCGCCAGCCGGGGAATCACCGTCAACTGCATCGCCCCCGGCTTCATCGAAAGCCCGATGACCGAGGCGCTGAATGAGGCCCAGAAGGGCCAGATTCTCTCGACAATTCCGGCGGGGCGGCTGGGGACAGGCGACGAAATCGCCGCGTCTTGCGTCTATCTCGCCAGCGCCGAGGCCGCCTATGTCACCGGCCAGACCCTGCATGTGAACGGTGGCATGGCGATGATCTGAGGGCTGGTTTTCGGTGTCCGCTGCCCGCTGGCTTCGCCGGTGGGAACATGCTACGGCGCACGCCGATTGAGCTGGCCTGGACTGTCCGGGACCATGTCCGAGGTCTCAAACCCAACACCGCCAACGGTTGACAAGCAGTCTCCCGTCGCGGATGCATCAGTTGAAATTAGAGGGACTAAAAGCGAATGTCCGACATTCTGGAACGCGTGCGCAAGATCGTCATCGAGCACCTCGACGCCGATCCCGAGAAGGTCACTGAGAAGGCCAGCTTCATCGACGACCTGGGCGCGGACAGCCTCGACAACGTCGAGCTGGTCATGGCCTTTGAAGAAGAATTCGATATCGAAATCCCGGACGACGCCGCTGAGCATATTCAGACGGTCGGCGACGCCGTGAAGTTCATTCAGGAACGTCTGGGCGCCTGACGCCTGGGCGTCTCGCCCTGAAGTACCGACAATGACCGCCGCGTCCCTTAGGCCCCTGCGCCGGAGAGGCGCGGCGGTTTTCGTTTAGGCGGCTGGGGAGTAGAAAACGCCATGTCGAACGCCAACACCCGCCGCGTCGTCGTGACCGGCCTCGGCCTTGTGACCCCGCTCGGTTCGGGCGTTGAGGTCACCTGGAAGGCGCTCCTGGCCGGCAAGTCCGGCGCCGGGAACATCACCACCTTCGACGCCAGCGACTATGCCTGCAACGTCGCCTGCGAAGTGCCGCGGGTCGACGGCCGCGGCGGCGGCGGCCCCGACGTGGAAGGCGCCTTCGATCCCGACGCCATCATGTCGTCCAAGGATCAGCGGCGGATCGACGATTTCATCCTCTACGCCATCGCCGCGGCCGATGAAGCCGTGCGCGACTCCGGATGGGCGCCGGAGGACGATGAGGGCCGCGAACGGACCGGCGTCATCATCGGCTCGGGCATTGGCGGCCTCGCGACGATCGAAAAGACCAGCATCGAGCTGCACGAAAAAGGCCCCCGCCGGGTCAGCCCCTTCTTCATTCCGTCGGCCCTGATCAACCTGGCGTCCGGCCAAGTCTCGATCCGCCACGGCTTCAAGGGCCCGAACCACTCGGTCGTGACGGCCTGCGCCACGGGCGCCCATGCGGTCGGCGACGCGGCGCGCCTGATCAAGTATGGCGACGCCGACGTGATGATCGCCGGCGGGGCCGAGGCGGCCATCTGTCCGGTGGGCATCGCCGGCTTCATCGCCTGCCGCGCCATGTCGACGGACTTCAACGACAACCCGACCAAGGCCAGCCGGCCCTATGACAAGGACCGCGACGGCTTCGTGATGGGCGAGGGGGCCGGCGTCCTGGTGCTGGAAGAGTACGAGCACGCCAAAGCCCGCGGCGCGAAGATCTATGCCGAGGTGGCGGGCTACGGCCTGGCCGGCGACGCCTATCACATCACCGCCCCGGCCGAGGACGGCGATGGCGGCTTCCGCGCCATGCAGGCGGCGATCAAGGATGCGGGTATTTCGCCCGCTGACATCGACTATATCAACGCCCACGGCACCTCGACGCCCCTGGGTGACGAGATCGAGCTGGGCGCTGTGGAGCGGATGCTCGGCAATGCGGCGTCCCGGGTGACCATGTCGTCCACCAAGTCGGCCACCGGCCACCTGCTGGGGGCGGCGGGCGCCATCGAGGCGGCCTTCACCTGCCTGGCCATCCGCGATCAGATCGCGCCGCCGACCATCAATCTGGACAATCCCTCGGTGCAGACGCCCATCGACCTGGCCGCCAATGCGGCCCAGCCGCGGGAGATCAAGGTGGCCCTGTCCAACAGCTTCGGCTTCGGCGGCACCAACGCCTCCGTGGTGTTCAAGCAAGTCTGAGCCCATGGCCCGAAAGACCCGCGCCCGACCGGCCCGAAAACGCGCCGGGTCTTCGCCCCTGCGTCGCCTGATCGTGACGCTGACCAGCGCCGCCTTGACCTTTGTCCTGGTCCTGGCGCTGGCCGGCCTCTGGGCGCTGTGGATGTACCGGGGGCCTGGCCCGGAGGCGGCCTCGGAGACCACCACGGTGATGCTGCGCCGGGGGGCGGGCCTGCCGGAGATCGCCAGCACGCTGGAGACCTCCGGGGTCATCTCTTCGGCGCCGATCTTCCTTGCCGCCGCCCAGGCGACGGGCGCGGCGCGGGAGCTCAAGGCCGGGGAGTACGAATTCCCCAACCGCGCCTCCATGGCCCGGGTCCTGGACGATATCCGCGCCGGCAAGGTGGTCCGCCATTTCGTGACCGTGCCCGAGGGCGTCACGTCGGAAATGGTCGTCGAGATTTTGGCCGAGAACCCCCTGCTGACCGGCGTCGCGCCGGCGCCGCCCGAGGGGGCGATCCTGCCTGAGACCTACCAGATCGAGCGGGGCGAGGACCGGGCCGCCGTCCTGCAGCGGATGATGGACGCCCATGACGAGGTTCTGGCGATGCTGTGGTCCAAGCGCCAGCCGGGCCTGCCGGTGCAGAGTCCGCAGGAGGCGGTGATCCTGGCCTCTGTGGTGGAAAAGGAGACCGCCGTGGCCCGCGAACGCCCGCAGGTCGCTTCGGTGTTCGTCAACCGCCTGCGTCGCGGCATGCGCCTGGAGAGCGATCCGACGATCATCTATGGCCTGACCAAGGGTCGGCCGCTGGGGCGCGGCATCCGCATGTCTGAGCTGACCGGCGCGACCCCGTACAACACCTATATGATCGATGGCCTGCCCCCGACGCCGATCTGCAACCCAGGCCGGGCCGCCCTAGCGGCCGTGCTGGACCCGCCGCAGACCGACTATCTGTTCTTCGTGGCCGACGGCAGCGGCGGGCACGCCTTCGCCGCAAGCTATGAGGAACACCGCCGCAATGTGAGCCGCTGGCGAGAGCTGGAGCGCAATCGCACGCCTGCGCCCAAGGCCCAGGCGCCTGAAGCGCCCGCCGACGCGGCCGAGACCCCGGCGGAGCCCTGAGGGGCCGACCGATCGACGAGACCGCTTCAAGGGAAGACGACGGATCATGCCGACTTCGGGGATGACGGGCTTCGGCCGGGTCGAAGGCGCGCAGGGCGACTGGAGCTGGGCGGCTGAGGCGCGCTCGGTCAATGGGCGCAATCTCGATGTCCGCTTCCGCGGCCCCCCCGGCTTCGACGGGCTGGAGCGGGCGGCGCGGGAGGGCGCTCAGGCGCGGTTTCAGCGCGGACAGGTGACCGTCGGCCTGCAGGGCAAGCGCGCCGAGGGGCAGGTCCAGGTGCGGATCAATCTCGACCAGGTGGAGCGCTATCTGGAGGCCACCGCGCCCCTGGTGGCCGCCGGTCGCGCCGCGCCCCCGAGCCTGGATGGCTTGCTGGCCCTGCGCGGGGTGATCGAGGCTGCCGAGCCCGACGCTGACCCGGAGGCCCAGGCGCGCCTGGAGCAGGCCATGGCCGCTTCGGTGAACCAGGCCCTGGACGCCCTGAAGGCCGCCCGGGACGCCGAAGGCGCGGCCCTAGGCGGCGTGTTGAGCGGTCTGACCGAGAAGATCGCCCAGCTAACCGCCCAGGCCGGCGTCCTGGCGGAGGAGCAGCCGGCTGTGCTGAAGGCGCGGTTCGAGCGCCGGATGCGCGAGCTGATCGGCGATCCGGCCGGCCTTGAAGAGCGGATCGTCCAGGAGGCCGCGGCCATGGCGGTCAAGGTCGATGTCCGCGAGGAGCTGGACCGCCTGATTGGTCACGTGGAGTCAGCCCGCGACCTGTTGGCCAGCGATGGTCCGGTGGGGCGCCGGCTCGACTTCCTGACCCAGGAATTTATGCGCGAGGCCAACACCCTCTGTTCCAAGTCGGCCCTCGCCAACCTGACCGCCGTCGGCCTGGAGTTGAAGGCTGTGATCGAGCAGCTTCGCGAGCAGGTGCAGAATGTGGAATAGAGAGCGCGATCCCTCCGGCCGCGCACAGATCGAGTCCTGATGCCCTACAGCTCCATCCCCCGCCGCGGCCTCATGCTGCTGATTTCCAGCCCATCGGGGGCTGGCAAGACCTCCCTGTCGCGCCGGCTGGTCGCCGACCACGCGGACCTGAACCTGTCGATCTCCGCCACCACCCGCGATCCGCGGCCGGGCGAGGAGGATGGGCGCGAGTACCACTTCGTGGACCGGTCGGCCTTTGACGAGATGATCGCGCAGGACGCCTTCCTCGAATGGGCCAATGTCCATGAGCATCGCTATGGCAGCCCCCGGGCGCCGGTGATGGAGGCTCTGGGGATGGGCCAGGACGTGCTGTTCGACATCGACTGGCAGGGCGCGGCCCAGATCGCCGAGAAGGCGCCGGACGACGTGGTGCGGGTCTTCATCCTGCCCCCCAGCATGGCCGAACTGTCGCGCCGGCTGCACGCCCGCGCCCAGGACCGGGAGGATGTCATCCAGCGCCGCCTGGGGCGGGCCTATGGGGAGATCGAGCGGGCGGTGGACTACGACTATGTCATCATCAATGACGACTACGACCGGGCCTTCGCCGATCTCGCCCACATCTATCACGCCGAGCGCCAGAAGCGGGTCCGCAACCCGGGCCTGAAAACCTTCGTCCAGACCCTGCTGGACGAACAGATCTAGAGCGCGTTCCGACAAGTGAGCTCCGGTTACCGGAGCTAACGGCGCTCACGTTTTTCAGTTTGGAGCTTCGGGCGCGGCCCTCATGCCTTCGGCCACGGCGCGCATGTCCCGGCCCGTGGGGGCCTGGAAGAGGCGCAGATCGAACTCCGGCAAGATGGACAGGAAGTGGTCGAACAGGTCGCTCTGGATCGCCTCATAGGCGTTCCAATCCACGGTGTTGGCGAAGCAATAGACCTCGACCGGGAGGCCCTCTGGCGTGGGGGCCAGCTGGCGGACCATCAGGGTCTTCTCCTTGGCCACGCCAGGATGGACCTTGAGATAGGCTTCCATATAGGCCCTGAAGGTGCCGACATTGGTCAGGCGCCGGGTGTTGACCGGATCACGACCCGACCGCACCAGAGACTCGTTCCAGGTCTCCAGCTCCTTGGCCTTGCCGTCCAGATAGAGGTCGAGCAGCGCGAAGCGGCGCAGGCCCTCGCGCTCTTCAGGGGTCAGGAACCGGATGGTGGTCTGATCCAGCAGGAGGGCGCGCATGATGCGTCGGCCGCCGGACTCCTGCATGCCGCGCCAGTTGACGAAGGATTCGTTGATCAGCCGCCAGGTGGGAATGGCGGTGATCGTCTTGTCGAAATTCTGGACCTTCACCGTGTGCAGGGCCAGGTCGACCACGTCGCCATTGGCGTTCAACTGCGGCATCTCGATCCAGTCGCCAACCCGGATCATGTCGTTGCTGGTCAGCTGAACCGAGGCGACCAGCGACAGGATGGTGTCCTTGAACACCAGCAGCAGGACCGCCGCCATGGCGCCGAGGCCTGAGATCAGCAGCAGGGGCGAGCGATCGAGCAGGGTGGCCACCACCAGAATGGCGGCGGCGGCATAGAGGATGATCTTGCCGACCTGGATATAGCCCTTGATCGGCCGTTGCCTGGCCTCAGGGCGGCGGGAATAGAGCTCGTTGACCAGGTTGAGCGCGCCGGTGAGCGCCAGGATCACCGTCAGGATCATGAAGGCCGCCGCAACGTTCCGCACCACGGTCTCGGCTTCCGGCGGCAGGTTGGGAACTACCAGAACGCCCTGATAGATCACGATGGCCGGCGCCACATTGGCCAGGCGGGCCATCACTTCGCGGAAGACGGTCTCGGACCTGTCCTTCAGCGACAGGCTGAGCGCACGGCGGACGATGCGTAGCAGGACATGGTGGGTCAGCCAGTTGACGATGGCGGCCAGCAAGGCCAGCGCGCCCAGGCCCGCCAGAGTCTGGAGGTGCGGATAGTCGTTGAGGCTGCTGAGGGTCAGGTCGAGTTCGAACATGGCCCCGGTCCTAGAGGAGCCGACCCGGCCGGGGCAAGGCTTGTGACCTAGCCGCGCTCAAGCAGCTTGTCCGCCAGGCCCAGAAACTCCTCCAACGCCAGGGTCTCGGCCCGGCGCGAGGGATCGATACCCGCGGCTTCGCAGAGCTCGGCGCCGCCCAGGACCTTCAGGCTCGAGCGCAGCATCTTGCGACGCTGGCCAAAGGCGGCCTGGGTGACCCGTTCCAGCGCCATGAGGACGGGCTCGGGCGGACGCGTCTCATGCGGGTCAAGGCGGACCACGGCGGAGTCGACCTTGGGCGGCGGGGTGAAGGCGCGGGCCGGCGCCTCCATCACGATCCTGGCCTTCGCCGCGGCCTGGGCGATGACGGCCAGGCGGCCATAGGCGTCGTCCCCCGGTCGGGCGACGATCCGTTCGGCCACCTCCTTCTGGAACATCAGGGTCATGGAGGCCGGTCGGTAGGCGCCGGTCAGCCACTTGATGAGCAGGGCGGTACCCACATTGTAGGGAAGATTGGCGACAATCGGCACGGCCTGGCTGGCCGCCAGTTCAGCCTCATCGGCCTTGAGCGCGTCGCCCATGACGATGCGAAGTTGGCCCTCAGAAACATCAGCCAGTTCATTGAGAAGCGGAAGGAATCTAGGATCTTTCTCAATGACCGTTACGGCCGCGCCAGCTTCCAGAAGCGCCCGGGTCAGGCCCCCCGGACCCGGACCGACCTCGATGACTGACAGGCCTTCAAGCGGCCCGGCCAGCCGGGCGATCTTGCGGGTGATGTTGAGGTCGAGGAGGAAGTGTTGGCCGAGGCCCTTGTCGGCCATCAGGCCGTGCGCCTCGAGGCTCTGACGCAGGGGCGGCAGGTCTGTAAGCGCGCTCATAGCCGGCGGTCAGCAATCTCTTTGGCCATGCGAATGGCGGCGATCATGCTGTCGGCGCGGGCCAGGCCGCGGCCGGCGATGTCGAAGGCGGTGCCGTGGTCGGGCGATGTCCGAACGATGGGCAGGCCCAGGGTGATGTTCACCCCACCCCAGAAGTCGAGCATCTTCACCGGGATCAGGGCCTGGTCGTGATAGAGGCAGAGGACGGCGTCATACTTGGCCCGCGCCGCCTCATGGAACAGGCTGTCGGCGGGGCTCGGCCCTACGGCCTCGACGCCCAGGTCACGCAGGGCGCGCACCGCCGGCCCGACGATCTGGACTTCCTCGCGGCCGATCGTGCCGTTCTCGCCGGCATGGGGGTTGAGTCCGGCGACCGCCAGGCGGGGGCGCTCGATCCCGAAGTCGCGGCGCAGGGCCTGGGCCGTCACCAGGCCCGCATTGACGATCTTCTCCACGCTCAGGGCCGCCGGCACCTCGGCCAGGGGCTTGTGGACCGTCACCAGGGACACTCGCAGGCCAGGCGCGGCCAGCATCATGATGGGCCCGCGGGCGCCGTCATAACGGTGGGCCAGGGTCAGTTCGCCGAGGAACTCTGTATGGCCAGGGAAGGGGAAGCCCGCGCCATAGAGGCTTTCCTTGGCGATCGGGGCGGTCACCACGCCGCCCACGGCCCCCGACAGGGCCAGACCTACGGCAGTCTCGATCCAGGCGATCACGGCCTTGGCCGCCCGGGGCGAGGGATTACCGGCGACGACCGGCTCCAGCAGGGGAATGTCGATGACCGGGACGGCCTGCTCGAAGACGCGGTTGGCGTCCTCCGCGGCGCTGACCTGTCGCACGAGCCCCGCCGTACCCCCTGAGCCTGCGGCGACCTGGCGAAGGTCGCCGACCACGACAAAGCTTGGCCCTGAATGCCGAAGGGCGCTCCAGGCCTTGAAGACGATCTCCGGGCCGATGCCGGCCGGATCGCCGAGGCTTACGGCGAGGGGGCGATTTTTCAACGGGTCTCGATGGTCGCGGAATTCCGAAGGTCGCGCATATAACGCCGGGCGATCAGACCCAGTTGCTGGAAGAACAGCCGGCGTTCCACGAGTTCGGCCGTGGGTTGGTCGCCGCCGGTGGCCCGCTTGCCGCAGACCGCCACGATGTGCATGCCCGCATCGGTGCGGATCGGCTCCGAGAGCTGCCCCACCTCAAGCGATTCAGCCGCCGCCCGGAAGGCCGGGGCCAGATCGCCGATCTCGGCCTCGCCCAGATCGCCTGCGACCACGCCTTCCTGGCCGTTGGCCACGGCTTCCAGGTCGTCGCAGCCGGTGATCTGCGCCCGCAGCGCCATGAGCCGCGCCCGCGTCGCCTCAACCAGCGAAGGATCAGACCCCGCCGGCAGGCCGATGGCGGCCTGTTTCAGACTGACCAAGGTGGCGCCGGCGCCGGACCGCTTGTCCCGCAGATAGACGATATAGACCCCGTCGGAGACGGGGATCGGCTGCGACAGCTGGCCTGGCCGCATCTGTTCCAGGGCCCGTTCGACCTCGGCCGGCATTTCGCCAGGGCCGATCCAGCCGGCGTCGCCGCCGGCGGCGGCGGTCGGCGCGGCGGAGAACTGGCGGGCCACGGCCTGGAAGGGCGCGCCCTGCTGCATCTGGGTGACCAGTTGCTCGCCGCCACGCAGGGCGGTGTCCATGCCGCCGACCCGGGCGGCGTCGATGAAGACTTCGCTGACCTGGAACTGCGGGCGCGAGGCCTGGGCGGCCTGCTGGGCGAGCACCGCCTGCACCTGGTCGTCGCCGATCCGCAGGCGCGAGCCATAACGACCCTGGATCCAGCGCTGCCAGCTGGCCTGGGCGCGGAGCTGTTCGCGCAAGGAGGCCAGGACGCCCTGGCTCTGGAGCATGGAGATGAACTGTTCGGGCGTCATCTCGTTGCCCGCGGCCATCTCGGCCAATTCCTCGTCCACATCCTCGTCCGAGGCGATGATCGAGAAGTTCTGCTCCTGCTCCACGCGCCGCAGTTCCTGGAACTGCAGGGCCTCGTCCACCAGGGAGATCAGCGCCTCCTGCTGGATCTGCGGCAAGGTCTGTTCGCTGGGCTGGACGCCTGTGGTGGCGATCAGCAGGCGCATCCGCTGGGCCAGGTCATAGGTCGAGATGATCTCGTCATTGACCACGGCGGCGGCGTATTCGGTCATGCCCTGCGGTTGGGCGGGGGCGGCGGGCGCCGTGGCAGGCGCCTCGGCGTCGGAGGATTGAGCCATCGCCACGCTGGAGGGAGCGGCGGCCGCCAGAAGGGCCGCAAGGGCGACGCCGCAGGCCGCTCGGCCGCGGACTGAACGCGCAGAAAACATCGCTTGGGTCATTCCTTCGTGGCGGCTTGAAGCGCCGCTGATCCTAGTTGGCATAGATAGGTTCGCCCAATGTGGCGAGGGTTAGGCGCACGGCGACCGACTCGCTGGGGCCTAGGCGGCCTATGACCGTGTCCTCGCGACGATAGATGACGTCGATCCGCGTACATTCGTCCCGATAGACTAGGCCGATGTCGCGCACCACCCAGGCGTCCTGCACCATGTCGCGATTGCCATAGGCGGTGAGACCCCAGTTCTTGGTCAGGAACACCTCGCCGCCCACGTCGAGGTTCTCGCGCTTCACGCCGTTGATGTCGAGGTCGTCCCACAGATAGCGGACGAAGCCTGAGCCGCGGGCCATGGCCAGGTTGGCGCCGGTTTCGGCCCGGCGGACATCCAGGCTCTCGCCGTCGAGGCGGGCGCGGCTGAACACCGACAGGCCGCGGATCGGCTGGGCCTCGGCCGCGACGATCCAGTCGGAGGCGGTGTCGCGAAGGCCCGTGCGGGTAGAGAAGGCCTGCTCCTCGGAGTCCCGGAAGCTCCGGCCGATCAGGACGCTGGCGCGCCGACCGTCATCCCAGAGCACGCTGGCCCGGCCCGCCACGCTGGCCCGCAGTCCGCCCTCCATGAGGTCGAAGCCCGGAAACTTGTCGGCCAGGAAGAGATTGGTCTCGTCAAACTCGAAGGCCAGGCTGTCCTCGTCCAGATAGACAGGGTCGCCATTGGCGTCGACATCCACCTGGATCTGATTGGGCCGCGGCGAGGCTGCGACCTGAACCAGGGGTTCGAGAACCACGGTCTTGTCATTGAATCGACGGTAGAAAGGCCAGCTAATATCAACTCCGGCTGTAACCATGCCGCGGGTCTCGGTCTTGCCGCCGTAGTTTTCGGACGGAACGTCGCCGAGGCTGTAGGCGTCGGCCCGGAGATTGACGAAGGGCTGAACGCGCGCGCCTCCGGCCAGGATGTAGTTGGCGCGCCAGTCGGCCTGGCCGATCACCCGGCGGCTGTCCAGGCCAGGGAGGTTCACAAGGGTGGTGCTCGACGGCGATCGGTCCCGCTCCAGGGCGACGGCGTCCAGTTGCAGGTTCACCCGACCGCCGACCACGCGGGCGTCAGGCGACCAACGCCCCTCGATCACCGGGGCGACGGTCGGGAAGGTGGCGTCATCGTCCCCCGGGCGCAGGCCCTGAATGTCCAGGGCGGCTGTGGAGAGGTAGGAATTATCGTCCTGGCGGATCGCATAGATCTGCGAGATCAGCCGGCGGTCATCGGCGATATAGGGTCCGCGGGACTGGAAGACGTCGCCGATCTCGTACTTGTCGAACAGCAGGTCCTCAGAGGCCCGCTCGGCGGTGAAGCCCCACTCCCAGTTCTGGTCGATGGCGAAGGCGCCCCGGGCCAGGATGTAGCTGCGCGACGTCCGCTCGCCGAACCGACCATCGCTGTCGAAGTCCTGGGCGTAGGTATAGCCCCCACGAACGTCGATATCTCCGGAATAGAAGCGCTTGCGGTAGCGGGCGTTTAGGAAGGGCGCGACCTTGGCGTTGACCTGGGGGCTGACGGTCAGATCGGAATAGGGCGACAGGACGAACAGATAGGGCTGCTCATACGAGAACCCTCGCCGATCCGAGGCCGAGATAACCGGGGTCAGCAGGCCTGACTTTCGCTCGGCGGTCGGATCTGGATGCCAGAAGAGCGGCAGATAGAGGACGGGCGCGCCGAACAGGCGGAACACCGCGCCGCGATAATAAACCAGTTGGCGCTCACGATCCTGGACCACCTTGTCGGCCTGGATCGACCAGGTCGGCGTCTTGTCGGTGTTGTCGGCGCAGATGTCGCAAGGGGTGTAGATCGCTCGGTTCAACTCGTTGACGTTCTCGTTGCGCCGGACTGCGCTGGCCGCCGCCAGTTTGACGTTCATCGGCAGTCGGGCGGAGAAGCCGCGGGCGACCCCGGCCTTCATCTCATCGTCGAGCACGATCTCCCGGGCGAACTCCACGCTGCCGTCGGGGTTGAAGATCTCGACATTGGAGGCTTCCACCAGGCCCTGGGCCTCGTCATAGACCAGGGCGTCGGCGCGCAGATTGCGACGGTCGTAGCGGGCTTCGACCTGGCCCGTGGCGGTCGTCCGCTCCCGGCTGTCGTCGCGCACCATGGAGTCGGCCTCCATGTAGATGGAGCCAGGCAGCAGGCCGTCGGCGCCCCGGGCGGGCGCCTCCGTCTCCGTCGTGTCGGCCAGGGTCTCATCCGCCGTTTGCGCGGCCGCTGCGCCGGCGCACAGGCAGGCCACCGCCGCCCCGGCCAGGAGGCTGCGCTTGACCGAGGCGAGCGATACGCGCCGAGGTGACGTCTTCAAGCGTGAATCCCTTCTTGCCGCGCCCCGTGCGCAGGGAATAGCGGCGTGGCGGCGTGTTTCAACCGTCTTCGGTGTAGCAGAGCAGCGTGACCCCCGACAGGAGGGCGATCACCGGCGGCGCCCAGGCCGCCGCAGCCAGGGGAATGACGTCGGCATTGGCCAGGGCGCCGGCGAACTCGTTCAGGAAGAAGAAGACGAAGCCCAGGGCCACGCCCGCCCCGGCCAGGCCCGCCAGTCCGCCCAGCCGGACCAGCCGCAGGGAGAAGGCCGCGGCCAGTATGGTCATGGCGGCGAACAGCACCGGCGTGGCCATGAGCTGGTGAAAGCGGAGCTGGTAGCGGCTGGCGCTGAACCCGGCCTGCTCGGTCGTGCGAATGGCCGCCGGCAGGCGCCAGAAGGCGATGGCCTCAGGGGAGGCGAACCGCTCCATGGCCGATTCGCTGTCGAGGCTGGAGCGGAGGGACAGGCTTTCGGAGCGCACGGAGCTTTCGCCGGCGGCGGCTTCGCGCACGTCGGTCAGGCGCCAGAAGCCGGGCAGAAGCCGAGCCTCCGCGGCCTCCAGCCGGCGGGTAAACTGCGGCGTGCCGGCCTCGTCCTTCTGGTAGACGAACAGCGAGACGCCTCGGAGCACGACCGATCCGTCGACAATCTCCCGATCGCGGGCGTGGATCACGATCTGGCTGCGTTCGTCGCCCTGGCGCAGCCAGACATCCTGCGGCGCATCGACGAGATAATTGTCCATAACCCGGGCGCGTTCGCTGGCGAACCGGGCGTTCGAAGCCGCCGCCAGGGGATTGAGCAGGGTCACGGTGATCACGCCGACCACCGCCGCCGCCGCCGCCGTGGGCAGGATGAACCGCCAGGCCGAGACGCCCGCGGCGCGCATGGCCACCAGTTCGCTGCGCCGGTTGAGGCTGACATAGGCCGACATGCAGCCGAACAGGAAGACGAACGGCAAGAGCACCAGGATCAGGGACGGCATGCCCAGGGCGGTCAGGCCGAAGAGCTGGCTGACGCTGACCTCGGCCCGCACGCCCACAGAGCGGGAAAGCTCTACGAACTGCACCAGCAGAATGACCGCCGAGATGACGGCCAGGGCGACCCCTACGCTGAGCAGGCTGCGGCCCAGCACATAGGCCTCGATCCGACCAAATCGCATCAGACGGCCCCCCCGCGGGCGATCCGGTTGGGTCGGTTTCGCATGTCGATGAAGCGCGACACCTTCTGGCGGAAGACATTGCGCAGGGCCAGGGCCATGGCCGCCAGGGGAATGGCGTACTGGAGCAGGTTCAGCCAGGCGTTGGACTCGCTGGCGGCCTGGACGAAGAAGCCCAGAATCCGGGTGACGGCCGCCGCCGCCCCGGCCCAGGCGATCCGCCGCCCGTAGCCCATCCGGTCATAGCCGCCGCCCAGGATGGCGGCCAGGGCCATGGCCATGAAGGCGATGTTGTAGAGCGGGCTGGATAGCCGGGCGTGCCCCTCGGCCAGCATGTCCAGGCGATTGCGCTGTTCCCAGTCCTGGGTGAGGTCGGGGAAAAACAGTTCGTGGAGGTAGCGGTCGGAGGGCTTGTAGTGGACGAGTTCCTCGGACGCGATCAGCGGGCTGAGGTCGAAGATGTACTCGTCGAAGGTCAGATAGTTCAGGACCCCGGTCTCGCTGAATTCCTGGGTCGAGCCTCGGGACATGACCAGCACGGGCGCGCCCGCGCGGGTCGCCAGTCGGCCCTCGTCGGCGGTGTAGGTGGTGGCCATCCCGTCGGTTTCGGCCACGTGGATGAAGAGGTTGCCCATCCCCCCGCGGCTGTCGACGCTCTGCGCATAGACGGTCAGGCCAGGCGCCGGCTCGGTGAACTCGCCCTCGCGCACCAGGGTGGCGGCCAGGTCCGTGCGCACGTCGAACAGCGTCTCGCGCAGTTCGCGGAACGCGGCCGGCTGGACAAAGAGATTCAGCACCAGGGCGCCCAGGGCGATCACCGCAGCCAGCCGCATGGGCGGGGCGATCACCCGCCAGCGGCTCATGCCGCCTGCATAACAGACGACCAGTTCCTGCTCGCTCTGCAGCCTGTTGAGCGCCACCAGGGCGGCCACGAACAGGGCGATAGGCATGACCATGTTGATCAGTTGCGGCATGGCCAGCAGCGTGATCTTCAGAAAGACGCTGGCGCTCTGGCGCTGGTTGATGATCACATCAAGCGCCGACAGGCTCTGGCTGAGCAGGGCCACCGAGCTCAAGGCAAGCGCCGCCAGCAGGGTGGGACCCAGCAGCTGGCGCAGCAGATATCGATCGATCAGGCGCATGAAAAAAAGGCGTCGCCGGCGTGATTTGGCGCGCCCTTGGCGCGAAGCTGTTCTAAACCATGCGTTGCTGCGCCACACAACCGCCGCAGGAGACG